>OCHA01001796.1_pt1 | contig 14912 bp, 9 predicted proteins | sample 1538591 | NCBI WGS metagenome assembly OCHA01 (sample SAMN04571710, study PRJEB22368) | human gut metagenome | biome: human gut; material: stool | host: Homo sapiens | place: Luxembourg | collected 2012-09-06 | reverse complement strand
CTCCTCGCGGGTCAGACCGGCCTCTCGGGCCAGCTGGGTCTGTGATTTCGGCTCGGTCGTCAGCTCGGTCAGGAACATCAGCGCGCCGATGACGACGCACACGCCGGTGAACGAGAACGCCAGCAGGCCAGAAATCACCGCCAGCGTAGAAGCCAGCGGATTGCCGATGATCCACATGCATTCATCGAACACACCGGACAGCGAGAGCGCGCGGTCGGTGCGCTCCCGGTCTCCCTTGAGCATGGTCGTCCAGCGGGCGCGGCTCATCGCGCCCCACGGCGGAATCGCGGCGAGGAACGGCGTCAGGCAGTACAGCACCCATACCGGGGCGCGGTTGGTGATGCTGGTGGTCAGGGCGATGGCGGCGACGATCCAGACCAGGATCGTCGGAATCGACACCTGCCGCTGGCCGAACTTGTCGACCAGCTTGCCGAGCAGCGGGCTGGAGACCGCCAGCGCGATCGCCTGGATGGCGGTGAGCACGCCGGCCAGCGAGTAGTTGCCGTAGTAATGCTGTACGGAGATGGTGATGGTCATGCCGACCATGGGGAACGGCATGCAGGCGATCACCGAGCCGATGGAGAACCTTGCGGTGTGCGGCATACGCAGCAGTTCCGCGTATCCGCCGAATACCTTATGGGCGACTTCCTTGATTGCAGCCGCGACATTGGCGTTATTGGACATGACAGCATCTCCTTTCCGCTCCCGATTGGATGTCCCCCGTCGGCGTGGCGTTGCCGGCGGAGCCCTCATCGTATTGATGTGTTGTCCTGTTGGTCGCGCAAAGGATGCTTTGCATGTTTGCGTCATGGCAACTTTAATCGCGCGTCGGGGCGCGACACGCGGTGTTGATATCACGAACGCATCAATTTTCATAACGTTCATAAACGACGGTGATATATCGGTGTATCAGGTGGGGTGACGAGCCGGAGTCGGGCGGGTGGAGTCAGGACGATATCGGGTGGGGCTGGGCCGTGCCGGGGCGGGGCGATGTTCGTCAGGCAAACGCCGCCGCGGACGCGGCATCGCCGGCCGGCCGGTGAATGTGGGACAATGAAAGACAGACATCACGAGTCCCGCAGGAAGGCCGCATATGCCGACAACCACCATACATTTCATCCGCCATGGCAAGGTATACAATCCCGACCATCTGTTGTACGAGCGGCTGCCCGGATTCCACCTGTCCGACCGCGGCATGCGCATGGCGCAGGCGACGGGCGCATACATCGCAGCCGACCCCAAGCTCAACGCGGTCGCCGCGGTGTATTCGTCCCCGCTGGAACGCACCCGCGAAACCGCCGGCGCCATTCTCGACGCGCTCAACCCGGTACGCGCCGGGCGTGGGGAGGAGCCGCTGGAACTCATCACCGACCCGCGTGTGATCGAAGCGGGCAACGAGTTCCGCGGCAAGCGCATCGGACATGGCAAGGGCGCGCTGTGGCGCGACGGCAACTGGAAGCTCGTGCTCAACCTGTGGAAGCCGAGCTGGGGCGAGTCGTACCGGCACATCGCCGAACGCGTGGGCGCGTTCGCGAACGAGAAGATCCGCGAGTATGCCGGACGGCAAATCATCGTCGTCAGCCACGAGTCGCCGATCTGGAGCTACCGGCACCTACTGGAGACCGGCCACCCCGAGCATTGGATGTTTCTACGCAAGACCGCGCTCGCGTCGATCACCTCGATCACCTACGACAGCGATACGGGCAAGGTGATGTCCATCACATATGCCGACCCTGCGGCGCAAGTCGAGTGAGTGCGGCGTGCGCCGGCCGTACAATACACAGAGAGGACGGCTGCGGGCTCGCCCGCGAAAAGGTGCGCATGCGGCGCGGGCCGGGACTGACGGCGGCCGCGTAGCGGTCACTTGTGACGACGCCGCGTAACGGCAACGGCAGGCGGCGAGTGGCCGGCGGTGCCGTTACGCGGTGGCCCGCGGTGCCGGCGACCGGCACCTGGCACCCGGCACGGCGGAAGGTTCCGCGCGTCGGCGGACAATGAAAGCGAAGGAGCGATATGGCATTCCAACTTGACGCGACGGCGATCGCCCATGTGTCGATGAATCCCGCGGTACGCGATGCGGCGGCCGTCGGTGCCGGACTGATCGAACTGTGGCCGCTGGCCGACGCCAAGCAGATGGACAATGACACGAAATACGGTGAGAACCTGCAGGTGCGGATGACCCGCATGGCCGCACGGGTCATGACCGGCGACGACGTGACGGTCCCCGATGCGGAGTTCGTGTATGAGGGTGCGGACGAGATTCCCGGTCGTCCGCAGAGAATCGTCGATGCGTTGCTCGCCGCGAATGACGCTTACGACGAGATGGGCGACTACTCCGAAACCGGCGACACGAGGCTGATCATGAGAGGCGCCGGCCAGTTGGGCGTCGATTGGGATGATGACACCGTGCACGCCATCGCCGAAGCGTTGGAGGCAATCGAACAGGCCATCGGCATGGGCGGTGGTGCCGCCGGTGGTGCCGACGCCGCCGGTGCCGCCGCGCCTGCGAATGCTGCGCCCAGTGCCGATGTCGAAGCCATCGCGCAGCGATTCGCCACGGTGACGGTGGCGGCCGACGGGTTGCTGCGCCTGATCGATCTGCGCAAGCCGTCGTGCGCGGTGCCGGTGATGTTCTATGTCAACGAACTGTGCGAGCGCCTGTCGGTGCCGCGGCTGTGCTTCAAGGCCGAGCAGCTGTCGTCGCTGATGACCGCCCGATCGCTGACTAACGACGACGAGGCCGCCCTAGCCGAAACGGTGAAATTGTTTACTATGGTCGCGGCGAGTGAGTGGAAACGTCACCATGACGACGTGCTGTGGGATGCCGCCGAGGCGAAGCGGCTCGCGAAAGAGGAGGACGAGCGCCGCAACAAGGAGGCGCTCGCCGCCAAGTTCGCGCACGTGAGCGACGACCCGTCCAAGCCACCCGTGGAGCTGTGACGGCTGCCGCCTGACGTCTGATGGGACGGGGCGGAGACCTGAAATATATGCGATTCACTGCTGACTGCTCGGAATCGTGCTGACCTGCTTGCGGCGCGGCCGCTGAATGTGGCGTACTTCTTCCAGAACCTGAGGAACGCCTTGCCGAACGAGCACCCGTAGTAGGGTTTGTCCAGCGGCAGCTCGCCTGTGCCGAACTGAGAGGGGCCGGCGTAAGGACTGTTGCCGCCGTACGCCGGCGCGGCCGTATATGGCTGCTGTGGTGCGGCGCCGGCTCTATTCGCCGTCGTCGTTGAACGCGATGGTGTCGTCCGGGCCGAGGAGCAGGCGTTCCGCGAGACTGATGATGGTCAGCAGCAGTGCGGTCAGTGCGACCACCATGATCGTTGCGGAGAAGATCAGCGGGGTGCGGAACGAGTTGAAAGCGGCCTGCAGCCAGATGCCCAGGCCGTTCATCGCGCCCAGATATTCCGCCGTCACCGCGGTGCCGAACACATAGGCGGCGCTGATGCGCAAGCCGCCGAACACCTGGCGGGCGGCGACGCGCAGCTTCACATGCCACAGCGCCCATGCGCGGGTGGCGCCGCAGGTGAGCGCCACGTCCTCGTAGAACTGCGGTACGGCGAGCATGCCGCGGCACGTCTGCACGGCGACGGGGAACACGCCGAATACGGCGACGATCACGATTTTGCCGAGCGGCTCGAACCCGAACCAGATCATGAACAGCGGGGCGATGGTGATGAGCGGGATGGTCTGCGCGGCGGCGAGCAGCGGATAGATACCGCGATACAGGGTTTTGGACACGTACAGGCCGATGCCGATGAGCACCCCGGCCACCGTTGCGATGAGAAAGCCGGTGATTGCCTCGTATGTGGTGATGGCGGTCGCCTCCCACAGGTCGGGCCAAGTCTTGACGATCGATGCGGCGATCTGGCTGGGGGAGGCGAGCACGCGTTGGGAGATGTGGCCCGCATCCACGGCGATCTCCCATACGATGAGCAGCCCGCCGACCGTGAACGCCGGCGGCGCGACGCGTGCGAACAGGGATTTCAGTGTGCGCATGGCGTGATCTTCGGACAATGTGAAACCTTAGGGATGGGATTGATGGGGACTGGCGGGTTGACGGGCTGACGGAGGGAGATGGGCCGGGTAGGAGGGAGAAGAGCCCCGGAATCGTTACGAGAGTCGGAAAACTCCCCTCCGTCCCGTCTCGTGACGGACCGAAGGGGAGTGGAGGTTGGCCCGGCCGGCTGTGACGAACCTGTGCTCGCGGATTCGCTGAACTGTAGCTAGATTGGCTGCGGCCGGACTGGCTGCAGCCGGCTCAGCCCACGTACTCGTTGGTCGCGAGGTCCTTGGCTTGCGGCGCGGACGCGGGATCGTTGCCGTCCTGGTCCTTGTAGGTGCCGGCCTTGTACTGGAACTCCAGGTACGGCTGCGCGTCATCGAAGTTCGTGGTGCCGGGCAGCGACTTCGGATCGTCGGTCGTCCAGTAGTTGTTCTTGGCGATCTCCTCCATCGAGGTGCGGGTCAGCTTGGAGTCGAGCTGCGCCTCCTTGGCCTGTTCGACCAGGATGTCGGCGGCCTTGTCCGGGTTGGCGAGCGCGTAGTCGTAGCCCTTCTTGGTGGCGGCGATGAACTTCTTCAGCGCATCCGCGTTGGCGGAGTCCTTGAGCCAGGAGCCCTTGACGGCGAATCCCAGCTGGTCGGGGTTGCCGGGCACGCCCCAGTCGGAGGCGACGAAGCAGTTGAGCTTCGGGCCGTTCAGCTCGCTTTCCACGCCTTCCCAGGTCACGTAGAAGCCGCCGAAATCACCCTTGCCGCTGGTCAGCGTCTCGAAGGTGTTGGTGCCGGCCGTCGCGGTCTTGATGTCGCCGGTGCCGCCAGCGTACTTGATCATCTGGCGGACGACCGCGGTCTGCTCGGCGGAGCCGAAGCTGACGAAGGTCTTGCCGGAAAGGTCCTTGGGCGTCTTGATGTCGGTGCGGGACGCCAGCGCGCACCAACGGGCGACCGGCTTCTGCGTCAGGTCGAACACGAACTTCAGGTCAGCGCCCTGCGAGTTGAACGCGGCGACGTTGCTCAGCGTGGTGAAGCCCACGTTGGCCACGCCGTTCTCGACGCTGGTTTCAGCTCCGGCCTGGGCGGTCGGCAGGATCTTCACGTTGACGTCGGCATCCTTGTAATAGCCGAGCTTCTGAGCCACGTACAGACCGATGTGGTTCGTGTTCGGCGTCCAGTCGAGCATGAACGACACGGTCGGCGTGGAGCCGGAGTTCTTGGAATCGGTGTTGCTCGCGGAATTGGTGTTTCCGCAGGCGCTGAGCGTCAGGCCGAGCGCGACGGCCCCAACCATCGCCACGATCTTGCTGAAGCCCTTGACTGTCTTCATCTTCTGTCTCCTTGCCTTCTGCGCACATCGTGCGCCTGCCGGCTGACACACGCCGGGCGGGAAGGTGAGGAGCCCGCGCGACATGAATCAGACCCGTCGCATCGCAGCGCGACACATATCGCCTTGCAATGCGTTTACTTCTCTGATGTCTGGCACGGCTGCTGCCACCAACCGCGCGAACGTTCTCCAGTATAGCGGTATGCGGGGGATCGCGGTATGTCTCGACGGGCGGCTTCGCGCAGGAGCCGGTGTGACGGCGCGGCATCGGGCCGCCATGGCATGTCTCCCGCCGGTGGACATGTGTTTGCCGGATTGCCGGGGCATTGCTGTTTTCTGCTGTTCTCGGGGCGGACCGTTTCCCCGCCGGGTTCATGGGCTACGATGCTAGTGGCTCGTGAAATGGCTTGTGAGATCAAGGAGGATGCCGATGATGAAGGCCGTGTTCTTCGACTTGGACGGGACGCTGATCGATTCCGATCCGTATTGGGTGCGCTCTCAGGAGACCTTGGTGCGCTCCTGTGGCGGGGAATGGAGCGACGCGCTCGCCGATGCGCTGCAGGGGGCGGCCTTCCCCGAGACCGTGCGTCTGCTGCGCGGTGCGGGGGTCGATTGGGATGGCGATGCAATCGTACGGCACCTGTCCGATGAGGTGCTGTGCATGGAAAAGGAGCGTCTGCCGTGGATTGAGGGCGTTCGCGATGTACTGTCCGGTCTGGCGGCGGCGCACGTTCCGGCCGTGCTGGTGACCGGCTCCCCGCGCGAGATCGTCGAGAATGTGATGGCGCAGGCGCCTAAGGGCGCGTTCGTCGGCTATGTGTGCGGCAACGACGATGTGACGCCGAAGCCCGATCCGGCGCCGTATTGGCGTGCGGCGTCGATGGTCGGGCTGCCGGCCGATGCGTCGGGCGCCGGTCAGTGTCTGGTTTTCGAGGATTCCAAGCCCGGGTTGACGGCGGCTCGGGCGTCGGGCGCGACGGTGGTCGCGGTCACCGGTCATGCGCGTGTGGATATGAGCGACAGTGGGCTGTGCGATGAGGCAATCGTTGACTATCGCGGGCTGACCATCGCCGATTTGGCCGGCTGGATGTGATGTGCCAGCCAGATTGTCGTGGCGTTGCAACGGTTTCATGGGTTGTTCCCTCATATTCGCACGTGTTTGGGCTTCGCGCGACTCGGTCGGATAACAGGAACTTCATCCTTCGGTGCGAAAGCGGCATCTGCGTTTCGAGGGGGTGATTTCGTCTCGCCCAAACATCTATCTACGTTTCGAGGGGTTGCTGTCTGCCAGTATACGAAGTATGAGGGGCGGAATATCGCCATCAATATAGGGAGGATTGACGAAAAGCAACCCCTTGAAATGCAGATAGATGTCTGCGAGGGCTGCGATCAACCCCTTGAAACCGAGAAAGTGGTGTTGCGGACTCTTTTCGTGTGGTGGCGCTTGATTATGTTGTGGCTTGGCTACGACATATTGCGAGTGCACTGTCGATGATGAGTGAATGGCGGTGGGGATGCCATTCGATGATATGAAGCTCGTCAAGCGTGGAATCTCCAGTGTACGAGCACGAATCCGCTCGTTTGCGTCCCTAAGTGCGCGCCGAAACGACGACCGTGCGCACATAGGGACGCAAACAGGGGCATTTGCGTCCTTATGTTCGCGCGCTTGTCGTTTCGGCGCGCACTTAAGGACGCAACTCGGGGAGTGACGGGAGTGTAGGCACGTATGTGGGTCTTGCGGCGCAGCAAAGATATGGGGCAGTCCCAAAGAAACCGGGTGAAGGTAGCGGTGTGAATGGGCGCGGCATGTACGAACGCGGGGTAGGTGGGCAATGCGCAATCAGCAGAAACGGTGCGTCTCGGGCGGGAATGGTTGGAAGGATCCAGCGCGCTGACAAGTAGGAGGAGCGGGCTTGCGAGGCGAACCAGCATGGAAGGAGTTGGTGCACCGCATTGACTGGCAGGAGCGAGCGGCGGAACGAAAGGGGTGTAAACAAGGCAACGGGGAGTGCCGCGTGTGACCGTTTACATACATGAGTGTAGGGATTGTGTGACGACTCGCTGTGCGCGCTAACACGATTTGCGTTTTGCCAGTGGTTGCGATATATGAGTATCAACGATAATTTCGGTTGCGGTGATGGAATCGAAACAAGCAATTGGAGCTGTATAAGTAGTAATACAAGGGGACGATCATGAACAACGATCAGAACAAGGTCATGGACCAGCGCGAGACCTGCGAGGACGAGTCGCAGGATTGGGCGACGCTGTTCGCCGGTCTCGCCGCCTGAGCGCGCCGAAATATCCTGACCGAGGCGCACTTGCCGGATTGACGATACATCGCCGTACATGGAATCCGACAGTCACCCATCGGCAGGACGACGCAGCAACCTTCATGCGCAACGCCGTCGAAGCCGCCATCAAAGCCGGCGCTTCGACCGCCATACCAGCAGCCGTTCCTTCTGCCATCGACGGCGCGACCGTGAGACCGATTGACCAAAAGTGAGTGAACCGGCTCACGTCCCGTTGACGCGGCACAATGGAACGTATGACTGAAGCTGAACATTCAAAAGACACCAAACCAGAACTTCCGGCTCATGTTCGCGTGCGCTTCTGCCCATCGCCGACCGGCACGCCGCATGTCGGCATGATCCGTACGGCGTTGTTCAACTGGGCCGAAGCCCGCGCCACCGGCGGCAAGCTGATCTTCCGCATCGAAGACACCGACGCCGTGCGCGACTCCGAGGAAAGCTACAACCAGATTCTCGAATCCCTGCGCTGGCTGGGCATCGACTGGGACGAGGGCATCGACGTGGGCGGCCCCCACGGCCCGTACCGCCAGTCCGAGCGCGGCGACATCTACAAGGATGTGGCCGCAAAGCTGCTCGAAGCCGGCTACGCCTATGAGTCCTTCTCCACTCCGGACGAGATCAAGGAGCGCAACCTCGCCGCCGGCCGCCCGGCCGAATTCGGCTACGACGGTTACGACCGCGACCTCACCGAGGAGCAGAAGGCCGCCTTCCGCGCCGAGGGCCGCAAGCCCGCTCTGCGCATCCGCATGCCCGACGAGGACATCGCCTTCGACGACCTCATCCGCGGCACCATCGAATTCAAGGCCGGTTCCGTGCCGGACTATGTCATCGTGCGCCCGAACGGCGATCCGCTGTACACGCTCACCAACCCGGTCGACGACGCGATGATGGACGTCAACGTCGTGCTGCGCGGCGAGGACCTGCTCAGCTCCACCCCGCGTCAGATCGTGCTGTACCGCTACCTGATGGAGCTCGGCATCGCCAAGCAGATGCCGCTGTTCGGCCACATGCCGTACGTGATGGGCCAGGGCAACAAGAAGCTCTCCAAGCGCGACCCGGAGTCCAACCTGTTCAACCACCGCGACAACGGTTTCATCCGCGAGGGTCTGCTCAACTACTTGGCTCTGCTCGGCTGGTCCATCGCCCCCGACCGTGACGTGTTCTCCATGGACGAGATGATCGCCAAGTTCGACGTGCGCGACGTGAAGGCCAACCCGGCCCGCTTCGACATCGACAAGGCCATCTCCATCAACGCCGAGCACATCCGCATGCTTGAGCCGCAGGACTTCCTCAACCGTTCCGTGCCGTACCTGCACCGCGACGGTGTGGTCTCGGCCGACAATTGGGATGCGCTGACCGACCGCGAGAAGGTCGTCCTGACCGCCTCCGCTCCGCTGATCCAGCCGCGCGTGCGCCTGCTGGGCGAGGTCGCCGGCATGGTCGGCTCCCTGCTGTCCACCGAGGAGTACCTGGAGCCTGCGGACGATGCCAGGAAGCAGCTCAAGGACTCCGCCGCCGACGTGCTCGATGCCGCCGTCGCCGCGCTTGAGGGCGTGGACGAGGCCGATTGGAAGACCGACAACCTGCACGAGACCCTGAACAAGGCACTCGTGGAGGATGGCGGGTACAAGCCGCGTCTCGCCTTCGGCCCGGTTCGCGTGGCCATATCCGGCCGTCGCGTCTCCCCGCCGCTGTTCGAGTCGATGGAGATCGTCGGCAAGCCGCTCACCATCGCTCGACTGAAGGGCCTGCGCGAGCACCTGTGATGTAACGCAGCGCTTGTGCGCATGCGGAATCCGGCGGGCGGCTGTTGCAAGACGCCGCCCGCCGTCTGCTATCTGCGGAGTTTGCGCCTCCGCTGGCGGGCTGAGCCGTGAAGCGAACGGAGGTGTCGTTCGTAATCGAAGGCGAGCCGACATACGAGTAGGTAATACTGCCCCCGCAGGGGTGTCACGAAGCGACTGGGGGAGTCTCCGCCGATCAGGCGGGCAGAACTCCTCCGCTGATTTACCGCCCCAAATAACGCTCCGCCGTAACATACCTCCCGTTCTTACCCGTGAAGTTTTCTGTTCCTCGATACACGACGATTCTGCGATCGACCGGCACGCCCAGTTCTTCCCCGACGGTGGCGAGATGCCTGAAGAAATCTGGTCGCGGAGTCATTCTCGATTTGATCTCTATGAGGGTGGGGCTACGGCGCTGCGTAGCGTCTACGAGGTCGATTTCGCTCTGGTTGGTATCGCGGTAGAAGTACAGCTCGCCGTCTTTGTTCTTGTTGAGGTATCGCTTCACGGTTTGCGAAATGATGAGATTCTCGAACACATCACCGCGCTTGGGGTCGTTCAGCAGCTCTTCCGCAGAATGAATCCCGAGAAGATAGTTGAGCAGGCCATTGTCGTGGAAATAGATGTCGTTCGGCGTTGACACGTCATAGAGGTGAGGATAGCCGCCGCGGAACATGAATTCGTCCGCGGTGAGGTCGGGTTCCGGCTGAATCGCCTCCTCATACGAGAGGGGCGGCAGTTGAAGCATGCCCACGCGCCCCGCCAGAGATTGGCCCAATGCGCTTCTCCATGAGGAAGTTTTGCGAGCCGGACAGCACGTATTGCCCCATGCCGCCTCGTTCGTCGGCCGCGACCTGGATCTGCGAGAACAGTCCCGGAGCATGTTGCGCCTCGTCGATGATGAGTTTCGCGCCGTGTGATCGAATGAACCCGACCGGGTCATCGATGGCGCTGATGCGGGTGGTTTCGTCTTCAAGATTGACGTATTCGTAATCGGGCAGCATGTTTTTGATGAGCGTGGATTTGCCGCTTTGATGTGGCCCTGTCACTGAGACGACCGGGAACCATGACAGCATCGGGGTGAGCTCTTGCGCGATGGTCCTTGGTATCATCATTGCCTCATTTGCAATTTCATCAATACAGTGTCCGATAATTCATCAGTAGGATTCGTGATAATCCGTCAGTGCATGTCTTATATCGTTGCAATATAAGGTTTTTTGACAGTCTTTGTGGCACGATTGACGTGAGCCGTTTCGCCATCCTCGATGATGGTCGGTGGAGATGCAGCCTAACGTATCTGCATCGTGCCGTCTCGTTCGATGTTACCGCATAACGCTTTTGTTGACTAGATTGGTTGGGATATTTTGGAGTCTATCGGATTTCGTCGGTGGTCAAGAGCCCGTCCCCAAACCGTTGGAAATCCTAGCGACACGCCGTGAGTTGCGGTGGGCTGGATATTGCCGTATAGTTTTCATCTGTTGCGCGGCACGCCGCACAGCGGATAACTCAAGCCCCCATCGTCTAGCGGTCTAGGACTACGCCCTCTCACGGCGCCAACACCGGTTCAAATCCGGTTGGGGGTACGAAGGTGCTATAATCCCAATCGGTTACAGCATCTAGCCAAATTGGGATGTGGTGTAATTGGCAACACAGCTGATTCTGGTTCAGCCATTCTTGGTTCGAGTCCAGGCATCCCAGCGAATGAAGCTCTCGCGGAAGCGAGGGCTTTTTTGTTTCCCGGCGCATTCAGCCGGCGGATTCGTGGCCTATAGGCCGGATCCGTCCAAAATACGGGTTGAAATCGCCGAAATCTACTATTCCCCGTGTGAAATCGCCGTTTCAAGGTCCAAAAACGGCGATTTCGCACGGGGAATTGCCAAGAACGGCGATTTCGACCTGTAATTTAAGCCTCACGGCGCCGCGACGGTCAGGGTGAAGGGCCAAGAAAAGAAAAAAGAAAAACCTTCACGTACCCGACAGAGGCCACTTACCCTTGCTGCATTCCTGCCCTGGGGGGATTGGGTGACATAACGCCACGTGAAGGCTGTACTAGTATACATCACCCCCGGATATCGGGTGCGCAACGACAATAATGCCCCTCCCCGCGCTCGCGGGAAAGGGCATTATCGGCTATGGGAGACTAGCGATGCACCGCGTCACGCCGGCGAATGATCACCAGCGTGGCACCGGCGGCGAGCAGCAGCATGACTGCGCCCGAGATGCCAGTGACAGCGGCACCCGTCTTGGCGACGCCGGCATTGCTGCCGTTCTGGCCACTGTTGGCGCCCGACGCACCGGGCTTCGCCGGGGCGCCAGGCTGGCTCGGCTTGCCGGGCTTCGTCGGCGTGCCGGCCTTCTTCACCAAAGCCTCTTCGGCCTTGAACAGAGCGCCGGTCGCGTTGTTGATCTCTTCCTGAGTCGCGTTGTCGTTGGCGAGCACCGCCTTGGCGGCATCAAGCGCCTTGACGAACGCAGCCCACGAATCCGCCGTGTAGTCGGATTCCTTCAGCTTGGCCGCAGCATCCACCGCCGCCTTCAGCTTGTCCTTAGACGGCTTGGCGGTCGCGTTGACGAGCCCGTTGATAGCGGTTCGCAACGCCGTGTAGGCGTCGTTGACCTGCTGCTGCGTGGCCGTGTCGGAGTCGAGCACCTTCTTCGCCGCGTCGAAGGCCTTCTTGAATGCGGCCCACGAATCCGCCGTGTAGTTGGATTCCTGGTACTTGCTAGCGGCAAAGACCAGAGTCTCCAGCAGCGCCTTGTCGATGTTCTTCACGGTGTGCGCGTCGATGACGGGCTCATCGGTCTCGATGTTCGGGAAGAAGCCGTTCTTGTGTAGCGCCAGCACCTTCGGAGCGGTCTCGGACGAATCATCCGCGGTGTGGACGGCGACCTTCGTGCCGTTCTCGTCGGGGAAGCTGACCGTGCCGTTGCCTTCGGTGGCGGAGTCGCCGAACCACAGGGCAGGGTGGTACGCGTCGAACGAGTCGTCCTTGGAACCGCCCGCAGTGTCGACGATGTACTGATCCTTCGCGCCGGCAGCGTAAATCGACTCGATCTGTGCCATGTAGGCGATCGGGGCGACCTTGGTGTCTTTGGTGAATCCAAGGGCGGACAGCTTCACGGAGAGCACGACCTGGTTGGAGTCGGAGACATATGCGGGGTCGATGGGCTCCTCGTCAACGACCTTGCCGGTTGTCGCGGAAGTCGTCGTGGCCCATGCGGTGTCGTACTGCGTGTTGCCTTCGGTGGTGCTCACCGAGATCATGTAGTCGGCCTTCATGTCGCCGTCCACGTCGAAGATCACGTCCGGAACGAAATTGTTGCCCAGGTGGGACCACGTCTTGTCGGTGATGATGCCGAAGCTCAGCAGGCCCTGCGACGGATCGGAGAGCTGAGGTGCGGTGCTGGAATAACCGATCGCGCGGATGTCACCTGCGGCAAGGCTGCGAGCGGCGTCACCGTTGCCGGTGTAGCCGTCGACCGGATCCTCGGCACCGTACACGAACGGGACAAGCTCGGAGTGGTAGCCGGTGGCGGTGTCGCCCTGGTCAAGGCCATGGCCGGACACGGACAGCGTGCCCTTCTTGTTGTTGAAGCCGCTCAGTTCCGTGGTGGTTTCGGAGATTGCCTTCGGCACCGAAGTGACGGGCACACGCAGCGTGGTGGCGTCATCCTCCTGGGTGACCGGAGTCGCGGTGATGATGCCGCTGGCGTCGGTCACGTACTGGCGGTCCTTGCCTGCGACCTGCGCGGACTGCGTGGCGTCACGGGTGCGGGTCAGCTTGGACTGGTCGATGCTGATCTTCACGCGGAAGCTGGTGCTGGTCCCGGACTTGGCGACCACGGTGTCCCCACCGTTGTCGCCGCTCACCGAGTACGTGACGCCCGGCACCGGGGTGCGGGCCGAGTATGTGAGCTTGTACGTAATGTCATGATCGGTGTTGTTCACGAGCTGCATGGTCTGCTTGTCGGTGTAGCCGTCCTTGCCGACCGGGATGACGCCGAACTGCGCGGTGATGGCCTCGTTATCCTCTCCGGCAAGCTGCACGTTGTTGTTCACTGCGGCGAGCGCGTCGATACGACCGGAGCCCACACGCAGCGGGCCGTACGCGGTCTTGCGATCCGCGGTGAGCACGTCGTGGTTGGCGGTGTTCATCAGCTGGGCCTTGACCACGTTGGCCAGGTATTCGGGCCGGGCCTGACGGACCAGCGCGGCGACGCCGGAGGTCAACGGGGTGGCCATGGACGTACCGCTCATGATCTCGTCGCTGTTGCCGGTGCCGGCCGAAGCGGACACGATGCCCACGCCGGGGGCGGAGACATCGGGCTTGGCGGTGCCGTCATAGGAGCCGTGGATGCCACGGGAGGTGAAGGACGCGATGGTGTCTTCGCTCTCGCTGGAGTAGTCGGCGTCCTTGCTCATACGCAGCTTGGTGGACAGGGTCACCGTCAGCGTGCCGTCATCGATGGCGCTCTGCAGGTCCTTGTTCTCGGCGGCGTTCTTGACCAGCTGGAAGCCGGGGATGTCGGCGTTGCCGCCGATGCCGGACTCGGGGATGTTCGCCTGCGAGCCGAACAGGATGCCGGTCGCGCCGGCCTTCGCGGCGTTGTCGAAGCGGGTCTTGGAGCCGCAGTTCACAGCGGCGTCGTTCCATTCGACGTAGGCGATGTTGCCCTTGACGGCAGCGGCGTCATCGGCGGAGTATGCCTTGCAGCCTTCCAGGTTGTCCTTGTCCTTGACGCGCACGACCTTGCCGGTCAGGGAGAAGTCGTCGAGCTTCGCGTAGTTCACGGAGTACTGACCGGCGAGGGTCTGGCCCTTGAGCGAGGCCGGGCCGTCGGTCACTTCGACGGCGTCCTGCAGCGCCTTGCCGGACTGGCTCGCGGCCACGGTCAGCGCGCTCTTGGCGGTGCCGGGGGCACCCATGATGTCGGTGATGTCGCCGTCGTTGCCGGCCGCGATCACGGACAGCACGTTGTCTGCGGTGAGGTTATCCACGGCCACGTTCTCCGGGTCGTCGGAGGCGCCGAAGCTGCCGCCGAGCGACATGGAGACGATGCTGATGCGGCTGGACTCGTCGCCGTTGACTTCCGCCTCGGTGTTGTGCTTGGCGATGCCGTCAAGCGCTTCGAGCACCAGGTCGGTGGTGCCGCCGTTGTCGCCGAACACCTTGTACGAGTAGATGCCGGCCTCGGGAGCGGCGCCGGGGCCAATCTTCCAGCTGGCGATGTCGCCGGCGGTCAGCTTCTGGTAGCCTGCGGTATCGGTCTTGCCCGAGGTGCCGTCGGCCTTGACGCCGTAGCCCAGCGCGGTGCCGGCGACGTGCGTGCCGTGGTGGCCGCCCTGGCCGTCGATCGGGTTGGCGTCCGGGGTGGGATTGTTGTTGCCGGCGTTCGGGTTATACGTGGCGCCGGCGTAATCGTAACCGCCCTTGAACTTCGTCTTGTCGAGCAGCTTGCTGACCTTCGGGTCGGTCAGCGGGTCGGCGG
>OCHA01001787.1_pt1 | contig 14967 bp, 10 predicted proteins | sample 1538591 | NCBI WGS metagenome assembly OCHA01 (sample SAMN04571710, study PRJEB22368) | human gut metagenome | biome: human gut; material: stool | host: Homo sapiens | place: Luxembourg | collected 2012-09-06 | reverse complement strand
CAATTGAAGCTGTTCGTACATTAGAAGAACTCGGATTCAGAAGTTCTATCATTGAAGCAATGAAAGTCTGCGAAGAGATGTCAAGAAGCTTATAATTGTAATAAAAAAGCAGGATCAAAAAAATACCATGTTGTGATTGAATGACATAATATATATTAAGCGGGAATTACAGAGTGTGTGTAGTTCTCGCTTTTTTGTACTATGTATTTTCCACATTTGTGATTAATCGTAACGGACTGGACAGAGTTATATAGGTATTTGGGTATTTGGGGGAATTGTGTTAGAATATCATTTGGACGAAAATGTTAATGCAGTCAGAAATTGAAAATAATGGCTGCATTGTGAACGAGATAAAAACAGGACAGGTGAGCAGAAAATGAAAAAAGAACTGGATTATTTTATGATCGATGGAGAATTTGGAGGAAACCAGGACTGGTTTACCAATATTGTTATGAACGTCGGCGGGTGCGGGGCGGCAACAGCCTGTGACAGCTGTATCTACCTGGCAAAATACAGAGGAATGAAAGAACTGTATCCATTTGATCTGAAACAGATGGATAAAGAAGCGTATAAAAAATTCAGCCAGATCATGAAGCCATATATCCGTCCGAGAGTTCAGGGTGTAAAAAAGCCGGAGTGGTACATCGAAGGGCTGGAAAAATATATTTCGGATGTAAATAAGAAGTGTGGAACGGATTATCAGATACGTATGGAGAAATTCGATGGAACAGGAGATGCAGATGAAGCAGAACGCATCATATGCGGACAGATTGATAAAGGCCTTCCGGTTCCCTATCTGATGCTCCGACACTTGAATGTTGAAAAATATAAAGATTTTATCTGGCACTGGTTCCTGGTAGTCGGATATGAAAAAGATGCGCAGGGAACATGGATCGATGTGGCTACTTATGGGGAAAAAGTCCGTCTGAATCTGAAAGAACTGTGGGAAACTGGATGCAAAGAAAAGGGCGGAATTGTAGTGTACGATTTGAAAAAGTAGAAAAAAGACAAAAATGACCACATTTCATGTTTTTTACACATTTTTTTGTTATAATCATGAAAAAATAAAAGAAAAGGTGGGACAGGAAAAGTGAAAAAGCGAATCATGACTGCAGGAATGCTAGCTATGATACTTGCAATGGGACTGACAGCGTGCACAAAAGCAGACACGAAAGCGGACAACATGACAAAGACAGAGATAACTTCGGAATCAGATGGGAAAAAAGAACAGAAGAAATCTGATAACGAAAAAAATGTAATGAATGTAGAACAGAAAAAGATCTATGAAAAGATCAAGCAGACCTATAATGCGGAAGAGCAGGAAAAGGTTGCGGCTGAATTAGAGACAAAGAGGAAATCACAGGATTATAATCTGAACAATATGCTGATCGAATATAATCCATTCGGAACCAACACACAGTCTCTATATGTATATTTTAAGACAGATTCAGCAGTAAAAGTAGCGTATACGATCCATGTGAAGGATGACAGTATCTCTGATTTCAGCAGGGATGTATATCAGGATGAGGAATATCAGACAGAACATGAATTTCAGGTGATCGGTCTGATCCCGGATACGGAGAATACGATCACATTTTATGTGACAAACGAAGACGGATCTACCGATACGAAGGAAATCGTATACGAAATGGGAAGTCTGTATGGAGAAGAAGAGGTACAGCTTGATACAGATGTGAAGCAAAGTGCAGACCAGCTGGAAGACGGACTTTATGTGATACTGGGAAACGACAGCAGCTCTATGGACTTCATGTATTATTATGATAACAACGGTGTGTTAAGAGGTGAGGTACCACTTCTTGGTTACAGAAGCCACAGACTGATCTTTGATGACAATTCTATGTATTACAGCATTTCTGAAAAGAAGATGGCGCAGGTAAACCGTCTAGGACAGGTGACAAATGTCTATAATCTCGGTAACTACAGCCTGCATCATGATTATGTATTTGATGAGAATGGCAATATGCTGATCTTGGCAACGGATACCACTCAGGACAGTGTGGAAGATATCGTGCTGAAGCTGGATGTGAATTCCGGCGAAGTGACAGAAGTGCTGGATCTGGAAGATCTGTTAGGTGATTATAAGAAGACCTGTGTGAAGAATTCTTCGGACGAGCTGGACTGGATGCATATTAATACGATCCAGTACATGGGAAATGGATCGGTGCTGTTAAGCTCCAGGGAGACGTCTACGATCATTAAAGTGGACAACCTTTATGATGAACCGTCGATTGCCTACATGATCGGTGAGAAGGATTTCTGGGAAGATACATCTTATGTAAGTTGCGTATTGAATAAAAAAGGCAATTTTACAATCCAGGGCGGTCAGCATACGATTACATATGAGACGGATGAAAGCCTTGCAGACGGGCAGTATTATCTCTATATGTTTAATAATAATATCGGAATCAGCGAGACAAGACCGGATTATGACTGGTCATCCATCGGACTTAAGGTAAGTTCGGCAGTGGATGGAAAGAATTCCAAGTACTATAAATATCTGGTAGATGAAAATGAAGGAACATTTGAACTGGTAGATTCGTTCAAGGTACCATACTCCGAATATGTCAGCAGCGTACAGGAAATCGGATACAACGTACTTGTGGATTCCGGACTGAAGGGAACATTTATGGAATATGATGCGGATCATAAGACAATCGCAACATATAAGATGGATTACGAGAAATTCATTTACCGTGTATTTAAGTACAATTTTGATGGATTCTATTTTGGAAAAAGTGAATAATCCATAAAAATCATAGGGAAGTCTTTACGGATAACGATTTATCCGCTAAAATGAAAGCGTCGGTTTTTGCCGGCGCTTTTGTAATAACAAAGAAAAGAGGAAAATAGAATGGCAAATCCAATCGTTACAATTGAGATGGAAAATGGAGATATCATGAAAGCAGAGCTGTATCCGGAAGTTGCACCGAATACAGTAAATAATTTCATTTCACTGGTGAAGAAAGGTTATTATGACGGACTGATCTTCCACCGTGTTATCAATGGATTCATGATCCAGGGTGGTTGTCCGGACGGAACCGGAATGGGCGGCCCGGGATATACGATCAAAGGAGAATTCGCTCAGAACGGTTTCGCAAATGCTCTTGCACATACAGAAGGTGTGCTTTCTATGGCAAGAGCAATGCATCCGGATTCAGCAGGTTCACAGTTTTTTATCATGCATAAAGCAGCTCCACATCTGGATGGAGCATATGCTGCATTTGGCAAGATCATAGAAGGTATGGACATTGTGAATAAGATCGCTGAGACAGATACAGACTACAGCGACAGACCACTGGATGAGCAGAAGATGAAGAAGGTAACTGTGGATACAATGGGAACAGAGTATCCGGAACCGGAGAAAGCTTAAGCTGACGGCAGACCGTAACCGTACAAGTATAAGATGGCAGAATCATAGCAATCAAGAATACAGCGATCAGATACTTCTGATCGCTGTATGCAAATTTCCAACACATATGACGCGGAGGAAAACGACAGATGGAAATGATCCAGACAGAAAAATTAGTATATGAATATGAAAAACGTGATGAAGAAGGCAATGTGATTGGAACATCGCGTGCTATTGATGAAGTAGATATTGAAGCAAAAGAAGGACAGTTTATAGCGGTTCTCGGACATAACGGTTCCGGAAAATCAACGCTTGCCAAGCATCTGAATGCGATTCTGGTGCCGACAGAAGGTTCCGTATGGGTGAATGGAAAGAATACAAGTAATCCAGAAGAACTCTGGGACGTAAGGCAGTCGGCGGGAATGGTATTCCAGAATCCGGATAACCAGATCATTGGTACTGTGGTAGAAGAAGATGTAGGATTCGGGCCGGAAAACCTGGGCGTTCCGACAGATGAAATCTGGCAGCGGGTGGAAGAAAGCCTGAAAGCCGTCGGAATGATCGAATACCGTCATCATTCTCCGAATAAGCTATCCGGAGGACAGAAGCAGAGAGTTGCGATCGCCGGAGTCGTAGCGATGGAACCAAAATGCATCGTTATGGATGAACCGACGGCAATGCTTGATCCGGTTGGAAGAAGAGAAGTCTTAAAGACGGTCCATAAGCTCAGAAAGCAGAAGAATGTCACAGTGATCCTGATCACGCACTACATGGAAGAAGTCGTAGATGCGGATAAGATCTTTGTAATGGATCACGGAAAAGTCGTGATGGAGGGAACTCCGAAAGAGATATTCTCCAGAGTGGATGAACTGAAAAGTTACCGGCTGGATGTGCCGCAGGTGACAATTCTGGCGGACGAACTTAGAAAACGCGGACTGGATATTCCTAAGGGAATACTAAGGAAAGAAGAATTGGTAGAGGCAGTGGAGCGTTTGGCAATTACGCATTTACAACAATAGAACATTTGATGTTAGAAATGGTGAGAAGAAATGACAGACATTGCAATTAAGATAGAACATTTGAATTATGTATACAGTCCCGGGACTGCATACGAAAAGCATGCACTCAAGGACATTTGTCTGGAGATCCCACATGGAGAATTTGTGGGGATTATCGGGCATACTGGATCCGGAAAATCGACGCTGATCCAGCATCTGAACGGGCTGGTGAAGGCAACGGATGGTGCATTATATTATAACGGAGAGAATATTTACCAGAATGGCTATGATATGCGTGCACTCCGTAATCAGGTCGGACTGGTGTTCCAGTATCCGGAGTATCAGCTGTTCGAGATCGATGTACTGACAGATGTGTGCTTTGGTCCGAAGAACCAGGGACTGAGTAAAGAAGAGTGCGAAAAACGTGCGCTGGAAGCGCTGAAACTGGTAGGATTAAAAGAAAAATATTACAAATCTTCTCCGTTTGAACTCTCAGGCGGACAGAAACGAAGAGTGGCGATTGCCGGAGTTCTGGCAATGCGTCCGAAGGTTCTGGTTCTTGATGAGCCGACGGCGGGACTTGATCCAAAAGGAAGAGATGATATCCTGGATCAGATTGCATACCTGCATAAGCAGAGTGATATGACGGTCATCCTGGTGTCACATAGTATGGAGGATATTGCAAGATATGCGGACCGGATCATTGTAATGAACAAGGGATCGGTGATGTATAACGGTACACCGAAAGAAGTGTTCGCGCATTATCAGGAGCTGGAAAAGATAGGGCTTGCGGCTCCTCAGGTAACGTATATCATGCATGACCTGAAAGAAAAAGGTTTACCAGTTAAGGTAAATGTGACGACTGTGGAAGAAGCAGCAGATGAGATTATGCAGGCACTGGAGAAGAAGATATGATAAGAGATATAACAATCGGACAATATTATCCGGCAAAGAGTGTGTTACACAGATTAGACCCGAGAGTAAAACTGGTAGGAACGCTTCTGTATCTGATCTCGCTGTTCTTATTCAACAGCATTCCGGGATACGTGATGACGACGCTGTTCCTTATCGTTATTATCAAGATGTCAAAAGTACCGTTTTCTTTTATAGTAAGAGGTTTGAAACCGGTTATCATGCTTCTGATGATCACGGTGCTGTTCAACTTATTCCTGACAAGAGACGGGGCGGTACTGTTTCATGCGTGGATTTTTACGATTACAGCAGGCGGTTTAAGGACAGCGGTATATATGGCAATCCGCCTGATCTACCTGATCATCGGTTCGTCACTTATGACATTTACGACGACTCCGAATGAATTGACAGACGGAATTGAAGAATTACTCGGACCACTGAACAAGATTCATGTCCCGGTACACGAGATTGCGATGATCATGTCGATCGCACTCCGCTTTATTCCAATCCTTCTGGAAGAGACGGACAAGATCATGAAAGCGCAGATTGCGAGAGGTGCCGACCTGGAGAGTGGCAATATGATCCAGAAGGCGAAGAGTATGATACCGATTCTGGTTCCACTGTTCGTATCAGCATTCCGAAGAGCAAATGATCTTGCAATGGCGATGGAAGCAAGATGCTACCACGGCGGCGAGGGACGTACGAAGATGAAGCCGTTAAAATACCGTATGGAAGACAGAATTGCGTATATTGTTGTAATTGCTTATGTGGTTTTGGTGGTTGCGATTGGAAGGTGCGTACCTGTGCATATCTGGATATTTTAAATTGTATAAGGGGACGGAGGATTTCTGGAAATCCTCCGTCCCAAATTTATATAGTCCTGTCCCTTTTTTGAAAAAATAAATTGTATCAAATTGTGTGGAGGTCATCATGAAAAGAGTCAGAATATTTGTAGCATATGATGGAACAAATTACTGCGGCTGGCAGATTCAGCCGAATGGAATCACAATAGAAGAAAAACTGAATAAAGCACTGAACAAACTTACGGGGGAAGACATCCGGATCATCGGAGCAAGCCGGACAGATTCAGGGGTGCATGCGTTGGGGAATGCGGCAGTCTTTGATACAGAATCTAAGATTCCACCGGAGCGATTTGCCTATGCATTGAACCAGAGACTTCCGGAAGATATTGTGGTAGTAAAGTCGGATGAAGTGCCATTGGACTGGCATCCGAGATATCAGGATAATATTTCCAAAACATATGAGTATCATATCTACAATGCAGAGATGCCGAATCCTTTAAAGACGAGATACTGTACATTTGTATCATTTCCACTGGATATAGATGCAATGAGAGAAGGCGCGGAATATCTGATCGGAGAACACGATTTTGTAAGCTTCTGTAATATCAGGACGAATACGCAGGATACAGTGAGAACGGTATATGACCTGACGATTGAGAAGAAAGACGATGAGATAGTACTGCGTGTTACCGGAAATGGATTCCTGTACAATATGGTCCGTATTATCGCAGGGGTTCTGATCCGGGTGGGCAGGGGATTCTATACTCCGGAAAAAGTAAAGGATATTCTGGATGCCAAAGTCCATACTTCAGAAGGAGCAACAGCACCACCGAATGGATTGGTATTGGTAAAAATAGATTATAAATAATCAATGAACGGTCGGTATTTTGGACAATATACAGAAAAAAATCGGAATAACGTACAAAAATAAAAAATAACGCCATTAAAAGTTAAGAATATGTTAAAATACATCTGTCCGGCATAAAGTTGAGAAAGTCGGACGGAAGGAGAAAAATTATGGAAATGTTATTGTATCTCGTTCCGGTATTTGGAATCCTTGGACTGCTTTTTGCAGCTTATCTGGCAGCAAGAGTAGGAAGACAGGATGCCGGAAACGACAGAATGAAAGAAATCGCCGCAGCGATCAGTGATGGCGCACAGGCATTTCTGACAGCAGAGTACAAGATTCTGGTTATTTTCGTTGCAGTATTATTCGTACTCATCGGATTCGGAATCGGTAACTGGATTACTGCTGTATGCTTTGTAGTAGGAGCTTTATTCTCAACTCTTGCAGGTTTCTGCGGGATGAAAGTTGCTACAAAGGCAAATGTAAGAACTGCGAATGCAGCAAAAGAAAAAGGAATGAACAAAGCACTCTCGATTGCATTCTCCGGTGGAGCTGTAATGGGTATGTGCGTAGCTGGTTTTGGTGTATTTGGTGTCAGCATCATTTACATTCTGACCAAAAATGTTGATATTATTACTGGATTCAGTTTAGGAGCTTCTTCAATCGCTTTGTTTGCCCGTGTTGGCGGTGGTATCTATACAAAAGCTGCTGACGTAGGAGCTGACCTTGTAGGTAAAGTAGAAGCTGGTATCCCGGAAGATGACCCGCGTAATCCGGCTGTTATCGCTGATAATGTAGGTGATAACGTAGGTGACGTTGCAGGTATGGGAGCGGATCTTTTTGAGTCTTATGTAGGAGCACTTGTATCAGCACTGACACTTGGAATCGTATATTATAAAGCTGAAGGAGCTATCTTCCCACTCCTGATCGCAGGACTTGGACTTGTGGCTTCTATCCTCGGAACATTTTTTGTAAAGGGTGACGAGAATTCCAATCCACATAAAGCATTGAAGACTGGTTCTTATGTAGCAAGTGTATTGGTACTGATCGTATCCTGTGTATTCAGTAAAGTGTTCTTTGGAGATTTTAAAGCAGCGATCGCTATCGTAGCTGGTCTGATCGTAGGACTTCTGATCGGTATCATCACAGAAGTATATACATCAGGAGATTACAAATCAGTAAAAGAGATCGCAGAGCAGTCAGAGACTGGATCTGCAACAACAATCATCAGTGGTCTTGCAGTAGGTATGAAGTCTACAGCAATCCCGATCCTTCTGATCTGTGTTGGTATCTTTGTTGCATACCAGACATGCGGACTTTACGGTATCGCACTTGCTGCTGTAGGAATGCTTTCTACAACCGCTATTACAGTAGCCGTAGATGCTTACGGACCGATCGCTGACAATGCCGGTGGTATTGCAGAGATGTCTGAACTTGATCCACACGTTCGTCAGATCACTGACAAACTGGATGCCGTTGGTAACACAACAGCGGCTATGGGTAAAGGTTTCGCTATCGGATCTGCAGCTCTGACAGCACTTGCTCTGTTCGTATCTTACGCGGAAGCAGTACATCTTAAGACAATTGATATCCTTGATTCACGTGTTATCATCGGAATGCTGATCGGTGGAATGCTTCCATTCTTATTCTCAGCTATGACAATGTCATCTGTATCAAGAGCGGCATACCAGATGATCGAAGAAGTAAGACGTCAGTTCAAGACAATGCCTGGAATCATGAAGGGTACAGAAAAACCAGATTACAAATCATGTGTTGCTATCTCAACAACAGCAGCATTAAAAGAAATGCTGGTTCCTGGAGTTATGGCAGTGCTTGCACCACTGGTAGTCGGAATCCTTCTTGGACCTTCTGCACTTGGCGGACTTCTTGCAGGAGCACTCATAACAGGTGTTATGATGGCAATCTTCATGTCTAATGCAGGTGGAGCATGGGATAACGCTAAGAAATATATTGAAGATGGAAACCACGGTGGAAAAGGAAGCGAAGCTCACAAAGCAGCCGTAGTCGGAGATACTGTTGGTGATCCGTTCAAAGATACATCAGGACCTTCTATCAACATCCTGATCAAACTGATGACAGTTGTATCACTGGTGTTCGCACCATTGTTCTTGTCAATCGGCGGATTGTTATAATTAGATTATAAAAAGCTTGAAAATGAAAAACGATATCTGTACCAGAATAAGGTGTACAGATATCGTTTTTTTGATACAAAAGTATGCAAGAGAAGGTGTTCATGATGCGGAAAAATGAGAGAGAAGGCTAAATTTATAAAAAGTTGAGAAAAATATAAGAATTGGGGGACTGGCAACCACCCGCTGTTTGTGATAATATATGTGTCGGGACTTTTATTAATTTTTGAAAATAGATAGAAAAGAGGCAATAAACATGACAAAAGTAGACATTATTTCCGGATTCCTCGGAGCAGGAAAAACTACATTTATCAAAAAGCTGCTCAGTGACGTATGGGCAGGCGAGAAACTTGTGCTGATCGAAAATGAATTTGGTGAGATCGGTATCGATGGTGGATTTCTGAAAGATGCAGGAATCGAGATCACAGAGATGAACTCAGGATGTATCTGCTGTACACTGGTTGGTGACTTCAGCAAAGCACTGGTAAAAGTATTAGATGAGTATCATCCGGACCGTGTCATCATTGAGCCGTCAGGAGTTGGTAAATTATCCGACGTAGCAAGAGCAATCGAGGCTGTAGAGAAAGATGCAGACATCGAGATCGATGGAAGAATCACAGTTGTAGATGGTAAAAAAGCGAAGATGTACATGAAGAACTTTGGAGAATTCTTTAAAGATCAGGTAGAACATGCATCTACAATCGTTGTGAGCCGTACACAGATGATGACAGATGAAAAGGTAGAAGAGTGCGTACACACACTTCGTGAAGAGAATGCAGAAGCAACGATCATCTCTACACCATGGGATGAGCTTGGCAAAGAGGCAATCAGCCATGCACTGACAAAGGGAGCAGAGATTGAGAGCCTGTTTGAAGATCATGAGGATCACGACCATGATCACTGCGATCACGATCATCACGACCACGATCATGATCACTGCGACCACGACCATCATGACCACGATCATGATCACTGCGACCACGACCATCACGACCATGATCACTGCGACCACGACCATCATGACCACGATCACGATCACCATGATCATGACTGCTGCTGTGGACATGACCATGATCATCATCACCATCATCATGCAGATGATGTATTTACAAGCTGGGGCAAAGAGACTGTTCATAAATATACCGAAGAAGAACTGGATTATCTGCTGAAGGCACTGTCAGAGACAACTTCTTACGGAACAATCCTTCGTTCAAAAGGTATCATCCAGATGACAGACGGATCATGGAAGCAGTTCGACTTAGTACCGGAAGAATACGAAGTAAGAGAAGGTCAGCCGGACTACACAGGACGTATATGTGTAATTGGAACAGATTTAAAGGAAGAAGATCTTCTGAAGTTATTCCATGTATAGGACAGCAGCTGTGGCAGCCTTCATACGAAAGTATGCAAGAAGAGCTGCTGGCGGATGTAGATATCGATTTATGCTTGGCTCCATAATTATTATGGAGCCAAAAATCATGATAAAAAGTAAATTAAAAGATTATAGAAAACAGATAAAAGGAAAGAGGTGCGAGTATGGCAACACCTATGTTTATTGTTACCGGATTTTTAGACAGCGGTAAGACAACCATGATCAAAGATACCCTGATGGAACAGGAATGGATCGAACCGGGACTTACACTGTTGCTTCTCTGTGAAGAAGGAGAAGAAGAGTATCCGGAAGAATATTTAAAAGAGAAGAATATGGCAGTTCTGAAAATCGAAGAATTCGATCAGCTGAACACTGTATTTTTCAAAAACTGTGAAAGAAATTATCATCCGGCACAGATCATTATTGAATACAATGGAATGTGGAAGCTGGAAGATCTGCTTTCTATCAGATATCCAAGGAGCTTCGAGCTTCAGGGCGTATATTCTACTGTGAATGGTACAACCCTTGATATGTATCTGATGAATATGAGAAATATGCTGATGGAGCAGCTCACAGAGTCGGAATTGATTGTCGTTAACAGATGTGCAGATGGTGTCAACAGATCCGGATTCAGACGTGCACTGAAAGTACAGAACCCGATGGCTCAGCTTCTGTTTGAAGATATGCAGGGCAAGATCATTGAGCCGTCCGAAGAAGATCTCCCATACGATGTAAAAGGGGACAAGATCGTCCTGGATGATGTTGACTTTGGAGTGTGGTATGTAGACGCATATGATCATCCGGAATTATATCTGCATAAAGAGATTGATTTCAAAGGACAGATCTTCCGTCCAAAGGGAATGCCGGATAACATGTTTGTTCCAGTCAGAGAGATCATGACCTGCTGTGCAGACGATGTACGTTACTACGGATATCCATGTAAGGCAGAAAAGAAGATCGATGTAAAGACAAAATCCTGGATGCAGATCCGTGCAAGATTTGAGTACGAGGCTGTAAGTTCCTTCGGAAACAAACAGCCGGTATTGTATCTGATCGATATGGAACCGGCCGTAGAACCGGAAGATAAGGTTGTGTATTTAGGGTAATTGGGATTTAATTCAGGAAGGCGTTGGATACCCGGGCCTGCATAAAAAATTAGGAAGCCGTTCCTGTTCAGGTTCCGTCGGTGGGAAATACTAAAGCGTCAAAATTATGCTAAAAACGGACTTCCGAAATTTGCAACTCGCCATTCGGCTCAAACAGGCAAATTTCGAAAACCCAACGCATAATTTTGACGCTTAACTATTTCCAACACCTTCTTCACATTCACTGGAACGGCTTCCTACTTTTTATTCCGTGGATATCAAATGCCTTACGAATGAAATCCCAATTCTATCTTGATTTTATGGGTAAATATGCCGACAAAATGATACAGGAATCTGTATTTGTACCAAAAAATGAACAAAATAACAGTCGGAATCGCTAGACTTTTGATGAGACAGGAGATATAATAAAATCATACACGTCAATATATGATTTGTACTATTATCAAGGAGGAACGACAAAAATGGCAAGAAAAATGAAGACCATGGATGGTAACCAGGCCGCAGCTCATGCGTCATATGCATATACAGAAGTTGCAGCAATTTACCCTATTACACCATCATCTGTTATGCCAGAACATGTAGATGAATGGGCAACAGAAGGAAGAAAGAACATATTTGGACAGACTGTTCAGGTAACAGAGATGCAGTCAGAAGCTGGTGCTGCAGGTGCAGTACACGGATCTCTTTCCGCTGGTGCTCTGACAACAACATTTACAGCATCACAGGGACTTCTGTTAATGATTCCTAACTTATATAAAGTAGCAGGAGAACAGCTTCCTGGAGTATTCAACGTATCCGCTCGTGCCCTTGCAAGCCACGCACTGAATATTTTCGGAGATTACGCCTGTCGTCAGACTGGTGCAGCAATGCTTTGCGAATCCAGTGTACAGGAAGTTATGGACTTAACACCAGTTGCACACTGTGCAGCATTAAAAGGAAAACTTCCATTCATCAACTTCTTCGATGGATTCCGTACATCACACGAGATTCAGAAGATTGAGACATGGGATTACGAAGATCTGAAAGATCTGGTAGATATGGACGCAATCGATGCATTCAGAAATCATGCACTGAATCCAAATCATCCATGTCAGAGAGGTTCCGCTCAGAACCCGGATATCTTCTTCCAGGCAAGAGAGGCATGTAACCCATACTACGATGCTCTTCCGGCAGTCGTACAGGAGTACATGGACAAAGTTAACGCTAAGATCGGTACTGATTACAAGCTGTTCAACTACTATGGAGCAGCAGATGCAGAGCACGTTATCGTAGCTATGGGTTCTGTAAATGATACCATCGAGGAGACAATCGACTACTTAATGGCAGCTGGCAGAAAAGTTGGTGTTGTTAAAGTTCGTCTTTACAGACCATTCTGCGCACAGGCTCTTATCGATGCTATTCCTGAGACAGTTAAACAGATCACAGTTCTGGACAGAACAAAAGAGCCAGGAGCTCAGGGCGAGCCTCTGTATCTTGATGTTGTTGCTGCACTTAAGAACAGCAAATTTGACGGCGTTAAGATCTTCACCGGACGTTACGGACTTGGTTCCAAGGACACAACACCGGCTCAGATCGTAGCTGTTTATGACAATACTGAGAAAGAGAAATTTACTCTTGGTATCGTTGATGATGTTACAAACCTTTCCCTTGAGACAGGCGCTCCGCTTGTAACTACTCCAGAGGGAACAACAAACTGTAAGTTCTGGGGACTTGGTGCTGATGGTACTGTAGGTGCTAACAAGAACTCCATCAAGATCATCGGTGACAATACAGATATGTACGCTCAGGCATACTTTGATTATGACTCCAAGAAGTCCGGTGGTGTTACAATGTCCCACCTTCGTTTTGGTAAGAAACCGATCAAATCTACCTACCTGATCCACAAAGCAAACTTTGTAGCATGCCACAATCCGTCCTATGTGAACAAATATAACATGGTACAGGAACTGGTTGACGGCGGTACATTCCTTCTGAACTGTGCATGGGATATGGAAGGTCTTGAGAAACATCTTCCAGGACAGGTTAAGGCATTCATCGCTAACCACGGTATCAAATTCTACACCATCGACGGTGTTAAGATCGGTATCGAGACTGGCATGGGACCAACACGTATCAATACAATCCTTCAGTCCGCATTCTTCAAACTTACCGGAATCATTCCGGAGGAGCAGGCTATCGAGCTTATGAAAGCTGCTGCGAAAGCAACATACGGACGTAAAGGTGATGATGTTGTTCAGAAGAACTGGGCAGCTATCGATGCTGGTGCTAAGCAGGTTGTTGAGATTCAGGTTCCAGAGAGCTGGAAAGATGCTGCAGACGAGGGTCTTCATATGACTCACGCTACAGAAGGACGTCAGGAAGTTGTTGATTTCGTTAACAACATCCAGGCTAAGGTTAATGCTCAGGAAGGTAATACACTGCCTGTATCTGCATTTAAAGATTATGTTGACGGTACTACACCATCCGGTGCTGCTGCATACGAGAAACGTGGTATCGCTGTAAATATCCCTGTATGGAATCCGGAGAACTGTATCCAGTGTAACAGATGTGCTTATGTCTGCCCGCACGCAGTTATCCGTCCGGTAGCTCTTACAGCTGAAGAGGCTGCAAATGCTCCAGAGGGAATCAAGACATTACCAATGACTGGTATGAAAGATGAGTATCAGTTCACAATGACTGTATCCGCTCTTGACTGTACAGGATGTGGTTCCTGTGCGAACGTCTGCCCAGGCAAGAAAGGTGCTAAGGCACTTGCTATGGAAAACCTTGAAGTAAACATGGGAGAGCAGAAATACTTCGATTACGGTGTAACTCTTCCGGTTAAAGAAGACGTTATCGCTAAATTCAAAGAGACAACTGTTAAGGGAAGCCAGTTCAAACAGCCGCTTCTTGAGTTCTCAGGAGCTTGTGCTGGATGTGGTGAGACACCTTACGCAAAACTGATCACCCAGCTGTTTGGTGACAGAATGTACATTGCAAACGCTACAGGATGCTCCTCTATCTGGGGTAACTCCTCACCTTCTACACCATATACCGTAAATGCTAAGGGACAGGGTCCTGCATGGGGCAACTCCTTATTTGAGGATAATGCTGAGTTCGGTTATGGTATGCTTCTTGCTCAGAAAGCTATCCGTGATGGCCTGAAAGCAAAAATTGAAGATGTTGTAGCTAACGGTGACAATGCAGACGTTAAAGCTGCTGGTCAGGAATGGCTGGATACTTTCGCATGCGGTGCTACCAACGGCGCAGCAACAGAGAAACTGGTTGCAGCTCTTGAGGCTTGCGGATGCGACAAAGCAAAAGACATTCTTACACAGAAAGACTTCCTTGCTAAGAAATCCCAGTGGATCTTCGGTGGTGACGGATGGGCTTACGATATCGGATTCGGTGGTGTTGACCATGTTCTCGC
>OCHA01001784.1_pt1 | contig 14981 bp, 17 predicted proteins | sample 1538591 | NCBI WGS metagenome assembly OCHA01 (sample SAMN04571710, study PRJEB22368) | human gut metagenome | biome: human gut; material: stool | host: Homo sapiens | place: Luxembourg | collected 2012-09-06 | reverse complement strand
TGCTAAGCAGTCTGTAATGAGAGCTCTTACATCTTCCTTCGCCGGAAGAAAAGAGAAGAAGAGACAGTTCAGAAGGCTCTGGATTGCTCGTATCAATGCAGCAGCAAGAATGAATGGACTTTCATACAGCAAATTTATGTATGGTCTTAAGCTTGCAAATGTAGATCTTAACAGAAAGATGCTTTCAGAGATGGCAATCAGCGACCCTGAAGGTTTCGCAGCACTCGTAGAAGTTGCAAAATCTAAGCTTGCATAATTGGTTCATAAAGCAGAAAATATAAGGGAAGCTGTTGCATAGTGAAGTGACAGCTTCCCTTTTAAGAAATGAGGAGTATTATGGGAAAATTTCAAATTGAAAAATGTGGTGAGATTGATGGTCTGTATCTGATTCAGCCTACAGTATTTGGCGATTCAAGAGGATACTTTATGGAAACTTACAACTATGAGGAGTTCAAAGAGGCAGGACTTGATATGGTATTTGTTCAGGACAACCAGTCAAGCTCTACTAAGGGAGTTCTAAGAGGGCTTCATTACCAGAAAAAACACACACAGGGTAAGCTTGTAAGAGTTTTATCGGGAGAGGTTTTTGATGTTGCTGTTGATATAAGAAAAGGTTCAAAAACTTACGGAAAATGGTTTGGTGTGACATTAAGTGCCGAGAAGAAAAATATGTTCTATATTCCTGAAGGGTTTGCACATGGATTTTATGTATTATCGGATACGGCAGAGTTTGCTTATAAATGTACAGATTTTTATGATCCTTCATCAGAAGCAGGCATTAAATGGGATGACCCTGCAATAGGCGTAGAATGGCCTATACTTGATGGGACAACTCCAAACATATCTGAGAAAGACGGAAAGCATCCTGCATTTACAAATGATATAACACTTGACTATTAATAATAGATTATTAAAAAGATGTTAAGAAATAAAAGGCATAATGTAATATGTGAATGTTGCATTATGTCTTTTATTGTTATATTATGATATCAGGGTCAAGCCATCAGATAGCAATTTGTAAGTAAACATATATTGCTATCTGCTTTTGACTCGTGTATCATAATATAAAAATATAAATATTGTTGGTGAATTGACAATAAACTGCCATCAAAGGAGATTATAGTAGGGATAAAGTATGAGAAATAAAATTTCTTATACCATGCACGAAGATAGTGCATGAATGGTGATAAGTATAAAATATTATGATTTTTATACTTATTTGGGTAAAGTGTAATAATGAGAAATGGAGAGTAAATATGTATAAGATGGCAGAAAAAATGAGAAGAGGTATTAGTTTTTTAATGATTGTTCTGGTCTTTCTGGCAATAGGTATGGCAGGGGTCAGGACTTCGGCAGCAGAGAAGAATACTACAAGCATAAATTCAATTAGAAACAGAAATAAAAAAAGTGTTGATGAATATGAGTTGAGCAAACAAAAAGATGAGATAATCGTAAAGGAAAGGAAAAGTTTATCTGTTCTGAATATAAAAAGAAAATGTAATATAGAATTTAGCAGTTCAGACACTAATGTACTTGGTGTAAAAAAATTATCAGATAATACCTGTGAATACCGTGGAAAAAGAGTGGGAAGTGCTGATATAAATGTCAAGATAACAAAGCCGGGATTTTTGTTTATGCCGGATACCACTTATTTGAAATGCAGAGTAGAAGTGTCGCCAAAAGCCGTCAGCATACGCTTTACAAAAAAGAAAATTAAAATAAAATCAGGTAATTCAAAAAAGCTTAAACTGACGACCAGACCAAGTATTTCAAAGGAAAAAGCAACATTTGTGTCATCTGATACAGATATTGTGCAAGTTGATTCAAAGGGCAGGATTACGGCAGGATTTATAGGAACTGCTACAATAACTGCGAGAATATCAAATGGAAAAGTTGCAAAGTGCCGTGTTGAAGTAAGAGCACCGGGCAACAATAAAAAACAAAAGAATTAAAATGTTTTAATTTAAGGAGATGAGGTGTACCATGCAGTATATTTTAATAGCTGATGATAATAAGGATATAACTGATATTTTGTCTGTTTATGTAAAGAAAGAGGGTTATGAGCCTATTATAGCTAAGGATGGAGTTATGGCAGAGGATATGTTTTTTAAATACGAGCCAGCGGCGGTTCTTCTTGATGTAATGATGCCTTTTAAGGATGGATATGAAGTATGCAAGAGCATAAGACAAAAGTCGGCAGTGCCTATTATCCTTATAACGGCAAGAGGTGAGGATTACGACAAGATAATGGGACTCGATATAGGTGCAGATGATTATGTAGTAAAACCTTTCAGCCCAAGTGAAGTTATGGCTAGGCTTCGTGCAGTACTGCGCCGTATAAACCGTGATGAAGTATCAGCAAACTCAGATTCGGTATTAAGAATAAACAATATGGAGGTAAATCTTGACGAGTATTCTTTTATGATAGATGGAAAAAAGATTCCACTTACTAAAAAAGAAGTAGAGACAATGTGGACACTTGCAGGCAATCCAAACAAAGTATTCACGAGAGATAATCTTTTAGACAGTCTTTGGGGATATGATTATTATGGAGACAGCAGAACAGTAGACTCACATATAAAGAGACTTCGTGCAAAGATAGATTCAGTGGAACATCCGGCGTGGAGTATAAAAACAATATGGGGGGTAGGATACAAATTTGCGATCAATGAAGAAGATATGTAAAAGAATATCCGACAAAATAAAAGGCAATGATATATCTATAAGGATATATGTATCATTTGCCTTTGTTTTGATATTTACGGGTTTGCTGACTGGTGCAATATTTATAAATTTATATCAGAAAAATTATGTTCGTTCCTATACGGAGCTTCTTACAAAACAAGGGAAAATGATTTCAAAGCGTGTCTCTAAATTTGCAAGTAAGAAAAAACAGTCACAGTTTCAAAGATATAATGTATATATGGATGAAATAGAACAGGCGGAAAAAACTGACATATGGATAGTTAGCAATGAACAGGCAGAAAATCCCTTAGATGAGGATTATACAAATGCTGAAATTTCAAGACAAACAATTACAAAACAGATGGGTATTGTAATGGAAAAAGCATATAAAGGACAGATTTCATCAAATGCAGCTTATGACCAGGTATATGGAATGGTAATATTATATGTAGCTGTTCCGATAAAAAACGTTAAGACAAAAGAGGTATGTGGAGCTGTTCTTATGGTGTCGATGGTAGACAGGCAGACGATGGGAATAGATGAGGGAAAATATCTTATAAGCATAAGTCTTTTTATATCGGCTGTCGTATCAATAGCTTTAGGTTTTGCATTTTCAAAATACCTTTCAAGACCGCTTGAAAAAATAGGAAGATATATAAATCGGATAGCGGCAGGAGATTATTCAGGTATAAATGTTAAAAAGCCGGGAAGTCAGATAGGTAAGCTTGAAAATAATCTTGATGATCTTTCAAAACGGCTGTATAAAGCAAAAATTGAGCGTGAAAATCAGGAACAGCTTCGTATGGACTTCTTTGCAAATGTTTCACATGAACTAAGAACTCCTATAACTGTTATGCGTGGTTATACTGAAACTTTAAATGACGGAGTCATAACGGATGAAGCGATGGTAAATGAATATTACCGCAAAATGCTCACAGAATGCCGCAGTATGGAAAGGCTGGTAGGGGATCTGTTCATTTTGTCCAAAATGCAAAACCCTGATTTCAAGATAGAAAAAGAACCGGTCAGTATCAGACAGGTATTTGGTGATGTGCTCCGCAGTGCACGCGAGATAGCAAGAAAGAAAAATATAACCATAACTCAGAAATTATTAGTGGATGATGAAGAACCCTGCATGATTCTTGGAGATTATGAAAGACTCAGACAGATGTTTATGATAATAATAGACAATGCCGTCAAATTCTCGTATGAATCCGGGGAGATAATAATCTCCATAGAAAAAAGAGTTACCCCAAAAAAACAGGCAAAGATATATGTTTCGATACAGGATTTCGGAGCCGGAATATCAAAAGAAGCATTGCCATATATATTTGAAAAATTTTATAAATCAAAGTTGAAACAAAATCAGAAAGGAACCGGACTTGGTCTTATGATTGCAAAGCAGATAGCGTTAAGACACGGCTGTGATATTATGGTTGAAAGTGAGATAGAGCAAGGAACAAAATTCGCTTTTGAGTTTGAAGAATGTGTTTCTATGGATGAATATGAATAAATATTAAAAATGTGGTTGTATTTTTTTACGAAAGTGTATATACTATTAGTAACAAAAGCATACATGCCTGGGGTGTTCGATACTCCTGATATTTTGAACCTACACTTTTGAATTGGGATTCCTATATCTATATGAGGATGCCAAGCCGCCACCTATAGCAGCGGAAGGCAGAATCATATGTGCGGTTGCCCACCTAGCACTCGCTAGGACTCAAAATTCGGGACACGGCACTTTGGGTATGCTTTTTTTTGAATAAAAATACTTAACGACAGTTAAAAATGAAATGGAGGAAACAAAAGTGGCACAGAAAGGTGATTTATTATCATTCCGTCCGGACATAAAGGTACTGGACGCAACAATTCGTGACGGAGGTCTTGTCAACGATTTTTATTTTACAGACGAGTTTATCAGAAATCTTTATCTTGCAAATGTAAAGGCAGGAGTAGATTATATGGAATTTGGCTATCGTGCCGACAAAGAAATGTTTGATGCAAACAAGTTTGGAAAATGGAAATTTGCTGAAGATGACACTATCAGAGAAATTGTTGGTGATAATAACACAGACCTGAAGATTTCCATTATGGCAGATGTAGGAAGATGTAACTACAAGCAGGATATACATGACAGGGCAGACAGTCCTGTAGACCTTGTAAGAGTAGCAACATATGTAAACACTATGCCGGCAGCACTCGATATGATAGAGGATGCTCACAAAAAGGGATATGAGACTACTTGTAATATTATGGCTATTTCAAATGCAAAAGAGTCAGATATAAACACGGCACTTGAGATGCTCGGAAACAGTCCTGTTGATGGAATTTACATAGTTGACAGCTTCGGTTCTCTTTTCCCTGAGCAGATAAGAAAAATATCAGAGCAGTATATGGAAATTGCTGATAAGTACGGCAAATATATCGGTATGCACGCACACAACAATCAGCAGCTCGCTTTTGCAAATACTATAGAGTCATGTGCACAGGGTGTATCTTACCTTGATGCAACAATGGGAGGAATGGGCAGAGGAGCAGGAAACTGTCAGATGGAGCTTTTACTTGGTTTCCTTAAAAATCCACAGTACAATCTTTTCCCTATAATCAAATTTATTGAAGAAAATATTGAGCCGCTCAAGGCAGCAGGAGTTGAATGGGGATTTGCTATTCCATATCTTCTTACAGGTCATTTAAACCAGCATCCGCGTACAGCTATAGCAGCCATGAAAGCCGGAAGAAAAGACTATACTGAGTTTTACCGTGAGATTATCGACAGAGATGACTGATAAAGTTTCGATGTTTACATAAAAGTGTGGGTAAAACAGCTTATTGAAATTGTTAAGAACATAGCCGCTGATATGTTGTGAGTAATCAGCAGACATAAAAATTTGGTAGAGGAAGTGTCATAAGTTTTCTATTACAGCTAACAGAAATGTAAAGTCTGACTGTTATTGTAGTGAAAGCGGACACTTCCTTTTTAATATTATCTTTTTATGGCTGAACTGTTACTGGGATTATAATAATTGTGATTATAAGAAAAGTGTACTATAATAAAAGCGAGTTGTTATTAACACCTGCGGTGCGGACGACAACCAAAATGCCGCAAGGCAAAATATAGAAAATATTAAGGGAGAATAAAAGTGAGTATAGATAAAAAGAACGAAAAGCCCATAGGAGTATTTGACTCAGGGGTAGGGGGGATAAGTGTACTTAGAGAACTGGTAAAGATAATGCCAAACGAAAATTATCTGTATTTTGGGGATTCAATAAATGCTCCCTACGGAACAAAAGAAGTCAGTGTGATAAGAGAGCTTACTATAAAAAATATTGAGAAACTGTTGGATATGGGTGCAAAATCGATAGTAGTAGCTTGCAATACTGCGACAAGTGCCGCAGTAAGAGTGCTCAGGCAGATGTATCCTGAGATACCGCTTGTAGGTATAGAACCGGCAATAAAACCCGCCGTTGAATATAAGGAAAAATCGAGAGTGGTAGTGATGGCTACACCGATGACTTTGAAACAGGAAAAATTTCAGAACCTTATGAAAAAATATGAAAATCAGGCAGAAATAGTGCCGCTCCCATGTCCGGGACTTATGGAATTTGTAGAGAGAGGCGATTTAGAGGGGGAGGATCTTTACAACTATCTGTCGATTTTATTTGGTTCGGTAAACAGTAAAAAAATTGACTCAGTTGTACTTGGATGCACACATTATCCATTTGCAAAAAAAGCCATAGAAGCTGTAGTAGGTAAAGATGTGCAGATATTTGACGGTGGTGAGGGAACAGCGAGAGAAATGCGAAGAAGGATGCAATGTGCGTCACTTATAAATCCTTCCAAAGAGAAAGGAACGGTGAAATTTATAAATAGTAAAGACACTGAAGAGGAAAGAGAATTATGTGAATTTTTATTAAATTTAAAAATGTGATGATATAAGGGTGAAAAATATGCAGTAATGAATTATATAAGTTTAAGAGAGGAAATGGGTTAGGGTAAAATGGTAAATAACAGGGAAGATATTGAGGAGTGTTTTCTAAAATGTTCTACAGAGACAAGGCAGTCTTTTATGGCAGCTTTACAGATGGTGTATGATGAGGTTTTTGAAATAAATCCATATGATGACTGTGTATATATTTTAAATAGCAGATATGATACAGCTATGTGCGGCATGACGGTATGTTATTCAGATTTTTTTTGGGAATATGTAGATGCTATGGTTTACTTATATGATTGTGAGGAATTCATATCAGATTTTGAGCCGGAGGCATTAAGGAAATTTGCAGAGTCAGAGGATATGAAACAGGAGAAGAAATTTGTAAGACTTAGAACAGATACAAATAAAAAAGAATGGTATATAGCTACATTAGTAAAAAATCCGGCTGACAAAAGAAGAATCATACTTCTGATGAAAAACGAAAATGAAGTATGTATAAATGAGATGCAAAAAAAGGCAATCATGGAGGACTATGATTATGTAATAGGTATAAATATACAGAATGAAAAGATAAGCATATACAGCAACAATGAAGCAAAATATGGACATTCAACATTATATAATGTCTTTTATGAAAAATTTTTAAACCAGCGAATAAAAAAATATGTATTAAGTGAGTATGCCGAAAAAATATCAGAAAAAATGCAGCTTGAAAATATAAAAAGACAGTTAGAAAAAAATGAAGTTTACATATGTTACGCAACTATGCAATATCGTGGAGAAATATTTCATAAAAAATTCAGGTTTGTTTATCTTGATGACAAGAAAGAAACAATACTTCTTTCACAGATGGATGTGACTGAACAGATAGAAAGGGAAGAAAAGAAAAATGATGCGGTAAAGATTGCCGTTCAGGAAGCAAGAAAGGCAAATGAGTCAAAGAGTTATTTTCTTTCAAGGATGAGTCATGATATGCGTACACCGTTAAATGCCATAATAGGCATGGACATGATAGCGGCATCACATATAAATGAAACGGATAAGGTTATGGAAAGCTTAAACAGCATACTTTATTCAAGCAAAAATCTTCTGGAGCTTGTCAACGAAGTGCTTGATGTAAGTAATTTTGAGCGTGGAAAATTTTCGCTTAATGATGCGGTATTTTCATGGACAAAAGAGATAGAAAATATCATGCAGCTTATAAGACCTCTTGCGGATAAAAAACATCTTGAATTTGATACAGACTATAAGAAGCTTCGATTTGAAAATGTGGTTGGTGATGCAAAGCGTATAAGGCAGTTATGTATAAATCTTTTGAGTAATGCAGTCAAGTACACTGAAGATGGAGGAAAGATTTATTTTTCAATATCAGAGAGAGGTGTAGTAAAAGAAGAGACAGATAATATTTATATGGAATATGAGATAATAGTGAAAGACAACGGGATAGGTATTTCCGAAGAATTTATGCCATATCTGTTTGAGATGTTTGAAAGAGAGAAAAAGGTTATTGGAGAAAACATATCAGGCACGGGGCTGGGTATGACGATAGCGAGAAATCTTGCAAGGCTTATGGATGGCGATATATATGTCGAGAGTAAAGAAAATGAGGGTACGAAATTCACTGTTACCTTAAGACTCAGATTACCTGCACCCGATGAATCAGTGACAACTGATGATATAAATATGGGAATGTCAGGTGGAGTTATACGGTTTTAGGTTAAATTTTAAAATGCAAAGGAGAAAAAAGATGAGTTATTTTCCGTTTTTTGTTGATATATCGGATAGGGAGTGCCTTATTGTCGGAGGTGGAAAGATAGCATACAGAAAGGCGTGTGCCGTACTTAAGTATGGTGCAAAGGTCTTAGTCGTTGCACCAGAGATATGTGAGGAATTTGAATTATTAAAAAAAGAATATACGGGAGCAGTAAAGACTTGGCAGAGGGAATTTACTGACTCAGATACTGACAACAGATTTTTTGTGATAGCGGCAACTGACGATGAAAAGATAAATAAAAAGGTATCAGAAATCTGTTTTAAGAAAAACATACTTGTAAATACCGTTGACAGAAAAGAATATTGTAATTTTTACTTTCCATCAATAGTAAAAAAAGGGGATATAGTTGTCGGTGTCAGCAGTGGAGGTAAAAGTCCGGTACTTGCAAGAGAGCTTAGAAAAAAAATAGAAAATGCTATACCTGACAATTTGGAAAAGATAAATGTATGGCTCGGAAAATTAAGACCATATATCAAAGAGAATATACCGGAAGAAGAAAAGAGAAAAGAAGTATTTGAAAAGATATACAGAATGTGTGAAAAAAAAGGAGATACACTGACGGAGGAGGAACTAGACAAGGCGTTAGAAGAGTTATAAAGCACATAAATGTGCAAAGCAGCAACATTATAAGAAACAATTAATAGTAAGCAGAAGTTACAAAAGACATAAAATGTAACTAACAGCAAAAGGCATTTATTCGGATAAAACCGGTAAATGCCTTCTTTGTGTTGAAAAATAAGGTCAAGTCATAAATTTTTATTAAAAAAATCTTAAAGGTTTACCTACTTTTTTCTTAAAAAAATAAAGCGTAGTATATTAGGTATGAAAAAAATTAAAAAAATTTATAAAAAGCTGCAAGGTTTTTGATTTGTGTTTTGTTTAGTATAGTGAAAGGCATAAAATTAGTTATGTGCACATAGGCTGACAGTTAGTATAAAGTTCATGGGCGGGAGAAAACAAAAAGTATGCTTGTTGCTAATTGACTATGGGGCTTAACGGAGATTATGTCAAATATGGAGAAAGGAGGACGGAAATGTGAGAAATCATTGGTGCAAAACAATACTGTTGGGGATTTTGACAGTTACTATGATATTAGGAAACTCAGAAAAAACATTAGCTTGTGACAATCTTGAATGTGAACGAAGTTCAGAAATTGTTACATTATCATCAGGAATGAATAATACCAGTAGACATTTAACCGTGTCAAATGGTACTGCTGAGATGAAAATAAACTATATAACTGAGACTAAAATGGATTCAATAGTAGTTTCAGTCAGACTGCAAAAGTATAGTTCCGGAACATGGAAGAGATTAAAAATCTGGGATGATGTTAAGTCTTCGGGAAGAATAATTACAGTAACGAAGAACTATAAAGTGACATCCGGTGGCAAGTATAGAGCTAAGTTTGTAGTTACTACAAAAAATGGTAATAGCCAGAAGACAGAAACATTCTTTTCTAATGTAGTTAATTATTAGGTGAGAAACTATGTTTAAAGGAAAATTATTAAAAGTGATAAGGATTATATGTAAAATTTAAAGAAAAAGAAAGAGAGGAAGATTTTGTGAATATCGAAAAAATTAAGAAGATGGTTTCTGTAATTATTACAGCAGTTATTATTTTTACAACGCCCAATATGGCATTTGCTGCCAATAAAACTATTCATATTCCTAAGCTGAATTCAGGATATAAAAGGTTATTAGCTAAAAGAAGCGGTAATTATTATACCGTTAGAGCTGTATGTCATTCGGCATGGAAGAATGATGATACTAGTAAAAATGTGCAGGCTATAAGATTTGATTTACAAAATAAAGATAAAATTACTATGTTTAATAAAGAAATAGTACTTAGAGTTGGTGCTGCGGCAGGTACATATAGTATTAAGGATAGCATGCTGAAATATAAAGATGTATATTTTTGTTTTTGCACAAACAGTCCTGCTTATACAGCAGATACAAATGTAGGATATAATCCAAGATAGTTTTTTATGAATGCTTAGAAATTTTATTACATCTCTGTTTTATAAAGATGACATTTATATTTTAAAACAGAGGTGTAAATATTGTTCAAATATCAGTGTATTTAATTGGAGAAAAATATGTATAGATTATTTAAAAGTCAGTTAAAAAATATTTTTTTGACAAAATCTTATAAGATTATGATGTTTATCATATGGGGATGTATAGTTTGTGTATATATTATGAATGTAAAAGATTATTATGGATATGAGCTTTCACAGATGCAGTCATATGTTGAAATAAGCAGTATTTCGAGTGGAAGGTATGCATTAACGCGTATAATTGCAATTGTTTTTCCATTTGCTTCAATAATTCCCGCTGGTTTTTCTTTATTTGGTGATATTAAAACAGGGAGAGAAACATATTGGATTTATAGAGTTGGAAGAAAAAAATATTATATGACAAAAGCTGTGGCAGTATTTGTTTCGACATTTATTTGTTTTTTTATTCCGCTATTATTTGAAAATATAATTAATTATATAACATTTCCTGCAAATGTGCATGGTAATCGTTATTTTTGTTCTTTATATTCAAGCGAGTATAAAACAATTGTAAAATATATGTTTTTCAATATATACTTTAAACATCCATTTATATATCAGTTAATAATGATAATTTTATTTAGTGGAATAGCGGCAATGCTTGGATTTGTTACTGCAGCAAGCTCATGCATTATAAATAAGTTTGCCGCATTTTTGTTTTTGCCATGTTATCTTTTAATACAAATTATTGATGACATGAATATATATGGCAAATTTTCAGATTATATAGAAACATGTAGTGCTGTAGTTAATGTATATAAACTCATAAAATTTGGTATAGTATGGAGCGGTATTATCTTTGTGGCAAGTGGTTTGTTATTTTTGAAAGCGAGAAGGGATACATTATGAAATATTATGCAAAATTTTTGTTGCTAGCAGTTGGATTTAGTATAATTTTATATGGATTAAGAAGTTATATGAGTGCTGATGGTTTGAGTATTCAACATTATATTGTTTACAATCATTGTGGTGAACTTATTAAATTTACAACTGCAGAAATGGTGTTAAGAATAAGAAATCTTTTACCGTATTATACATATGCTATAATATTTTCAACATATATATATAGACATTTTTGTTATAGCAGTGTTTATATTTTTTCGAGGTGTCAAAAGCGTGGATGGTGGTTTAGAGGAGAAGCTGTAAAACTTTTAGGATATACTGTGATTTATGTGATTTTGTTAAATATATCTGCTTTGCCAATTGTTATGATGAGATATCAAATTAGCATTGATAATGTAGGAGTTAAATTTTTAGTAGTACATATTTTGGTTATGAGCCTTTGGTTATACGGAATAACAATATTTGCAAATATTCTGGCAATTTTGTTTGGCAGTAAAGTGATGGTAATAGGAACTTTTTTGTTACAAATATTGTTATTTATGAGTGTAGGTAATGTATCTGTAGGAGAAACTAAAATTACAAAAATATTAAAAATTAAATTTAATTTAAATTTTAATATGCAAATGCTGCCGGCATTACATAAGTTTAGGGGAATGAATAAAGACATTATTGATGGTTTGGGAATTAGCATTAAGTATCAATGGTCAGTTTTATATATGCTTATAGTAAATGTTATTATAATAGCAATAGGGACTGTAATTATAAATAGAATAGACATAATTGATACTAACAAGGAGGTTGATTAGTAAGTATGGTTGAACTAAAAGCAGAAAATATATCAAAAAAAATTAAAAAAAATATTATATTGAACAATATAAGTCTTTATTTGACAGGTGGAAATGTATATGGTTTTGTAGGTAGAAATGGTTCTGGAAAGACAATGCTTTTTAGAGCATTATCAGGACTTATTAAAATAGATGAAGGTAAAATTTATTATAATGGAGAAAATATATTTTCAAAATATTCAGTATTGCCAGATATAGGAATGATAATAGAAAATACAGGAATGTATCTTGAATATTCGGGTTTTAAGAATCTTGATATTCTCGCAGGAATAAATAAAAAAATAGGTAAAAAGGAAATAATAGAATCACTTGAACGCGTGGGACTTGATCCGAGTGATAAAAGAGCGGTAAGAAAGTATTCACTTGGGATGAAGCAAAGGCTTGCTATAGCACAGGCAATCATGGAAAAACCTAAAGTTATTATGCTTGATGAACCAACTAATGGACTTGATCAGGAGGGGGTAAATCTCATAAGAAAGGTTATTGCGGAAGAAAAACATAGAGGTGCTATTATTCTTTTGGCAAGTCATAATTCGGAAGATATAAGAGTGTTGTCGGATAAGATATATAGAATGGATATGGGAAAAATAAGTTTGGAGAGAGAAAATGGATAGTAGAAAAAAAATAAAAATAATTTTTTTGTTTGTTATATTCAGTGGGTTTTGTGTATGTGGTTTAATTGTGCGAAATTCCATAAAAGACAGATGTAATGACGAAAAAGCAAGGGATAATTTTAATGTAGCATATTTGTCAGAGGATTTAATGGGACTTATGGAACATGTTGATGAAGATTTAGATAGAAGTAAGAATATTTTTGTTGGAAAAGTTACGGGAAAGCTTCAATATGTTTTTGGTAATGCTGTACAGAAAATAAAAGTTACAAAAGTTATTAAGACTAAAGATGGGGTGACATCAGGAGAAGATATATTGCTTTCGGGGTTATATACTTTGGACTTGACAACAGAAAATTTTAAGGAAATTTATACAGATACGGGGTTCATGGATTTTATGAAAATGGGAGACGAATATCTTATATTTGCAGATGGAAAATTATCTAAAGAAGTGTCAATGAGACAGAATGTATATCCTATACATAAAGAGGCAATTACATTTAAGACGATAAATTTGTCAGATAAAAAAAGCCATGTATGTAAGAAATACATAGACGAAGATGGAAAAGCAGCTACTACAAAATATAGTCAGGTAAAAGGGTGTGAAATAGCTACTAATAGCGGGAAAGTTTTAAAAAAATTTTATCAGATAAAACATAAAATATTAAAGAAATATGGAGTTGGTTCGTGAGGAAGTGATAGAAGTGGAAAAGGGGGATGATTAGTTATATAGAAAGGATGTAGTATAAGGGACATAGAACCAAGAAGTGTATGAAAAAATAAAGTGAAATATTACTGTTTGTACCGGTGGTATCAACAGTAACAAATAAATGAACGGAGGAAAAGATTTGAAGAAGAATAAACTTGATTGGGATTATGAAGAACAAGAAAAATTTGATCAGCTATATAATGCATATTCAAAACTTATGTATTATATAGCTTTTGATGTATTAAAAGATGAATGTCTTGCTCAGGATGCGGTGCAGGAAGCTTTTATTAATATTTCTAAAAGTTTTTCAAAAATAAAAGAAAAAGATTGCCAGGAACTTAAGGGATTTATTGTTGTAGTAATTAGAAGAGTAGCAATAAATATGTATAATAAACGAAAAAGAAATAATGTTGTATCATTTGAAGAATTATATGAAAAAGGTATTTTGAGTAAGCATGGATTAAAAGAAGATAGTACATTTCAAAATGATTTTACGGAATCAGCGGAAGATAATAAAGTCGTGTATTATATACGTAAATTGCCTGAAAAATACGCAGATATAATGTTGTTTTATTATGTTTATGGTTATACTGCTGATGAAATAGCCAAAATGTTTGATATGAATATAGCAACGGTGTATTCATATCTGAGCAGAGGCAGAAAAAAGCTGGAGAAACTTCTGGATGGAAAAAAAATTTTGATTAGTTAAATGATGGTAGGGAGGATAAGTTTATGAACGATAAGGAAATAAGAGATTATCTTAAAGTGTATGAAAGAGAGGTGGAGAAAAAATATGATGATGTTGACTTGGAAAAAATTCAGTTACCCAGTGGCTTTAAAGAACGGACAATGGATAAGATTATTAGTGGGAGAAACGATGAAAAGACCACAGAGTACAAGGAACATAAGAGTTTAAGACTATTTACTAAAGCTGCTCGGTTTTTTTCGCTGCCACAAAAATGGAGGCTAATATATTTGGATTTGATGCTTGGAAAACGATAAAGACAGATAGGGATTCGGCTGGAAATGTTGAGATAACTTACGACGAAAATAAGAAAACTAAAGCAAATGGAGCAGATAAAGCTAAGGAAAGAAAAAAAGATTTTCCTGATTATGTGCCTGAAGTTTATAAGATAAGTGAACAAAATACTGATGAGGACTTTGGTTATATAAAATGGGTTAAAAATAAGAAATACTTATTTTATTCAAAAAATAAAATTTTAAAAAATGGTAGAAATTCAGAAAGGGATATAGATGGCAGAAAAGTAAGTATTGCCGGTTATGTGGGTTATATATATGAAGAACAGGGGGAGAGAACATTGCAATGGAATGATGATAAATATATAAATACCATTGGCACGGATGATGATATGGATGAAAGCGAGTTGCTTAAGATGGCTGAGAGTATGTACTAGAGTAAAAAATTGATGTTGATATGTTTATCAGCATTTAGATGCGTTAAAACATATTTAAATAAAATTATATGTTAAATAAAATATTAAAATAAAATTTAGGAGGA
>OCHA01001777.1_pt1 | contig 15022 bp, 10 predicted proteins | sample 1538591 | NCBI WGS metagenome assembly OCHA01 (sample SAMN04571710, study PRJEB22368) | human gut metagenome | biome: human gut; material: stool | host: Homo sapiens | place: Luxembourg | collected 2012-09-06 | reverse complement strand
GAACTGTAGAAGTGTGATGTAAGGTGAAACTATGTGTGTATCTGTCAGATTTTGTGGAAGTCATAAGCAGTCACCGGAGTACTACAGGAAACTGTCCGGATATACATACTGAAGACTGGCTATTTAGCATCATAGAGAAACAGGAGATTAGATATCATGGAGAAAAATCTTACAACCGGAAGTGTACTTAAGACGATAATATATTTCGCACTTCCATATCTTTTATCATATTTTTTACAGACCTTATATGGTATGGCAGACCTTTACATAACGGGGCAGTTTAACGGCGTTGACTCTATAACGGCGGTGTCAAATGGAAGTCAGGTTATGCATATGATTACAGTTATAATTGTTGGTCTTGCTATGGGAACAACGGTTATAATAGGCAAAGCCATAGGCGGCAATAAGCTTGATAATGCAGGCAGGGCTATAGGTAATACAATAACATTATTTATGGGAATTGCCATAGTGATGACAATAGTGTTTCTTATAGCAGCAAAGCTGATAGTGCTGCTTATAGGAGTACCGCAGGAGGCTGTTGCCGGAACAGTAAGGTATCTTATAATATGTTTCATCGGAATTCCATTTATAACAGCTTATAATATAATAAGTTCCATATTCAGAGGACTTGGCGACTCTAAAAGTCCAATGTACTTTATAGGTATATCATGTGTAACAAATATAACACTTGATTATGTATTTATAGGATTATGTGACTTAGGACCATCAGGTGCGGCACTTGGAACAGTTCTTTCACAGACATTCAGTGTAATAGTTGCATTTATTTCAATAAGAAAGAGAAAAACAGGAATAAAGCTTGTAAAGGAAAATTTCATACCAGACAGGAAGGTGCTGGGGGAAATTCTTAAAGTCGGTATTCCCGTTGCAGTTCAGGACGGATGTATACAGGTGGCATTTATTATAATCACAGTTATAGCTAACCACAGAGGACTTGACGATGCTGCGGCTGTTGGCATAGTTGAGAAAATGATAAGTGCAATATTCATAATTCCATCATCTATGCTTGCTACAGTGTCGGCGCTTTCAGCCCAGAATATAGGTGCAGGAAAGTATGACAGGGCGGCGAAGACACTTAAGTATGCAACTATGATTACAAGTGTGTATGGCATATTTATGGCAGTTATTATGCAGGTGCTTGCGGCACCACTTCTTGCATTATTTACAAAGGATGCGGCAGTTGTTGTTCTTGGAACACAGTATATGAAGGGATATATTATCGACAGCATATTTGCAGGAGTGCATTTCTGTTTCAGCGGCTACTTTGCAGCATATGGAAAGTCATATATCGGATTTATGCATAATATTATATCAATAACCTTTGTGCGTGTGCCGGGTTCATACCTTGCCTCGAAGCTGTTTGGTGATACGCTCTTTCCTATGGGACTGGCAGCACCAGCGGGCTCACTGTTGTCGGTTATTATATGTGTGTGCGCGTATATATATCTGAAGCGAAGCGGTAAATTGGAACCGGTGGCAGCGTAGATTAAGAAAAAATAAATTATGATACAATGAGCGCAAAAGAAAAAGAAGCGGTTGCGAAGCAGACATTTACTTTTCTTGCGCTATTAATGAACAGTCACGCAAAGCAATTACGGCAGTTATCAGGGTAATCCTGATAGCTGCCTTTTTTAATACACTTGACGGGCGTTGTATACTTTCTATGTATACAACAGTTGCGCGAAAGCATTAATCAGAATATAATAAAGATAGACTAAAAGCTGTTATTTACTGGCAGATATTGGCAGAACTTTAGAAAAAACGTGCGCAGAAATGGAGATTAATATGAATTCAACATTAAAAAGAACATGGGCAGAAATAAATCTTAATGCTCTTGCTCATAATTATAATACATTAAGAGAAAGAATAGGCAGTAATGTAAAGTTCTTAGGAGTGGTTAAGGCGGATGCATATGGACATGGTTCAGTACAGGTAAGCAGGCTGCTTGAAAAGCTTGGTGCAGATTATCTTGCAGTGAGCAGTATAGATGAAGCGATAGAATTAAGGCATAATGGCATAACAATGCCAATACTTATACTCGGACATACTCCTAAGGAAGAGGTAGGAGAGCTTATAAAGAATAATATCACACAGGCTGTAACTTGTAAGGCAAAGGCGCTTGAATACAGCGAAGAGGCAGTTAAATGTAATGGCACATTAAAGATACATATCAAGGTTGATACAGGTATGTCACGACTTGGTTATCTTTGTGATGGTGATTACTTTGACAGCGGTGTTGAAGGAATATGTGAAGGCTGTGAGCTTCCGGGACTTATGCCTGAGGGTATATTTACACATTTTGCAGTGTCAGATGAACCGGGAGAAGAGTGCAGGGCTTATACAAAGCACCAGTTTGAGCTGTTTACAAGTGTGATAGATGCAGTAGAAAAGAAGCTTGGAAAGAAGTTTCAGATAAGACACTGTGCCAATACAGGTGCGGTTGCAAAGTATCCTGAGACATGGCTTGATATGGTAAGACCGGGCCTTCTTCTGTATGGATATGGTGAGTTTGCAGAGGAACTTGGCTTAAAGCCGGTTATGTCACTTAAGACAACGGTAAGCACAATAAAGACATACCCTGCTGGAACTGCTATAAGCTATGGCGGAATATATAAGACAGACAAGAAGACAAGAATGGGTGTTGTTCCTTATGGATATGCCGATGGATTTTTCAGATGCCTTTCTAACAGATATGAGCTTATGACAAGTGAGGGCTTAGTTCCACAGAGAGGCAAGATATGTATGGATATGTGTATGATAGACCTGACAGATAAGATGGGCGTTGATGTTGGAAGTGAAGTAGAGATATTTGGAGATAACAATCCTATTGAAAAGATGGCGGAGCTTGCGGGAACTATTCCTTATGAGCTGACATGCGCAGTAAGTAAGAGAGTTCCAAGAATATATATGCAGGATGGAAAGGTTGTTGAAAAGGAGTTAATGCTTCGCGGTTAGTGCGGGGAGTGTACAGATGACAGAATAAACCAGAAAAAATGAACAGGAGAGAAGCTTATGAAACGAATAGCGGCGATGCTGCTTGCACTTGTTATGCTTGTTATGACAGGCTGCGGCGGTAAAAGCAAAAACATAAGAGTAGGTGCGGCTGATATCGGTGGTGTGTATTATGCATATTCAAGCACATTTGCACAGATAGCACACGAAGATATGAGCGGTTATACTTTTGAAACCAAGACAACAGCAGGTTCGGTAGCGAACTTAAGGCTTATATCAGGTGGTTATATCGACCTTGGAATAGTTCAGGCAGATATGCTTAGTGATGCCTATAACAGCAGGGGCACCTTTGAAAATGGCGATTACCAGAAGGGGTATAAGGCACTTGCGTCACTGTATATAGAAGCATGTCAGATAGTCGTAAGAAAGGAGTCAGGTATCAGCTCTATAGATGACCTTGTCGGAAAGACAGTGAGCATAGGTGCAGCAGAGTCAGGAACAGAGAAAAATGCTGAGGAGATACTTAAGGTAAGCGGCATAACAGAGGAGCTTGTAAAGACAGTCAATATGGACTATGCAGAGGCGGCAGAAAAGCTTGCTGACGGTAAGATAGATGCGATGATTTGTACAGCCGGAATAAGAACGGGTATAATAGAACAGATATCAAAAAGCTGTGACATAGATGTTATAAGTCTTGATGACAAATGTATTGAAAAGCTTCTGACAGCTTATCCTTTGTATGAAAAATATACAATTCCTGCGGGAACATATCAGGGACAGAATGAGCCTGTAAGCACGATAGGCGTAAGGGCGGTGCTTATAGCATCTTCAAGCCTTTCAGACTCAACAACAGAACAGATAACAAGTCTGATATTCTCACACAGTTCAGACTTTAAAAATGCAACTTCACTTGATGCTTTATTCGATGTCAAGGAAGGAGCAAATGGCGTGGATATTCCATTTCATGCAGGAGCGGCGGCGTATTATGCTAAACAGGGTGTTAATGTTAAGACAGAATGACAGTAACCGTAACGGATATTGTCACCCTGACTGCTTATGGGTATAAGTATGATACTTATTAAAGGGCAGTAAAAAAACTGTTATATATAGCAGGTATAGTTAATACGTTTATGAAATGGAGATATATATGAAAATTCAGTTAGATATGTATCAGACAATGGCTGTTGCTGTAGTAGTTCTGATGCTAGGAAGTTATTTACGAAAGAGAATAAGCATACTTGAGAAGTTCTGTATACCAGCACCTGTAGTTGGCGGTTTTTTATTTGCAATATTCACATGCATATGCTATGCGACAGGAATTCTTGAATTCGAGTTTGATGATATATTAAAAGAGGTATGTATGGTCTTTTTCTTTACATCTGTAGGGTTTCAGGCCAATCTTAAGGTGCTTAAGAAGGGCGGAAAGTCTATGGTAATGTTTCTTGGACTTGTAATTGTGCTTATATTTACACAGAACATTGTTGCCGTAGGACTTTCAAAGCTTCTTGGACTTAATTCACTTATAGGAATGTGTACAGGCTCTATACCTATGGTCGGAGGACATGGTACAGCGGGCGCATTTGGTCCTGTACTTGAGGATTTTAATGTGCAGGGTGCTACAACCATATGTACAGCAGCCGCTACATTTGGACTTATATTCGGAAGTATCATAGGCGGACCTTTAGGTAAAAGACTTATAGATAAAAAGGACCTTTTAAAGACAGCTATTCTTGAGGATGACAGCCTTTTAGTCGAGGATGAGAAGAAACACGAACGTCATACACAGATGTATGCAGCGGCGGTATTCCAGCTCATCATAGCAATAGGAATAGGAACAATATTTTCATGGGCACTTACTAAGACAGGTATGACTTTCCCTATATATATAGGTGCGATGATTGCGGCAGCTCTTATGCGTAATATTGCGGAGTACTCAAGCAATGAGAATTTCGTTATACATATGGGTGAGATTAATGACCTTGGTGGTATAGCACTTTCTCTGTTCCTTGGTATGGCGATGATTACACTTAAGCTGTGGCAGCTTGCAGCACTTGCACTTCCACTTGTTATACTGCTTTTGGCACAGGCACTTGTAATAATACTGTATACATATTTTGTAGTGTTCAATGTTATGGGAAGAGATTACGATGCGGCAGTGCTTGTTGCAGGAACATGCGGCTTCGGTATGGGTGCAACACCTAACGCCATGGCTAATATGCAGGCGCTTTGTGATAAGTATGTGCCATCTGTCAAGGCGTATCTTATAATTCCTCTTATAGGAAGTCTGTTTGCAGATTTCCTTAACAGCCTGATTATTACGTTATTTATTAATCTGCTGTAAAATGTGAGAGGCAAATGTAATGTTGGAATTAAGATTAATATGAGGAGGAATGCTATGTTTAATTTTTTAAAGAAAATGCGTAATAAAGATAACACTCCTAAAAAGGGTTACGACCTTTCGTATGATAATCTGGCTATTCCGGAAATTCATATAAAGGGCAATGCAGATGCAAAGCCGGGTGGGAGTGATAACAAGGTAAACGGGCAGCAGGCAGAAGGTGCCGATGGCGCAGGTGATGTCGATGCACAGAATGTCAGAGCAGGCAATGAAGATATGGCAGCAGATAATGCTGACCACCACGCACATATGCATAAGAAGACACATGTTACTTATGACGGAGTTGCAGTTCCAGAGATACATTTTAAAGAAAATGATTAAAAAAGGTGTTGTTAATTAAATTATCCCGTGGTACAATAACAACCAGCAAAAGCAAATAATTAAAAGCATTGACGGAAAAAGTAGTATATGTGTGACATCCAGAGAGAGCTGTGTGTGGTGGAAGCAGCTTATGAAGCTATTATATGAAAACCATTCCCGAGCTGTGCGTAGAAGAAGCATATACGTGAGTATATACTTTGAAGCGTTACCGTGTGGTGTACGTTACAGACCATTAAAGTGAAATATAAGGTGGAACCGTGTGAAAGCACCCTTAGGCAGGCGAAAGTGTACCTACCTGAAGGTGCTTTCGTTGCATTTACACCAGAAGTATGCAGACAAGAGCATATGTGAATTCTGGCATTATTGAAAAAATCGGACATTATTAGAAGGAGAAAAACAATGGTTAATTTCAAAGAAGACGAACAGTTAAAGACATTAAATCATTCATGTGCGCATCTTATGGCACAGGCTATCAAGCACCTTTATCCACAGGCTAAGTTCTGGGTTGGACCAGTAGTAGCAGAAGGTTTCTACTATGATGTAGACCTTGGCGATGATGTTATAAGGGATGAAGATATTCCTAAGATTGAAAAGGAAATGAAAAAGGTTGCAAAGAGCGGCAAGAGAATTGTCCGTAAGGAAATCTCAAAGGAAGAAGCTATGGAAATGTTCAAGGATGATGAGTATAAGTTAGACCTTATCTCTAATCTTGAAGACGGAACAATCTCTTGTTATGAGCAGGGCGACTTTACTGACCTCTGTCGTGGACCTCACGTAGATAATGTTAAGTTATGCCGTAACTTTAAGTTACTCAGACATTCAGGTGCATACTGGAAGGGTGACAGCAACAATAAGGTTCTTCAGAGAATTTACGGTGTATGTTTCCCAACACCAGAAGAACTTGAAGCACATCTTCAGGAGCTTGAAGAAGCAAAGGAAAGAGACCACAGAAAGATAGGTAAGGATATGCAGCTCTTTATGGTGGATGACCTTATCGGACGTGGACTTCCTATGTATCTTCCAAAGGGTTATATTATCTGGCAGGAGCTTGAAGATTATATAAAGGGTAAGGAAAGAAAGCTTGGTTACCAGCATGTTCTTACACCTTGTGTAGGTACAGTTGACCTTTACAAGACATCAGGACACTGGGATCATTATAAGGAAAATATGTTCCCAGCTATGCAGGTTGATGATGAAAGCTTTGTACTTCGTCCAATGAACTGTCCTCATCATATGATGATATATGCTAACAGACTTCATTCTTACAAGGATCTTCCTATAAGAATTGGTGAGATTGCACATGACTTCAGATATGAGTCAAGTGGAACATTAAAGGGTATTGAAAGAGGAAGACATTTCTGTCAGAATGATGCACATCTTTTTGTTACACCAGAGCAGATTAAGGATGAAATATCAAGCGTAGTTGACCTTATATTCAGCACATATAAGGACTTTGGCATCACTAATTACCGTTGTGTACTTTCTCTTCGTGACCCAGAGAACAAGACTAAGTATCATGATGATGATGAAATGTGGAATAAGGCTGAAAATGCTTTAAGAGATGTTATGAACAGTCTTGGCATTGAATATACAGAGGAAATTGGTGAGGCTGCATTCTACGGTCCTAAGCTTGATGTTAATGTTAAGCCAGCTGTTGGTAATGAGATTACACTTTCAACATGTCAGTTAGATTTCTGTCTTCCAGCTAAGTTTAATCTTTCATATGTTGACAAGGATGGCGAGAAGAAGACTCCTGTTGTGCTTCACAGAGCTATACTTGGTTCTCTTGACAGATTTATGGCTTATATACTTGAGGAAACAAAGGGTAATCTTCCAACATGGCTTGCACCAGTTCAGGTAAGAGTAATGCCTGTTAAGACTGATAATGAAGATATTATGAATTATGCCCATAAGATAGTAGATGCTCTTGCTGAAAAGGATGTAAGAGTAGAGCTTGATGACAGAGCAGAGAAGCTTGGTTATCGTATGCGTGAAGGTCAGATTCAGAAGGTTCCATATCTTCTTGTTATTGGCTTTAATGAGCAGGAAAATGAAACTGTATCTTACAGACTTCACGGTGAGCAGGATACTACAACACTTGCGCTGGATGAGTTTGTTAAGAAGATTGAAACAGAGATAAAGAATAAGGTTAGATAATGGATGTTGTTGTCAGGTTATTAACGGACGGACGACATAATATAAGCGGATGTCTATAGTACAGGCATCCGCTTATATTATATCTGACAGTGGCGGAATTCACGAAAGACAGCGTGTTTGAACTGTATTGTATGGCAGTAGTATTAATACGCAAAATATAAGAAGCAGCACAACCGGCTTTCAAGTGTGTCCTACGCAATACTCGCGACAGCTATCCCGTAACTTATGTCTGACGGTGGCGGAATTTAATAATAAAAAGCGACAAAATATCCATATACTTTTAATAAATAAACAACATTGTTTTTATAAATGGTACTAATTTACCACGTTAAAGTATGTACATTATTATACAATATTGCTAATATAAGCGAGTAAGGCATCATATGTACAAGGAATATTGTACAAATAAATGTATTGGGAGGCATAATATGAAAGCTAATATTAGCAGAAGTGCCCGCAAAGGATGGGCATGGATACTTGCAGCACTGATGGTTGTAAGTGTCATTATTCCAACAACTATATCTACCGCAAAGGCAGAGGTTGGAACAGTACAGTTTAACGGTACAGCAGAAGGCTGGCTTGAGTCAGCTTATGCAGAATGGGCGGTTGATAAAGAGGCAGACGGATATACAGCGTATATCAAAAAAGCTTCACAGTCAGATTCAGCATACGCAAGAATTGATAATGAACTCATAAGAAAGTATAAGAATTACTACAGAGTTGATGCTGTTGGTCTTGCGGCAGGTGACTATGTTATTAAGGTAGTGCCAGTAAAGAATGGTAAAGAGGTAACTGCCAAAGCTGAGGTGACAGATGTACTCAGCGTAAGCTCATATGACAGGTCTGGTTTTGCATTTTCTTCTGAATCAAGATATAAGACAGGTTCGGGAGCATATAACGAAGACGGAACACTTAAGAGTGATGCAATCGTTCTTTATGTAACTAATGATAATGCAAAGACTATAACAGCCGGCATTATGGAAGCAAAAGGCGAAAAGCAGTATACAGGTCTTCAGACAATTATCGATGCATATACAAAGAGTGCCAGCAAGGGTGTAGAAACAAGGGCACTTGATGTAAGGGTAATAGGATGTCTTACAGATGCAGGTATGGATAAGTTCTCAAGCTCATCTGAGGGTGTGCAGATAAAGGGAGCAAGTGCTTATTCTAATCTTAATATGACTTTGGAAGGAATAGGCGAGGATGCAAGTATAAGCGGATTCGGTTTCCTTTTAAGAAATGCAGGAAATGTTGAGATGAGAAATCTTTCAATTCTTAACTTTATGGATGATGGAATTTCTCTTGATACAGCAAACTGCAATGTATGGATACATAATGTAGACCTTTACTACGGCAAGGTTGGCGGGGATGCTGACCAGGCAAAGGGTGATGGTTCTATCGATATAAAGGGTGATTCACAGTATATAACAGTTTCATATGTACATTTCTATGACTCAGGAAAATGTTCTTTATGTGGTATGAAGAGTGAGAGTGGTCCTAACTACATCACATATCATCATAACTGGTTTGACCATTCAGACTCAAGACATGCCAGAGTAAGAACAATGTCAGTACATATGTACAACAATTATTATGATGGAAATGCAAAGTATGGCGTAGGTTCAACTATGGGTTCTTCTATATATATAGAAAACAACTACTTTAGAAACTGCAAGTATCCTATGCTTTCATCTAATCAGGGTACAGATGCTTTAGGCGAAGGTACATTTTCAGGTGAGAATGGTGGTATTATCAAAGCTTATGGCAATGAGATAGTTGGTGCAACAGGTATCATATATGCCAATGCAGCATCAGTTACAGGGGAAGCTGCCAATTCTACAACATTTGATGCATATCTTGCTTCTTCTGCAAGTGAGAAAGTACCATCATCATACAAGACAGCAGCAGGTGGTACATCATATGATAACTTTGATACAACTAAGGACCTTGGAGTTAAGGCAGGAAGCCTTATAGCAGCAAAGGATGTTCCAGCACTTGTTACATCTTCAAAAGGAGCAGGAAGTCTTGGCGGTGGTGTTATCGACTGGAAGTTCAGCGATGAAGATGACACAGTATACGCTGTAGATAAAGATTTAAAGGCTGCAGTTACTAATTATAAGAATACAGAGCTTGTAGCAGTTGGCGGAACTAATGCCAGCTTAGTAACTCCAGAACCTTCAACAGATGAAACAACAAAAGCAACAGAGAGTACTACAAAGGCTACAGAGAAGGCAACAACTTCAAAGGCTACAGAAAAGGCTACAACTTCTAAGGCAACAGAAGCAACAAAGGAAACAGAAAAGGAAACTACAGGTTCAGATACTAACAACAGTTATGATAAGACAAGCCTTGATTATTCAGGCGCTTATACTGACTTAAGTACAAAGAAAGATTCTGACTTTAAAAATGCAAAGTATGTCTCATCATCATCAGAAATTCTGTCAGCAATAAATAGTGCAAAGGCAGGAGATGTTATTATTGTCAAAGATGGAACTTATAAGTTCACAGACACAATAGTTATCAATAATGCTATGAATGGAAAGAATGGTGCTTACATAGTTGTTAAGGCAGCAGATGGTGCCAGTGTTAAGTTTGACTTTTCAGCACAGACACTTGATGGTGCAAACAGAGGTGTTGTTGTAGATGGTGATTACTGGTATTTCGAGGGAATTAACTTCTATGGAGCTGGTGATAACGGAGTATTACTTGCAGGTAACAATAACATTTTTGAAAAATGTGTATTTGAGGCAAACAGGGATTCAGGCCTTCAGATATCAAGATATGACACAACAGCAGCAACTAAGGATTTATGGCCATCAAACAACCTTATAATCAACTGTACAGCGTTTGATAACTGCGATTATCCAGACCAGGGTGGTACAGGTGAAAATGCTGATGGTTTCGCAGCAAAGCTTACATGCGGCGAAGGTAATGTATTTGATGGATGTATATCATACTGTAATTCAGATGATGGATGGGACCTTTTTGCAAAGTCTGCTACAGGTCCTATCGGCGTAATAACTATAAGAAACTGTGTATCATTTGGTAACGGAACACTGTCTAATGGTGTTCATTATGCAAATGGTGATATGAATGGTTTCAAGCTTGGTGGTTCTGGTGTTGGTACACCTCATGTTGTACTTAACTGTCTTTCATTTAATAATGGAGCAACAGGATTTACTGATAACAACAACCCATCAGGTCTTACAATTATAAATGCTACAGCATGGGGTAATGGACAGTCAGCAAAGAAGGGTAACTTCTTGTGCTACAGAGCTTCAAGTGAAGCTGTATATGTTGGGCTTGTTTCAGCAAATGCTATAGACTCAGATAAGTTTACAGGTAATATGAGTGACTCTATATATTACAATTCAGGTAAGTATTTCAGACTGTCAGGTGTATTACCAACACCTGTTGTAAATGGTGACAAGAAGGGTACAGTTGTAGATAATCCGGCTACAGTAACTGGAATGTTTAAGAATACAGATAATTCCATTAATCTTAATGGTGATATAGATAAGCAGTTAAGAAATGTTGACGGAACTATCAATATGAACAACCTTTATGAAACACAGGGCAGTTATGCAACTCTTGGTGCACACTTTAATGCAGCTAACCAGATTATAAGCGTTACAGGAAAATCATCAGATGAGGTAAAGCCAACAGAGAAAGAAACAGAGTCTGTAACAGAAGCTACAACAAAAGCAACAGAAAAGGCAACAGAAGCCACAAAGGCAACAGAGAAGACAACAGAAGCCACAACAAAGGCGACAGAAAAGACAACAGAAGCCACAACAAAAGCAACAGAAAAGACAACAGAAAACACAACGAGTTCGGATGTAAGCGGTACTAAGCTTGTTCTTAATGCCAATGATGTAAGAACAGGAAAATTAAAGTCAACACTTACAGTAGACGGATTTAAGCTTGTTGCAGGCAGTAAGTCTACAGTAACAGTAGATAAGAGCAGCAAAGAATATAAGGGTATAGACTTTACAAGAAGAATTAAGCTTTCTGGCAGTGGCAGCACAAGCGGCAGGGCTATTGCATTTAAGACAGCTGGTGAATCCAAGGTAAAGGTATATGCTACAAGTTCAAGCACAGATGACTCAAGACTTATCAAGATAATTGACAAGGATGGAAATGATATTACAAGTACATCAAAAATTCCAGGCAATTCTCTTAAGTCAGTTTCATTCAGGGTGCCGGATGCAGGTGAATATTATCTTATATCAGAGGATGGAGGAGTTAATATTTACTACGTTGAGGTATCTAATGGCGTTGCATATTAGAATTACTATCTGACATAATCTAATAATTGACGTTCACTAAATAGGAATGTTATAAGGGCGGAATTGAGCGTTTAAATTCAATTCCGCCCTTTGTTGTTATTATGAGGTTTTGACCAGGCGGTTATTTGTATTTGTATGTAATCAGCTTTCCATTAGACATCGGTTAAAAGTGTATAGAGTAGATAAATCCGGTTGCCTATATTATTGATTATTATTATAATGATACCAAGGTCAAAAGGTCTAAACCCACATGAGTCTGCTCATAGGTGTGGGTGACCTTGTTATTAATAAAGAATATGGAGAAAATATTATGCAGATAAAATCAGTTGCAATATTAGGTGCCGGAGCAGTAGGCTCATATGTTATATGGGGACTTAACAGCGTGAAGGATATAAAGCTTGGAGTAATAGCGGAAGGTGAGCGTGCCAGCAGGTTAAAGAAAGAAGGCTGTCTTATAAATGATGAAGTCTACAGACCAGAGGTATGGACACCTCAGGAGGCACATGGAGTAGACCTTCTTATAGTTTCCTTAAAATATGGAGCACTTCATGCTGCGCTTGACAGTATCAAAGCAGCAGTAGGAGAAAATACTATTGTAATGAGCCTTATGAATGGTGTTGACAGTGAAGATATAATAGCTGAAAAGATAGGAATGTCACACATTGTTTATTCACTTATAAAGGTTGCTTCACATAAGGAGGGTAGTGGATATTATTTTAATCCTGAAACAACAATAGGTATTATATTTGGCGAGGCAGATGAGCCTTATCAGAGTGAGAGAATACAGGCTATAGATGCACTTTTTGGAGCAGGCAGAATTAATTACAGGATAACTGAACATATAAAAGAAGAAATATGGAGTAAGTTCAGACTGAATGTAAGCAATAATCTTCCACAGGCAGTACTTGGCGCAGGAGTCGGCTGTTATACAGACAGTGAACATATGAAGGCGATAAGTAATGGTCTGAGAAATGAGCTTGAAGCAATCGCCAAGGCTAAAGGAATTGATATGAGTGTTATTGAAAAGACATCAACACGTGGAAGTGCAGTGCCACCAACAGCCAGATATTCAACATTGCAGGATATTGATGCCAGGCGCCATACAGAGATAGATATGTTTTCAGGAGCACTTATGCGTATGGGAAAAGAACTGGGAATACCAACACCTTACAACGAATACACCTATCATATCATTAAGGCTATTGAAGAGAAGAATGATGGTCTGTTTGATTATGATGAGAATAACAGGGAGCTTACATATTCTAAGTAGAACTATATAAATGTGGCAGTATGAGACAGCATTTTCCTGTATTTGTTCGTTTATAGTATTGATAATAAATATATTTTATATATGTATTAACATAGAAAATGTTAGGTAATTGCAAAATAGAGGCTCAAAGAAGTTAGGATTTATGCAGTTTGGAGAGTTTTATAAACGCCTAATAAGAAATGTGAAGAAATGGAGTGGAGATTACTATGCAGAAGATATTGATGAAGCACATTTCAAAGTTATAATGACATATTATTATCCACGAGGTGGACATCAGGAGCAGGAAGTTGGCATAGTGGAAGTAAGTTGTGTGGATTGAGATAAGTACACTGTTTTTTGATAGGTTTAGATTACAAACGATATTTTCATTTTTATCTAAAATATAAGATAAGTACATTTTTTTAATAGGTAAATGCTGATAAATTACATTTGTAGATGTTATATAGGAGAAGGTTCATATGGAGTGGTGCAGGGAAATTAATATTGACGGAATAATAAAACGTATAGAAGTCAGATGTTCTGATATTACAAAGGTTGATGAAACATATGACCTTCTGGTTTGTTCAGCATTTAAAAGAGCTTATAGTCCTTTTGATGGAACACTTATAAAGTCGCTTTACGATAATAAAAATATTTCTGTTGGAAAAGAGGCGGAAAGTCCTCTGATTGATTACAGGGATAAATGTAATTACTGGGTTTCTAAGGAAACAGACAGCAATTTTAAAGGATAGCGGTAACATAAGATACAGGGCGGTACACAAGAATAGTAAGAAATCAGCCACAGACCTTATATTTATGGGAATAGGGCTGGCAATAGTGGCAGAACTGGGAGTTATTATAAGGAAGCTTGATAAAAAAATATGGTGATTAACTGTATTTTATAAAGGCTCTTAAAATATTATAAATGGGTACATTTCATTTAAAATATGGAATAATTTTGTGGTTATTATAAAGATATATTTTATGCATTTTTGATATATTATGCAAAATATAAGTCAAACGATTTATTTTTTGATTTTTAAATTTTTATATTGAAATAGTTATGATGAAAAAATGGTTGTAAGGTGTTTTACGATTGTTATTATATCGGTTTTTTATATACAGATATTGTTGCCGATATTATCTACAAGGCATTTTGCTACTGCCGTTATATTTATCAGAAACATGTAGAAATACATATCTTTTAAAATTTATTTGTCTAGGAATATTATAATATATTAAGAGTGAGCTATATTATAAGTTGATATACTAAATAAAGAAATGACTGGATAATTGTTAATTCCAATTATCCAGTCATTTTTTTAAGTAAGTATTAAAAATGTTTAATCAAGTTGTTTTAATGTTTATATAATTGCTAGAAGTAAGATTTAAAGATTTACTTTTGGCTGCATCATAATATGTATTATCTATATATAAGCGGACAGTTATATTTAATGTTGTAGTTAAAATTATCTATCGTTCATGTTACCGCCAGGGGCGCTACCATTATAATTATCTGCCATTCATATTACCGCCAGGGACGCTGCCATTAGAATTGCCATTCATATTACCGCCAGGGGCGTTGCCATTAGAATTGCCATTCATATTACCGCCAGGGGCGTTGCCATTAGAATTGCC
>OCHA01001771.1_pt1 | contig 15124 bp, 11 predicted proteins | sample 1538591 | NCBI WGS metagenome assembly OCHA01 (sample SAMN04571710, study PRJEB22368) | human gut metagenome | biome: human gut; material: stool | host: Homo sapiens | place: Luxembourg | collected 2012-09-06 | reverse complement strand
TTACGCTGACTACCTGTGCTCCGCTGATGATGAGCGCCAGTGTCAGACATAATATTCTTTTCTTCATGACTGTTCACCCTCGCAATCTGATTCTGAATTCTGATTTATCCGACAGTTCTCTGTGTCTGTCGTTTGTTTACTTGTCTCTGCTGTTATTTCATTCTCAGCAGTTCATGTAATATTTCTGCAATATCTTGTTCCAATCTTTTTATATATTAACACAGTGTTATTTGGATTGCAAGGTTTTTCTATCAATTAGTTTAAAACTTTGTAACATTTATTAATTATTTTGACATTAAAAAAGAGAGAACCTTGCATTTTCGGTTCTCCCTTTTTGTTGATTCAATAAAATTTTTTGATATTTCTGTTGCAGCCTGTTTTTAATTGAACAGATCTGCAAGAATCTGATTTGCAGTCTTCTTCAGGTATCCATCCGGATCAGAAAGTGTGCTTCTGTTCCATCTGAAATATGCTCCATTACGGATGTAATTACCGCTGGACTCATGGTAATCATATTTGGATACGCCCGGATATTTTGCCATATAGGTTTCTGCAAGCTTGATCGCCTGGCTTCCGTAAGTTCCGTTAGGTGTCGGTGTTCCGGAAATCTGAACGCCTGCATTCGGCGTACAGTGCAGAATCACAACACTCTTATCTGCGCACTGACCAAGAACCATCCATGTATGTCCATCGTTATATCCGATATCTCCAGGATAAAGTTTCCAGTTTGAACTTGACAGCGTTGACTGGGAAATGATCCTTCCCATTCCCCTGCCAGAATACAGGGAACCGATATCTCCGGAAACAGTTGTATAATTCACTCCACCTGATTTACTCTGCATGATCTGGTATACAGACCATCCTACATAACCGGAACAGTCAAGGCCCTTCTGTTCTGTAGATTCACTGAGGTCCATATAGTTTCTGTAGTTATAAGAACTTGAATTATTATCATACCACTGTTTCCACTTGGAGCTTACACCTTTTCTGGTTGCATCTGACCAGTTATGTCCACCGCCCCATACATAAAGCGTCTGTCCTACCGGTTTCAGGGCATTGGCCAGGAAATTTTTGATCGTCCTGGAACTTGAAGGAGTTGTTGTATTCGGATTGCTGCCGCTGGACTGAAGAACTCCGGAACTGCTGAATGTGTACTGCACTCCGTCAATGGTCTTGGTTCCTGTAGCCATAACACCGGTAGACGGGTCAAAATAGTATTTCACTCCGCTGGTAATATTGGACACCCATCCGGTGGCCATAATGCCTTTGGACTTCTTTGATTTATAGAAATAATATGTATAGCTTCCAATCTTCCTGAAGCCTGTATACATAGCACCTGTGCTCGGGTCAAAATAGCGTTTCTTCGCTGTCGATGTTGTTGCCCAGCCGGTGGCCATAAAGCATTTGCTTGTAAAATATCTGGTCACGTTCTTGGAATCTGTAAGAAACGTACTCTTGGCTGCAACACCATTGCCGCTGTAGAAATAATATTTCTTATTGCTGATGGTTGCCCACTTGGTTGTCATATAACCGGTAGACGGATTAAAGTAACGGGTATTCTTCTTGCTGTCTGTCAGCCAGCCTGTTGCCATATAGCCCTTAGCTCCATTGGCATTATAGAAGTAGCGTTTACCCTTGCTGTCCTTTGCCCAGCCTTTTACCTGAACTCCTGTAGAGGCATTGAAGTAATACTTCTTTCTGTTCAGAGTAAGCCAACCTTTTACTTTCTTTCCATTTTTGTAGTAATAGGACTTCCCGCTTTCTGTTTTAAAACCATTCTTGGTTGCCGCCTGTACATCCGTTACAGTTGTGTGTACAGTCGCTCCGGCTGCAAAAAACATCAAGATCAAAAAAAGTCCCCAAAGTTTCCATTTTTTGCTTAATTTTCGCATACATACCTTCCTTTGATAGATAATTGATATTTACTATTTATGAAGTCCGGCTGATCGTTGTCTGCACTGCCCATCCTGTGAGCGGTAAATAAAACGTGCAATTCATTACAATTCTGTTACAAATTTACGTCCATATTATATACCATTCTTTATCTCCCGTCAACTCTTTCCCGTTTTTTCCCTCTCCAATCTCCTTTTCCGCACAGGAAAAATCCCGATTCCAGGATTCTTCTTCCTGTGCAGGCACCTTCATCAGCATAAAAAATCCCCGGATCATCAGGTATATGCGCTGAATATTCCGGGGATCTGATATTAATAAAAAATGTTACTTCCTGTAACAACTCTGTTACAGAGAATTTCCTACAGGAATTTTTTGCGAAGTTCTGCTCCGTCAAGTGCACTTAAATATGCCGGTGCAACATCAAATACAGTTTTGCATCCCTTCTGTCCTTCCTGGTTCATGCGATATGCAGCTCTTGCATAAGCAACGATAACGGAAGATGTGAACTCCGGATTGGAATCCAGTTTCAGGCTGTACTCGATCACATGGCTGTTCTCATCATTCCATCCTGTTTTTCCGCTGCGGATCACAAAACCACCATGTGGGATTCCGCTGTGGTCACGGTTAAGTTCTTCCTGGGAAATAAAGTGTACCGTTGTGTCATACTCATCAAAGTAGTTCGGCATAGTCTTGATCTCTTCTTCGATACGCGCAAGATCAGCACCTTCCTCAGCAACTACGAAGCACTCTCTTGTATGTTTCTGACGTGTGGTAAGCTCTGGATTTTCTCCGTTTCTTACTGCCTCAAGTGCTGCCTCTACAGGGATTGTGTACTGTTTTGCGTCTTTTACGCCTTTGATACGGCGGACTGCATCAGAGTGTCCCTGGCTGACACCTTTACCCCAGAATGTATAATCGTTTCCGTTTGTAAGGATGGCATTTGCGTACATACGGTTCAGTGAGAACATTCCCGGATCCCAGCCTACAGAGATGATTCCTACATGACCAGTTTCCGTTGCTGCCTTGTCAACATTTGCGAAATGCTCTGGAATTCTCTTATGTGTATCAAAGCTGTCCACAACATTGAAGTATTTCACATATTCCGGTGTCTGAACAGGAAGATCTGTAGCACTTCCTCCGCAGATGATCAGGACATCGATCTCATCTTTCAGCTTCTCTGCGTCGTTTACAGAATAAACTTTAGCAGTCTCTGTAAGGATCTTTACTGTTTCCGGGTCACGTCTGGTAAATACTGCAACCAGCTCTGTATCCGGATTGTGTTTGATCGCGCACTCTACACCGCGTCCAAGATTTCCATAACCTAAGATACCAATTCTTATACTCATAACGATTTCCTCCTCTTTTTCCCGGCAGATACATTGATGCAAAACATTCTGCTCCGCTGCACGCTCATGAGCGCAGCCACTTCGCGGTTTGCCTTACAAACATGTTCTGCCCTATCTATCGCAAAACGGATCTGCAGGATCCGCCTTACAAACATACTCAAAACGGATAGTTATCCTCCGCATCAGCAGCAGAAAATACCACCCGGCCAGCACATGGCACAGGCCATAGTCCGGCAGCAGGCATCACACATATCTCCACCTGCTGTCGGCATTCCTCCAAAAGGATCCTGTTGCTGCTGGTACCAGCCACCGCCGCCCTCCATTCTCTGAAGGATCATGCGGTACTGCACATTATCAGGCTCCTGTCGGACTGCTTCCCGGATCTGATCCAGAGCCGTCACATTATTGCCAAGTCCCATATTGGCCATGGCAGCCAGATAATACCACTCGCCATTTTTCTGGCCAAGAGAATTCAGGACATTCATAGCCTCCTGATAATGGCCGCTCTGCACATAATTGGAAGCAGCACGTCTTCGCATGCTCTCTTCATCCTGATAGGTACTGGAACCTGCACTTCCATAGCCGCCAAAACCGCCGTAATTTCCATAGCTGCCATACCCATTTCCCGAAGCACTTCCGCCATACTCCCGCTCTTTCATGATCTGTTCGTACGCCTGCTGTACTTCCTTGAATTTCTCTTCTGCCTGATCTTTATTCGGATTATTGATATTGGCATCCGGATGATATTTTCGGCTGAGCTTCCGGTATGCCTTCTTTATTTCATCATCAGATGCGTTTCTGGGAACTCCCAGCACACTGTATGGATCTAACATTTCTTTTCTTTCTCCCGTTCTTCCCTGCGTTTCTGTCCGATGGCTGTGAAGCGGCACCAGACGCCGGAATATAAAATATTTCGAAGGATATCACCATATCGGATCACGGGCATTCTTTCAAATTCCCTGCAGCTTTCTGCCAGCATCATTGTAAGCATCCGGCGTATCTCTTCCTCGAACCCTTCCATCTTATATTTTTTAAGGAACGGATTGTAATTTCCGTTTTCTGCATCTTTTTCCACATCGTCATAAGCATCCAGGATATAAATAAACTTCCCGAGATAAAATCCCATCCGCCGCAGTGAAGATTCCCACACATCCTTACGGAACGCAAAGACCTCCTCCATGATCCTTCCGGAACACCCGGCAACACGGTCCACATCGGTTTCTCCCTGTTTTTCCAGACTGGAAAGTTCCATAAGAGCTTCCTTTATCCTGCGGATCTTCTCCGGATAATGAGCCATATGTTTCTCTCCGCCGGTCTTAAGAAGTCTGGCGTATGCGTAACGCAAAGGTTTATGCTCATCCTGCCAGTCATCCATGCATTTATAATATGAAAGGATCACATTCATATCCGCACAGTATTCCGTAATTGCATTCCGGCGCACAGGCTGTGGTTTCAGAGGATGGACCGCACACCTTGAAGTTCCCTTCTGTGTAGGTGGTTCATATACTCCACTCAGCAGAAGGACCACAAAGGTCATATCATAAGTCAGTGAGATCTGTCCTGGTATGCCATATCTTTCCCTCAGTTCTCTGCAAAGTCCGCAGTAAAAAGAACGGTACATATCAAAATCTTTAAATTTGATCTCCGGTTTATTAACTGTCACATATCCGAACATTTCAGCTCCTCTTTACGAATTTCGTGTGGCATTTCGGACATTCGATCTCTATCTTGCCTTTCCCCCTGGGAATACGGACCTTCTGTCCACAGCCCGGGCAACTGTAAATATGGTGCGTTTTTCTTTGTTTCATCAGATTTTTTTCTTTATTGAAACGAAGCCGGAACTTCGATGTCATCTGAAGATATTTCTGGTTCTCCGCATAACGCTGCTGAATATTTCTGGAAAAAATACGAAAATACGCATACACGATCGCCACAATTCCCAGAAAATCAAAAATACTGCCCAGATTTCTGTTGAACATGGTGATAAACATAGTCAGAATGATCAGCACCAGTGCGGCTCCCATGGTAAACCTGGAAAGTTCATCCACTCCGTAGCGTCCCTGCATAAACTTGTTAAATTTGTCTCTCATAGAATCTGCATCTCCTTTTTACTGCCGGTATTACTGTTTCCGCCTCTTCAAAAAGAATGCGCCGAAGCTGTTACCGGTCATTACATACCTGGAAAATGTAGAATTTAAGATAATAGGACTCATCTGCCGACCAGAGGATCGGATGATCCGGTGCCTGTGTACGATACTCTACCTGGCGAAGTCTCTTGTGTACATTCTTCGCAGCCTGACCGATCGTCTGTGTAAACAGCTCATAGGTCATGAAGTGAGAGCAGGAACAGGTTGCAAGAAAACCGCCATCTTTTACAAGACGCATAGCTCTTAAGTTGATCTCACGATAACCTTTTACCGCATTTTTTACGGAACTTCTGGATTTCGTAAATGCCGGAGGATCCAGGATCACCACATCAAATTTCTCTCCCTTCTCCTCAAGTTCCGGGAGAAGTTCAAATACATCTTCACAGAGAAACTTCACAGTTCCGTCCAGTCCGTTAAGTTCTGCATTGCGTCTTGCCTGATTTACCGCAGTTTCAGATGCATCCACACCCAGAACACTCTGTGCTCCTGCAATTCCCGCATTCAGTGCAAATGATCCGGTATGTGTAAAGCAGTCCAGCACTTTCGCATTTTTGCAAAGTCGCTGGATTGCCAGACGGTTGTATTTCTGATCCAGGAAAAATCCGGTCTTCTGTCCGTCCTTGATGTCCACTTCATATTTTACACCATTCTCTTCAATCTGAACGATCGTCGGAAATTCTTCTCCGATAAATCCCTTGGTAAGTTCCATTCCTTCCTGGCGGCGGACCTTTGCATCACTTCTCTCATAGACACCCCGGATCTGGATCCCGTCCTCTGCAAGAATATCCTTCAGCGCCTCAATGATCGTTCCCTTAAGGCGGTCGATCCCAAGTGCCAGAGACTGTACTACCAGCACGTCAGAAAACTTATCCACAACAAGGCCAGGAAGAAAATCTGCCTCCCCGAAGATCATGCGGCAGCTTCCGGTGTCTACGACTTTTTTGCGGTATTCCCAGGCATCACGGACACGTTGCCTCAAAAAGTCCTCATTGATCTCTCTGTGCTCATCTCTGGTGAGCATACGCACAGCAATCTTGGAATTGGTGTTGATAAACCCTCTTCCCATCGGATAACCGTCAAAATCGTGGACCAGCACAATATCTCCGTTCACGAAGCTTCCCATGATCGTTGCGATCTCATTATCATATACCCAGAGGCCTCCTGATTTCAGGAATCTGCCTTCGCCTTTTTTCAATGTTACTACTGCCAGGCTCATAAATTCTACCTTTTCCCTTTCTCATTTCCCTGTAACGGTTTCCAGTGTATGAATTCCATAAAACCGATTTATGGTCAATTTTAGCACAGAAGAAAATATTTTTCCAGTGCTTCCCCAAATCCTTCATATAAAACACACAAAAAGCCGCCGCAGAAACTGAAATTCCAGTCTCTGCGGCGGCAGGCTTTATTTCCTGATCATGGAAACTGTTCAAAAATCTCTTTACTGTGCTGACTCTTCCTCAGAAGTATCGGTATTCTCACCGTAAAGTCCTGCAAGATATTTCATCGTCTCCTTATAAAGAGTCTGTTTATCTTCTTCTGTTACATCTGCAAGAAGAGCAGCAGCCTCATCTGTAGTATCTGAATTTTCTTCCGTGATCTCAATTCCAAAAAGTTTCTTGAGGTTCTGATCCATCATGTTCAGCTCCGGTGTGAGATATGTCTCAGTTCCGTCTGCCACATAAGATCCTGTACCGTCTTTCAGGATATCATAATACTGCTTCTCAACAGTCTCGGCAACGCTCTTCGCTGTCTGCTGGTCCAGAGTTACTGTTGCCACAGCTTCCGTATTCTCAGTTGCTGCCAGAAGGGCATCCGCATCACCTTCATACTCTCCTTTTACAAAGAGTTCAAACTTGTCGTAGTATGTCTTATTCTCTTCGCTGAGTACGGAAGTGTCAATCTGGGAAGCATCCGCTTCTGCACCTGAAGTCTCTGACTGATCAGAGGACTCCTCAGAAGAATCCGTATTCTCCTCTGTTGCCTCCGGGATTCCCGTTTCATCTGCTGAAGTTCCCTCTGCTGTATCCTCTGTGGAATCTTCCTCTGTGTAAGTTCCGTCCTCGGTCGCATCCGGGATTTCTGTCTCACTGCTATCTGCAGAATCCTCCGCCGGCGCTTCTTCCTGATCGTTCTCCTCTGTGGAGCTTTCGATCACATTATCTCCCAGCACATCGGAATTTACGTTATTCATAATATCGTCATCATCTTCGGTACTCTGATCCACGTCTACGGTATCATCCGGGTTCTCTTCATCCATGGAATCCCCTGTCTCTGCCGCAGAAGTTGTACTTGCGCCTGTTGTATTGGCATCTACCTGTTCCAGTGTCTGTTTCACGTCATCATAGTTATAACCCTGCTGAGCGATCTGCTGAAGCAGAGAAACAATTTTATCAATGTCATCCTGGCTTACTGAAATATTATTCTGGTTCGCCACATTGATAACAATATTCTGGATCTCATCCGCATTCTGCACATCGTTCTGGATCACGTCCATCTTGGACTGGTTCACTACTGTTGTCGCCTGGTCTTTACCAACCTTATCCGCAAGCTCTCCGGTTGTCACGATCTCCTGGTTGGCAAGTTTGGTCTTGGTCGCATCCAGTTTCTCTCCACTGGCTTTCTCATAGGCCATCTGAATACCTGTCAGTGCACCGGTTCCGGATACTTCCATCGGGCATGCGGCAATGACTTCACAGTTCTTGACACCGGATGTGGAAAGAGAAGTGGCGATCATATTACCGGTTACCCAGTTAAGGTTGGCAGTACGGACTTTAATTCCGCCGGACTGGGTTGGTTTTACATAAGCACAGCTTAATGTATGGGAACCGATCTGCTCCTGTGGTGCAATATTATCCAGATGATTGTGCTCATCCTGGTTGGTAACAGTTAAAATCTGAACCTGATCTGCACTTACATTAAAATATTTCATCATTGTCTGTTTCTGGGCATCGGAAAGATCTGCTCCAAGTGTTACAACCTTGGTTGCATCCGCAAATACAGGATTTACGCTTCCTGCCACAAGGCATGCGCTGCAAAGCAGGGCTGCGATCATATTTCTTTTTTTCATTGAACTTTCCCTCCTGATATATTTCTTATAAATTGGCTGTATCTGTTTACATTTTTACAGTGTAAAGCGAACATTCACCTTCTGCTTTACCATGTGTTCATGAACATGACCGTTTCATGATTTGTCGTCCATATTATATCACAGATACGATCATATTTGTAATTTATATTATATGAAAAAGCCGCTTTTGACAGCGGCTTTCTGTTTAGATCTGTTTTAATTTTCCGGATTTTTCTGCTTTTTTAAATAATTCCAGATTTTTTTTATTCATGGTCCCGAAATCTTTCAGCGGGCAGTAAACTTCTCTACATTTTTCCATGATTTCCAATGCTCCCTGAAAAGACTCCTGGGAAATGCATTCAAATGGTTTCTCCGTGATCACTCTGGCGGCCAGTTCTTTTGCCACCTGATAATCTGCGTCGTTGGTATGGAGAACTCCCGTTGCAAAAGGAATTCCCTGGCGCTGCAGTTTCCGGTACACCGGAATTCCGCTTCCGTTTCCACCGATCACAAACACCCGAGGTTCTCCTGCCGGCGGTTCCATTTCCACGCAGCCAAATTCCGCGTTATAACTTCCCCGGGTAATTCCATAAAGCTTTCGAATATAATCAGAAGTAAAAATCTCCTCCGGTGCACCGTATTTTTCGATGTGATCTCCGTGAACACAGATTACCTGGTCAGAAATTTTCTGTGCAAGATCCAGCTCATGAAGGGACATGATCACAGTCATCTGTTTTTCCAGCACCATTTTTTTCAGAATGGCAAGCAGTTCCAGTTTATGACGGATATCCAGAAAAGATGTCGGTTCATCCAGGATGATAATCTCCGGTTCCTGGCAGATGGCGCGCGCCAGAAGAATCCGCTGGCGCTGTCCGTCACTGATCGCTGTGAAATCCCGGTCTTTCAGATCCCAGGCATGTACCATCTCCATGGCATTTTTAACTTTTTCCTTATCCTCCGCAGAAAGAATTCCCAGAGTTCCGGTATACGGATAACGTCCGGTGGATACCACATCTTCACAGGTCATAAGTTCCGGACGCATACGCTCGGTGAGCACTACAGCCAGTTTCCTGGAAACCTCTTTGTTCGTCATGCGGCTCATCGGTTCCTGTTCCAGATATACAGTTCCTCCAATCAGGGAAAGCTGCCTTGTGATACTCTTCAGAATGGTAGATTTGCCGGCACCGTTGGGACCGATCAGAGTCAGGATCTCTCCTTTGTTCAGCTGAATATTAATCTCTTTGATCAGCGGTTTTCCGTCATAGCCTACGGTCAGCTGATCCGTATAAAAAAAATATGATTTCATCGTTTATATCCTCTGCTGTCTGCGAATCATGATATAGATAACTACCGGTGCTCCGAAAACTGCCGTCACAGAACTGATGCTCAGCTCCGTCGGTGCAAATACGGTTCTTGCGATCAGGTCACAGAACAGGCAGAACACCGCACCACCCAGGAAGCAGGCCGGAATCACAAGCAGTGGCTTTGCAGTCTTTAAGAGACTTTTTGCAATGTGAGGTACGGCAATTCCCACGAAGGAGATCGGTCCGGCAAATGCAGTGACACAGGCAGAAAGAATACTGGAAAGCAGGATCAAAAGTATGCGGAATACTTTGATATTGACGCCCATATTCTGTGCGTAAGTCTCGCCCAGCTGATAGGCGCTGATGGGTTTTGACATAAAAAATACAATCACCATAGTAAGAAATACCACCACAGCCATAGTCCGTACATTGCCCCAGGTCATGCCGGAGAAACTTCCCAGTGACCAGTTGTGAAGATTCACAATATTGGAATCATCTGCAAAAGTTACCACAAAGTCTGTGATGGCCGAACAGATATAGCCGATCATAACTCCACTGATGACCAGCATGGACATGTTGTGGACTTTTTTTGCCACAAGAAGCACAAAGCCCATGGAGATCATGGAACCGGCAAAAGCAGCTAGGATCATGGCTCCGGAACCGATGGATACCGATCTGCTCAAAAGAAAGATCATCAGAAAAGCCACAATCAGCTTGGCTCCGGAAGAAATTCCCAGCACAAAGGGGCCGGCGATAGGGTTATTAAAAAAGGTCTGAAGCAGAAATCCGGAAACGGAAAGTGCTCCGCCGAGGATGATAACTGCCAGAATTCTTGGAAGACGGATCTCCCAGACAATATTATAAGAAGTTTCATCTCCCTGATGCCGGAATATGATATTCAGGATCTCCTGCACAGAGAGGTGGATACTTCCGGAATTTACATTCCATATAAATAAAAAGATCAAAAGTACCGCAAGGATCACAAAAGAGATCCCATATCGGACCGCGCGTTTTCTGTCATTCATTTTTTCTGGTACACTCCTCTTCTGTGGTGTAATTCGTGTAAAGCCGTATTTTCGTTTATTTCAGTTTGTGCATGTAAGTCAGGTTATCCAGGGAATCATCATCCGTAGTCAGCATGGTGTGGATATCCTCGATCATGGTTCCAAGTCCTGTGGTCTCCTGGAAAAGGTTTTTGCCTGTGCACCAGACATTTCCGTTCTTCACTGCCTTGAAATCCGCAAGGAGCTCGCTTTTGGAAAGAAGTTCATCGATGGTCTGAAGCTCTCCGTCAATGGTACTGTTGTAGATGATATAATCCGCATCTTTTGCCTTGGCATAGAATTCTTCCATCTGCATGTTCATGGTGGAAAGGGCATTGTCACTCTCTCCCGTATCTTCCGGAACGTAATTTCCACCTGCAAGGGAGATCATCTCTGAAACATAGTCGCCGCTTTTTCTTACATTTACCGCGCCTACGGAGTTGATATAAAAGAACGCTACGGTCTTATCTGTTTTATCTGCTGTAAGCACGTTATCCAGTTTGTCTGTCTGCTCTTTGAAAACTTTTTCTGCCACATCTTCTTTTCCAAGAAGGACTGCGTAAAGTTTCATCCACTCAGTTCTTCCAAGGGGATGGCTTTCATAGCTGGAACGTTCCACCATTACAGGGATCCCGAACTGTTCCAGTTTCTCCTGGACTTCCGGATTGTGATGGATCATGGTGGATTCAATGGCAAGGTCACAGCCTTCGTTCAGAATCAGCTCATAATCCGGCGCACTGTACTTGCCGGCATAGATCATCTTTTTCTGCTCCATGGCGTCTTTGGCTTCCTGGATATACCATCCATCTTCCTTGGTTCCGGAAAGTTTGATACTGTCGATCCCGTCAATGGCCCGGAAAAGATCCATGGCTGAGGTTGCAACCAGATAAATGTTATTTAACGGCTGTTTTAGGACCGTAATGTCAGAGTCCAGTCCCTCCGGCGCTTCTTTTCCCTCGGGGACTACAAGAAACTGTCCCTCCTGATCGATGGTGATCAGCGCATAGCCATCGTTGTAATAATCCACATTGAATTCCTTCGCATAGGATAGTTCCATGCTGTGGTCGAAAGTAAGGCCCGGAATATCCGCAGGCTTATGTTCTGTCTCCGCTGCCTGCACGGCAAACGCGCAGCCCAGAACAAGCGTCAATGTCAGAAATATGTATGAAATTATTTTTTTCATTTTTCTGCCTTTTTCATGCTTGAAGAATCAAAATTTAATGTGTAGTCGATCTCATGAGGTGTACTCATGGCTACGGTATCTGCAGTCACTTCCATCTCTGCGTCAAAAACTGTCACCGGAATCTCAAATGTGGAGTTTCCGTCTTTGTTCACCGGCTCATATTTTTCGCCATCCACGATCATGTAATCGTAATTCGGGCTGCTCCAGATGATGATTGCTGTAGCTTCTTTGTCTTTGATCTCTACTTTGGCCGGAGATTCTACCGTTGCTCTTCCGGTTCCGCCTGTGAGGGTTACATCGAACTCATAAGTTCCGTCTTCCAGTTTCAGATCTTCCAGCTTTTTTCCCTCAGATTTCTTGTCATCGGAAGTTTTCTCATCTTTGGAAGCATCTGCTTTTTCTGCAGTCTCCTTGTCGGAGGAGTCTTCTTTTTTGTCTGTATCATCAGTTGTTTCTTCCACATCACCTGTCTTTACAGGATCTTTGACGCTGACTTTATGGTCATACCATTTACCTTTTTCTCCCAGAAGTGCCACATCAAATTCCTCATCAATGGCAGGTACCGGGATATCAAACCCGTAAACTTCCTCTGTATAACCGTCGCTGTATTTTACTGTATCTGTGGTAGGTTCAATGATCTCGGCGCCATCCTTCTGTGCATCTTCTGCAGTTCCTGCAAACAGATTTACGATCTTCTTGGAAACCAGGCTTACATGGATGGTCATCTTGCCATCTTTGACCGTAAGCTCTCCTTTTTCGTCATTGGCCTCATTTACATGGAACATACTGCTGTCTGTGTCAAACTCTGCTGTATAAACACCATCTTCCAGGGTATCTGTCTTGGCTGCGTCTGCCTCTTTCTCATTGGAAGCTTCTGCATCCTCTTTGGAATCGTTTTGGGCAGATTCGGTTTTTGCGGAATCTGTTGCAGCCATTGCAGGCACAGAGCCAAGGGCCATGGCTGATGCACTTACCATTGCAAGGATTAAGTTTACATAACGTTTTTTCATAATAATCTTCTCCCTTCCATAGATACAGCAATCTGCCCGGAAGACAGTCTTCCTGATCTTTCCGGGCAGTTACATGGATTTCTTATAGGTATCTGAGCTCACTCAGATCGTTTCATATTTATTATTCTGCGGAATCCTCAGCGGAATCAGCCTCTGTATCTGCTGCTGCGTCAGAATCTGCGGACTCATCTGTGCTTCCGATGGAGTCGATAGCTGCTTTTGTATGATCTACATAAAGCTGCTCAACAGCCTCGATACGTCCAAGACCTGCGATCTGTGTATCAACATTCTCGAAGTTTCCGGATGCTACAAACTGGCTCTTCCAGGAATCCTCATCATCACCGGCCATATCGTTGTTTGCATGGTCTCCGGCAACAACCATCAGCGGACGAAGAACAACGTTCTTGTATCCTGCCTCTTTTACCTTCTCGATAACCTTGTCGCAGGCTGTATCTTCCGGTTTACCCTCTACAGTACCGATGAATGCGTTCTTGAATCCAAGGTTTTCCATCTGTGTCTGCATCTGATCGTATGTAATGTTAGCTGTATGAGATGTTCCATGTCCCATGAATACGAATGCTGTGCCAGCCTCAGCTGCTGCATCCATGCTGTCAAATCCGGCTTCTTTGCAAGCCTCATCTGTGATTGCCTGAGCAACGGCTTTCTTGTCATCGTTGATCACGGTTGCATCGTCTCCAACCTCACCGAGCATTGGCTCTGCGATAGCTACAGACTCGAATTTATCTTTATAGCCATTGATCGCTTCTGTCATCTCATCGTACTCAGCACCATGCATCAGATGAGTAGGCTGTACAACCAGATTCTTAACACCATTCTCTACTGCACGGTCAAGAGCCTGCTGCATGTTATCGATCACTTCATCATCTCTTGCCTCTACATGGTTGATGATGATCTGTGCTGTAAATGCTCTTCTTACAGACCAGTCCGGATAAGCTTCTGCAAGAGCATCCTCGATTCCTTTGACATCCTCTGCACGGCTGTCATTGAAGGAAGTACCAAAGCTTACTACCAGAAGCTCGTTCTCACCGATCTCATCCTGGTTACGTGGATCGTCTTTGGAAGCGTCTCCTGTGTCACGTCCGAAGTAATCCGGATCAGCGTTCTCGCCCTCTACCAGTTCTTTCTGAGCGTCTGTCAGAGCATCCCATGCTTCTTTGGCTGCCTTGCAGTCCTCATCTGTTGTGTCGTTTCTTTCCTGTACATAGATCTTGTCGATCAGAGCTGCTACATTATCTGCTGCTTTCTGATCTGCATCAGAAGCCTCTGTGGTATCAGCTGCCTCGGCGTTCTCTTCTGTAGCAGAATCCTCTGCTGCCATTGCTGTTGTAGCCGCACCCATAGAGCATGTCATGGAAACTGCGAGCATCAGAGCTAACATTGTTTTTCTTTTCATTTCTCATTGTCCTCTTTTCATGTATTTCCAGAATACTGATATGTACAAAAAAGCAGCAGCTCTCTGCGGCCGCCTGCTCACACATGATTCTCTGCGCAATACAAATACATAAAAAGAAGTTCTGTATTGTTATGGAGAATACCGATTCGTAAACCGCGAATCCCTGAATCTCACAATAAGGCAGTTCTCCTGACTTGGTTCCACGCTGCTTTCCCTTCCCGGTCTCCCAGTGGTTATAAAAGCAGCTCCCCTTTCACAGTGACGGTATCGTTCCGGATTCTCACCGGATTCTCTTTTGCACATCCGACGGGATGCAACCTTATCATTATAACATTTGCACATATTTTCTTTTACCTGGTTATCTAACTTTTACCACAAACTCATAAATTTGTCAAGATTGATGTCAGACGATTCACGGTTTTCTGTGATCTTCGCTCACAAAAAACACCTTGCGAAATATTACCAGTGAACAGTAACCGGTTTTCTCCCTGTATCTGTCAGTTATTATCAGAATACTTTCTCCAATATTCATGCACATCCTGCATAAAAAACAGCCCCTTTCTGTCATCACCCTGATATCAGAAAAGGACTGTCTTACATCAGATATTCGCAATCCGCTTTGCTACTTGCTCATGGGGCTGTAAAAAAACTCCCCTGACAGAAAAATCGCCCAGACCGTGAGGTCTGAGCGATTTTTTGGTATAATTAATTATGCTA
>OCHA01001764.1_pt1 | contig 15182 bp, 15 predicted proteins | sample 1538591 | NCBI WGS metagenome assembly OCHA01 (sample SAMN04571710, study PRJEB22368) | human gut metagenome | biome: human gut; material: stool | host: Homo sapiens | place: Luxembourg | collected 2012-09-06 | reverse complement strand
TCCTAAGTGACAAGTTTTTATTATTTCACTTGTCTACCTAGAAGGGAGCATATCAGGAAATAGACCGCCCCGTATGTAAAATGATCGGATAACTAAATTTTGTCTTTTTTCTGATTCATTTCTGCTCTCTCTTTAAAGTTTTTCCGTCTCCTCGCGCAGCGCTGCCGTCAGCTTTCTTGTCATCTCAAGATAGCTGTTCAGCTCTTCTGCCGAGAGTTTTCCATATGCACGGATCTCCGCCCCGCGCAGCCGGTCCGTCGTATTTTTCTCCAGTTCCCGTCCGGCATCCGTCAGCAGAATCCTCTTTTTGTTCCGCGTTCCCGGGATGAGCTCGAGTTCCACAAGGCCTTTCTGTGCCAGTCCCGCAATCGCCGTGTTGACTGTCTGTTTCGGCAGAAAGCACGCATTGCAGATCTCCTGCTGCGTCAGAACCGTCTCTTCATCCGACGCAAAATAGAGGATAGAACGCATCCGCGTAATGGAACAGCACTTCCGCATCCTGCACCTGAATCATATCACGGAAGAAACTCTGTATGTCTTACCAGTCCCTGATCGTCAATGCCGAACGCATAGCTGTTGGATCTGGTCTGCAGCAGGAAAATATTTTCGGAATGATTGATCACAATACCCATTTTCGCTTTCCCCATTTCTCTATCTTGTATCTTTCCTTTTTTCAACAGTACAAATTTATCATATGTTAAAAGTCAAAATATTTTACTTTTTATTTTAGTAAAATTTACTACCTGCTTTTGTAAAAAATGCACAAAAAGAGGCATCTCCATCTATGCAGACTGGAAATGCCTCTTTTTTTGTTCTCTTGTTTCCTTTTTTTCTTCAGCTCAGGAAGTTTTCAATAATGACGTTTTCCGCCTCCGCTTCCGTCATGCCGAGCGTTCTGAGTTTCAATAGCTGCTCATCATTGATCCGTCCGATTGCTGCCTCGTGGATGATTGCCGCATCCACATGTTTTGCCTGGATCTCCGGAATAGATCCGACCTGGGCGTGATCCATGATGATAGAATCGCACTGGATATGGGCGTGGCATTTGTTTTTGCCGACTGCCTTCGGATGGAAGACCTGGGAGGAATTGCCCTTTCCGACAGAACGTGAAATAATCTGTGCGGAAGAACCGCTTCCGTTCATGCATACTTCGATGTCCGACTCTGCCTTCTGGTCACCGTCTGTCATCAGGCGCTCGAGCACGAACAGTTTGGAGTTTGCATCCATCACAACATTCGTCGTACGAATTGTTGAGTCAACGCCCTTAATCTGTACGGTATCCAGCGTAAAAACGGAATTTTCTCCGATTTCAATATTTGTCACCGGGTTCAGAATCCGCTGTCCCGTTCCGTTTCCCTCTCCGTAATGCTTTTCCTCGTAGCGCACGTTGGCATTTTTTCCTACATGGAACGTATGGATACCGTCGTGCCGGCTGTCGTTGCAGCCGCCGTTGTGAATGCCGCAGCCCGCTACAATCGTAACATCGGCGCCGTCCGCAACGTAGAAATCATTGTAAACAAGGTCCGTCATGCCGGAAACGCTGACGACAACCGGGATAAATACTTTTTCGCCCTTCGTCTCGCCGTCGATCAAAATATCAATGCCCGGCTTATCCTCTTTTTTGCGGATTTTGATATGTTCACTGTCACCGTGGCAGAGCGGAATGCCGTTCTGGCGGAGATTGTATGCCCCTTTCTGCTCAAATCCCTCGCTGATCTGATTTAATACGCCCTGGGTTGTCTCATCTACCTGTACCATCAGCATGTGCCTCCTTCCTGGCCGCACATCCGGCCTGTTTTCTGCTGGAACAGGGTCGGCAGTACGTCTTCCTTTGTACCGTATTCTTTCACCTGGCCGTCCTCGATCACCATGATCTTGTCTGCCATCTGGATAATGCGTTCCTGATGAGAAATGAGAATCAGACATTCTTTTTTCTCTTTGTGGATTTCTTCAAACCGCTTGATCAGCATGGAAAAGCTCCACAGGTCAATGCCGGCCTCCGGCTCATCGAAAATGCTGACCTTATGCGGTTTTGCAAGCACCGTTGCGATCTCTAAACGCTTCATCTCTCCTCCCGAGAGCGTACCGTCCATCTGGCGGTTCAGGTAATCGGCAGAGCAGAGTCCGACGGCGGAGAGGAGTTTACAGCTCTCTGCTTCCGTCAGTTCTTTTCCGGCTGCCAGCGACAGCATTTTTTTCACCGTCATTCCTTTAAAACGCGGCGGCTGCTGGAATGCATAGCCGATGCCGGCGTTTGCACGGTGGTCAATATCATAACCGGTAATATTTTCCTCATCCAGGAAGATTTCTCCGCCATTGGCGTCCTCAATTCCTGCAAGCACTTTGGCCAGCGTTGATTTTCCGCCACCGTTTGGTCCGGTAATCACCAGCATTTCCCCGTCCTTCACTTCAAAACTGATGTGGTTGACGAGGCAGCGTTTTCTTCCCTCTTCGTTTACTTCAAAGGTAAGATTGTCTACTTTCAGCATATTTGCACCTCTTTTGTTTTTACTCTTTGCAGGGATAATCCCCCTTTCAAAAACTCTACTCCTTCTCCTAAAATCTGTCAATTATTTGTTGCAGTTTGAGAGACTCTTTTGTTTTATGCAGTAATTTTCCCTGTAACATTTTCTTTTCCTGCATTCTTTTTCGTTTCTTCTGGATCGCATGCTGTGTTTGCGGTATAATGAGGGTAATATTTCATCGGGAGGTTATCGTATGCGTGTACTTATTACAGGAACCAGCTCCGGAATCGGAAAGGCGATTGCGGAGAAATTTTTAAAAGAAGGCTTTGACGTTACCGGATTTGACCGGAAGGAGGCTTCGATCAGCCAGGATTCATATACTCATTTCTGCCTTGATATCCGCGACAGGGAACAGTATCCGGCGCTTGCGCCCTTCGATATTGTCATCAACAACGCGGGTGTGCAGAACGAGGATGATATTGATATCAATTTAAAGGGAACCATCGCAATCACGGAGGCGTACGGAATTCATGACACCATCCGCGCCGTCCTCATGATCGGCTCGGCCAGCGGCCATACCGGAGCTGAATTTCCGGAATACACCGCAAGCAAGGGCGGCGTTCTCGCCTACACAAAAAATGTGGCACTCCGCATTGCACCGTACGGCGGAACGTGCAACAGCCTTGATTTCGGCGGCGTACTGACCGAGCTGAATCTGCCTGTCACGGAAGATAAAAAGCTCTGGGATCAGATCATGGATCTGACGCCGCTGAAACGGTGGATGACCGTTGAGGAAGCGGCGGACTGGGCGTATTTTATGACCGTGACCAACCGCTTCTGCACGGGGCAGAATATTCTGATTGACGGCCTTGAAGCGGGAAATGCACATTTTGTGTGGCCGGATGAATGATTTGTTGATTGCCTGCACAAACAAAAAAACAGGTTCCCTGCACGGAAGATTTTTGGGCTTTTCCGCTGCCGGGCTGCCTGTTTCTTTTCATTTCTTTTCTTACGCTTTTTCAAACACCAGAATTTTCTCTGCGAATTTGTGGACGATCGGCATCCACATCACCAGCTTGTAGATGGGATTCAGTGTTTCCATACCGCGGGCGATGTTGTCGTCTTTTACTTTTCGGAAACCGGCGGCAATGTCGCCCAGGTCTGCAAAGCTATTCGCACCCCAGGTAAATGTCGCGCCTGTCGCCTGGATGGATTTTTCGATGTTTTCTTTCTTTACAAAGTACGGGCACAGCGTTTCCATGCAGACGTAGGCATTGTCGAAGTGATCGCGGATGATGGCGAGCATCATTCTGACCTCATCCGCTTTCATGTACATGGTCAGACCTTCGATAATGAAAAGCATTTTGCCCCGCACTTTTACCTGCTCGGCCCATGCCGGATCGAGCACGGAACACGCAATCGTGGAAACACGGCCGGATTCCTGATAGATGGAATCGCGCACCTCAATCGTCTCCGGCAGATCGAGATTGTACCAGGTAATTTTTCCATTATCCATGCGGTAAAACCGTGTGTCCAGACCACAGGCGATGTTGACGACGGTACAATCCGGGTTCTTTCGGATAAAGTCGCTGACCAGCTCATCAAACACAACACTCCGCACTACGATTCCGCCGCTCATTGCTGTGTCCTTTTTCGCATTGCTGAAATCATAGTCGATGCGGTCGATCAGCTCTTCTGCTTTGGTGTCGCGGAACTTGTTTTTCGGATTTCTGCTGTGCATGGCACGGGCGTAGAAGCACTGCAGCATCGTCTCGGCAGTTCCGTTCAGTTTTGGTTTTATTTTTTCATTGCTCATTCTGGGTGATCTCCCTTCTGTGTTTTATATTCTTCGATCCATTTCACCGGTTCCGTCCCGGTCTTATTTTATTTCGGATTTTCCACCTTGTCCCCCACGAACCAGTAATCACAGACCTCACCGCTGCCTGCCAGCGTATGGTCACGGTAGAGCTTCGCGTGCATCAGGGCTGCTGTCTTGTAATCAATGTCGCACATAATCGGCAGCACTTCCAGATAGCCCTCTTTTCGGGCGAAGGTGTTCAGGGGACATTGGGTGAAGTGGTAATAAAAACCGTCCTGATGCTTCGTCTCATCAAAATGAAAATCCCACGAATACGCCTTATACTGCGGATGTGCTTCCAGCCAGGCGGCATCCTTATGCATCATCTTCGCAATCCGCGCCATGCCGCTCTTCTTATTCGCATTAATCATCAGGCCCATGGCTTTCAGAAACGGGAAGGACATCATCTCCTCTGAGATTGTACGCAGTTCATCCACAGAAATCTGTCTGTCCGACGCATCCCAGAGCGCAAGAAAAATGAGGCCTTCATAGAGATTCGACGCCATCGGGTTGTCCTTTCCGATATCATCGGCGCGGCGAAGCATGTCGCGGTAGATCTGGTTGGTCTTGCGGAGAAGCTCTGCGGTCTCCTCTTTGCCGTAGCGTTTTAGCAGACTTTTCTTTATTAAAGGAGTCAGCATGTTCCAATATTTGCTGGTGTATTCCATCATGGGCGGGTACCTCCATCTTACTTTTATTAGGATTCACTAACTGGCAGGTGTAAAATTGCCGCCTACAATGTAGAAAAATAGGCGGAATTTTACTTTTCATTATGAGGTTATTATATCACAGTTTTTGAAAAATGCATGAGAAATTGAACTTTTCTATCTTTTACTCAAACTGACTCATTGTCCATATAAATTTAAAGAGAGAGCAATAACACCAGTGTATTACATACTCTCTCTTTACGGCTAATTTTAGTGTTATCTGCCAACGACCAGCAAACTGCTGGGAAACATATCGGATTTTCGTGTTGTCCGCCAACGGTCAATCACGTGATTGGCAAGCATATCAGATTTTAGTGTTAGCCCACTTGAAAAGCACGCTTTTCCTGATTACTATTATGGATAAATTCCATTTTTATGTCAATATATTTTACCTGATAAATGTTTCTGTCTGTATCGTTGGAAAAGAAATCAAGATATACATTCTCTCCATTATCGAGCTGCAGAATATATTTATCTCGCAAAATTTTCGCAGATTCATACACGGAATGGTTATCCATGTGAATCATAATACGATTAAATTCTGTGTCAGAAAAGGATGCCGCATGGCCTTTTTCTTCCAGCTTTTTCGCGTTGAATTCTGCAAGCTGTGCGCGGAAATTGGCAAGGACATCCTCATAGGTATTCAATTTGATAAAGCTGTATCCAATACTCTCTAAGCGGTCGATCAATATGTTTTCGACTTCGTATTCTGAAATATGCGACATAGGCTTCTCCCCTTTCCTGACGTTTCTTCCATTTTTCTTTATTATCTCATATACCTTTGTAAATTTCAAACTTTTGTTCTATTTTGTATTATATTCAAATTCAATACACTGCACATTTACAGGAACTTCAAATTTTCTGACTATTTTTTATTACTTTCTTTTACTTCTCTTTTCTGTTATAATACATTTCAAGAAATGAGTTTTCCTTGTTCGTTTTTTATTGGGAATCTTAGACAATCTAATATATTTAACCGGGCAGCCGGGGGACGTGCTTTCATCTGATCTGAGTCTTGCAGAAAGGATGATTATTATGAGTACATACGAAGAATTGCAGATTATAATCAGCGTTGCTTTACTTATTGTTGCAATTTTGACTTATGCAAATAAGAAATAGCCGTCCTGTTCTCTGGTAAAGGTAGGACGGCTATTTCTTATAGCTATTCAACATTTTCGCCAGATCGGGTGATCGCACTCACCTTCCGGCTGTCTTGTTAAGTATATTATATGGCAATCGTATAATTTTGTCAACACTGGCTTCTTCTCTGAAAATGATTCTTGACTTATTTTTCTTTTTTGTTATAATTAGCATCAAGAAATGGAGCTTATGACGCGCATTTCTTTTTCTTTTTGTCAATTTAATACATTTATCCAGGGAACCGTTGGGGTGTTATGTCAGCCGCCGGACATTTTTTGAAAGGAGGCTGGTGCTGATGGTTACATATAGTGATTTATTTACTTTCATAATTATGCTTTGTGCTGTTATAACTCTTGCTATCAATATTATGCACAAAAAATAGCGCCCCTGCTCTGGTAAAGTTAGGCGCTATTTTTAGTTAAAAGCTTTATCCGGCGGTCAGGTGTGCACTGACCAACGGTTCTCTTGTTAAGTGTATTATATTACAAGGGTTTCGCTTTGTCAACGCTCGCTTTTTAGCTGATCAGATCTCTTTCCCTCCCCTTCCGAAACTTCATCCAAAATTTCTCAAAAAGAAATTGAAATCCCCTCCCGACCGACTTATAATATTTTTCATAAGACACACATATGGGGGAATTTTATGGAGATCAGTATTCTTCTTGCGCAGCAGATCGCGCAGCTTTTTCTTATGATTTTTATGGGCTTTTTAATCGTAAAAGCCGGACTTTTAAAGGATGAGGACAGCAAAGTTCTGTCGAAAATTGTGCTGTACCTGATCATTCCCTGCGTGATTCTGAATGCGTTTCAGGTCGATTACACGCCGGAAACGGTGCGGGGGCTGCTGGTTGCGTTTGCGGCTTCGCTTCTGATGCAGGTTGTGCTTCTTTTTGCGGTTTCAGCTCTTGGACGGGTGTTTCATTTGGATGCGGTTGAGATAACTTCTGTTTACTACTCCAATTCCGGCAATCTGATTGTGCCGCTTGTGACGGCTATTTTAGGGGAAGAATGGGTGCTTTACAGCTGCGTTTATATGAGCGTACAGCTTGTCTTTTTCTGGACGCACTGCAAAAAGGTGATCAGCCGGGAGGCTTCCTATGACTGGAAGAAGATTGTTCTGAACCTCAATATTATTTCTATTTTCGTCGGAATTCTTCTTTTTTTCACGGGCATCCGGCTTCCTGCGCTGGTCAACAATACGCTTCATTCTGTCGGAAGCATGGTTGGCCCTGCCAGTATGATTGTTACGGGTATGCTTTTTGCCGGCATGGACTTCCGGCAGATTTTTGCGAATAAACGGATTTACTTCGTGACCTTTCTCCGCCTGATCGCCGTTCCGCTGATGGCGCTTGTTCTCTTAAAACTCAGCCATCTCGCCGACCTTTCCGCTGACGGACCGACACTGATTCTGATCGTTTTTCTCGCCATCATCACGCCATCTGCTTCCACGGTTACCCAGATGTGCCAGGTATACGGCAACGATTCGCGCTATGCCAGTGCCATCAATGTTGTTACCACGCTGGCTTCTATTGTGACGATGCCGCTTTTGGTGATGCTGCTTCAAATGGTACTCTAATCACAATTAACAGAAAAACGCTGTCCCGCTTCCCCTTCCAGAGAAGCATTGACAGCGTTTTCTATTACCCAATTAGTACCTTTTTCCCTTCAAACGCAAATCCATAATGCCGGATTCTTTCTTTTGGAATTCCCCGTTCTTTCAGTTCCGCGTCGTATTTCTTTATTTCAATCTGCGCCAGTGCTTTTTGTACCGTTTCCTGCAGCGTTTTTTCTTCCGTTTCTTTTACTTTAAATTCCAGAATCATAGCATCTCGATCCAAATTTCTGGGAATTAGAATCACATCGTATCTTCCATACCCACTTTCCCGATTGGAACGCACCTCATAAAGATCTCGCACTTCCACCAGCAGCCCAAGTACAAATCCATGATAAAACCGCTCTGGCTGGCTCCGCTCGGACGCATGTTTTCCAGCATCAAAATTACTGAATGTAGCAAGTGCAATATCATTCATATAGAGGTTCATCGCTTTTACATCCCCATTCAGCAATGCTTTGATAAATTCATTATAATTGGCAGATGCCGCTGCAAACCAGCTTTTGAACATATTCGAAAACATGCTCACAGTCTCCAGATTTGTGATGGAAAGAGAATACCACGGCTCCAGCGTCAGTCCTCTGTATTCAATCTCCTCCACTTTCAGATAACCGCTTGCCACCAACAGACTCCATACCGCACTTTCATCCTGTTCTAATTGTCCAAATATAATCTGCTCATCAAAATTAACTACAATTTGTTGTCTGTTGATCAGTTTTTCCAGTTCTTCCTTCATATTTACCGATGCCGACTGCAGGAGTTTGCTGATCAATCCATTGGAACTTGTAGCTGCCCAGTAGGGCCGCAGTTTTTTCTCTTTCAGATAATTTGTAATAGACCACGGATTGTAAATATCACGATGCGTGCCAAAGCAAAATCCGTCATACCATTGCTTTACCAGATCTTTCTTTTCCGGCATTCCAAATTGATCTAATGATTGAAATACCTCTTCTTCTGTAAAACCAAAACAGTCTGCATAGGCATCCGATGTTGTTGTAATAACCGTCAGATTATTAAGGTCCGAAAAAACAGATTCTTTGGAAATACGGGTAATTCCAGTCATCACAGCGCGTTCCAGATATGGATTTGTTTTGAATGTCGCATTGAAAAGGCTTCTCATAAATCCTACAAATTCATCCCAGTATCCATGAATATAGGCTTCCTGCATGGGCGTGTCATATTCATCCAGAAAGATCAAAACTTTTTTTCCATATAAAAGATTCAAATAACTGGAAAGATTTTTTAATGCATCCTGTGCTGTCACATCACTCATTTTTTCTGTAATTTCCAGCATCTGCTGTTTCTCATTTTGCGTAAAGCATTCTTCCTGCTCCAAATACCGATGTTGGCGATAAGCATCTACAATAATATTTTTTATCTTCTGCACTGCATCTTGATAGTTATTCTGTTTTACGTCCGCAAAGCTCAGAAAAATCACCGGATAAGTTCCCTGCAGTCTGCGGTATTTTTCCTGTTTCCAGATGGAAAGCCCTTCAAAGATGGTACCTTTTTCTGCATACTGTCTGGAAAAGAAACAATTCAGCATGCTCATATTCAATGTTTTGCCAAATCTTCTCGGACGTGTGATCAGCGTAATGTCATCTCCACTTTCCCACCATTGTCTGATAAAATCGGTTTTATCAACATAAAAATAATGATTTTCTCGAAGGGAAGCAAAATCCTGCTTTCCTATACTAATCGCTGAAGTCATATTTCATCTTTCCTTTCTGAGCGCAGACACACCAGCATTTTCTGTCTGATAATGAAATGTTCCACTGTTTTCTAATCGATAATCTTATCTTATAGTTTATCAAATTCCGAAAGAAATTAATAGACTTTTTCTTCTGCACAGCAAAAAAATGGCCGTCCCATTCCTCAGTGCAAGGATCAGACAGCCATTTTTCACTATCAGTTTCCAGTTTTATTTCTCATACAAAAACTCTTCCGGAAGTGTTACGCCGAAGTCTTTTGCCAGATGGCGGAATTCATCCGGTGTGATCGTCTGGCGTTTCGTTGGCTGCATAGAAAGTGTTTTTACCAGGATTTCTGCAGATTTTTCTGCGGTATGCATCAGACCGAAGGTCAGGTCAAAATCAAAGCCGGCGGCGAACATGCCGTGGTGTGCCCAGATGGCAAGATCATATTTCTTCATCAGCTCGCTCGTGGCAACGGCGATCTCTCTGCCTCCCGGAACCATCCACGGAACGACACCGATTCCGGACGGGAATACAACAGGGCACTCGGTTGCCATCTCCCAGAGTTCGCGGGTAAATACTTTATCTTCTAGCGGCAGAACGAAGGTAAGCGCGATCACGTTGGTGGTATGTGCATGGTACACAACGCGGTATCTTTCGTCCTGCAGTTTTTTTACCTCCAGGTTCATCAGATGGCTCGGAAGCTCTGAGGTCGGGCGACCTCCGTTGACGAGACCCCAGACGATGCGGTAATTTTCACCTTTTTCATCCAGCTCAATCATACAGATGCTGTCTTCCGGTTTGATTGTGACATTTCGGAAATATTTTCCGCTTCCGGTTACCAGGAAATACTCTCCCTCAAGATTTGGAACGGCGGTTCCGATCGGATTCCACTCTCTGGCCTCAAAATTTTCTTTTACCTCTTCAACCTCTTCCGGTTTCACACGGTAAGAAAGGTTTCCGCCGTTTCTCTCATGCCATCCCTGCTCCCAGCCGTCATTTGCCATACGGATAAAGCCTTTTACAAATTCTGCATCTAAAAATTTCATGTTATTTTCCTCTTCTTTCTCTCTTTTCTCTTATTTTATCGGTATTTACCGGCATACAACGTCTACCGGCACATCCAGGATTTTTGCCACTTTCAGAATCGTATCAATATGATGTCCGACAGCTGCTGCCATATGATGTGTTGGTCCCGCCTCACTCCATCTGTTGCAGAACTCTCTTGCCCCAATGGAGAAACGTGTTCTCATGTTTGTATCGCCAAAGGTAAAGATCGGACCATCCTCATTGACACCCTCTGCAGCAACAAATTTAAAATGACCGTCTTTATCCTGCGTAATTCCAAGATATGTAACATCTCCGACTGGCGGATAAAACTGCGTCAGATATCCGCCGCCCGTCTTGCCATGAAAAACATCAACGATTTTCATGGACGGTTTTTTCGCCTGCGAAATATCAGCATCTCCCGATCCGGAGTGGCCGATAATACAGATATCCTCATTGAAATCGATCGAATACATCTCAGAAAGCTGACCGGTTCCGGCGATTGTTTTCAAAATGCTCATTGCCATTGCAACTTTCATATCACCCTCTACGGCACAGGCTGTACCCTGTTTGATCAGCATGGAAAATGCCGGAATCAGCATGCTGTCCAGTTTTCCGGCAACCCCCTTGGCAAAGCCGTCATAATGGGATGCCACCATACCAAGCTCTTCTTTTTTTACCCATTCTTCAAAAGCAACGACATATTTTGCCATATCCCATACGGTCTCTACCGTTGCACCGCCCTCGATGTCAAAGGTATCCAGAATCTCCTCTGCCTTGGCGCGGATTGCGGCCTCATCTGTGACAGGATCCGCGATCGCCCATATTTTCTCCCAGTCGAACTGTTTCGTATAAAGTCCCATCCGGTTGTAAAGATTGGTTTCATCGATATACAGGTCCATCATTCCCGGATATGGTCTTCCGATCTGGGCAATATTGGTGTAGCGGAATCTTCTGCGTACCTGGGCTGCCCGGCACCACTCATCGATTTCCTTTGCCACGTAAGCATCTCCGCCTTCTACAACACCGGTGATAACGGCATGACGTTTTCCTGCACGCTCCAGATCGGCTACCATCTCACCGACTGCTCCACAGGCATACAGCTCACCCAGCCATTTTGGCGTATCGGTATTCGCATAATCCGGTGCTTTCCGTTTCTGTACATTCACAAGCACAACCGGCACATTCAGGTCACGGACTGCCGGGAGCATATTGTAGCTGGTCGCGTAGGTCAGAAGCTGTAAAATAACAAGATCTACATCCGCTGCACGAAACTTATCTCCTGCTTTCATCGATAATTCTTTCGTTGTAACGATTCCACCATCGATCATTTCAACGGTATCCGGAATCGTCTTTTTGAATGCATCATACTGTGCCTCAAATTCCGGAACCAGCGTCGGGAACTGCGGCAGATATGCACCCAGTGCGATTGCAAATACACCTACTTTTGCTTTTGTTTCAACTAACATATTCTTTGCCCCTTTTAACCTTTCGTCTCATTTTTTATGGCTCATATTGTTTGATTTCGAAGGAATGGAAAATACAGTTTCTCGCATCTTTCAGATCATTGCATTCTTTTCCGGTGATCATCTGTACCGCCAGATTTCCGATGGCAGTTGCCTCGGTCGGTCCCGCCAGCACGGTTCTTCCGGTCCTTTCTGCCGTCAGCCGGTTCAGATCGTCGGCATTGGAGCCGCCGCCTACGATATGAATAGTTCGGTACCGGCAGCCTGTTTGTTCTTCCAGTTCTTTTAATGTCTTTGCATAGCATACTGCCAGGCTGTTATAGATCACTGCTGCAACCTCTGCAATTCCCTGTGGTATCTGCTGGCCACTTTCTTCACATGCCTTCTGTACCTCGGCTGTCATATTTTCCGGTGCAAGGAAACGGTCGTCGTTTGCATCCACGATAGATTGGATGGTGCATTTCGATGCCATTTCGCAGATCGTTCCAAAGCTTAAATCTTCTGCGATTTCTTTTTTCACAGACTGGACCATCCACAGGCCCATGATATTTTTCAGGAAACGGTATTTTCTGTTGTAGCCGCCCTCATTGGTAAAATTGTGCTGCATAGCTTCTGTTCCGCAATCGGCCTCTTTTAATTCTGTTCCCATCAGAGACCAGGTTCCGGAGCTGATATAGAGCACGTGCTCCTCATTGCTTGGCACAGCGACTACCGCAGAGCCAGTGTCGTGTGTTGCGGGAAGAACAATTTCACAGTCGAAACCGACCTGCTCCCGGATTTCTTTTTTCAGATGGCCGATCACAGTCCCCGGCTCACGGATCGGCAGAAAGATTTTCTCCGGGTATCCCAGTTTTTGAATCATCTCCCTGTTCCAGTCCCCGGTTTCCGGATTGACGAGCTGGGTCGTTGTTGCATTTGTGTATTCCTGCGCTTTCACGCCGGAAAGCAGGAAATTCAGGTAATCCGGAATCATCAGCAACGTCTCTGCTTTTTCCAGCTGTTCCGGTTTTTTCTTCTTCCACGCCATAAGCTGATAAATACTGTTAAAAATCTGTTTCTGAATACCGGTCGATGCATAGAGTTCTTCCTCCGGCACTGTGCGATAAACCTCCTCATCCATTCCTTTCGTGCGGTCATCGCGATAAGCAACGGCATTTCCGATCCGCTGATCATCCTTGTCCAGAAGGACAAAATCAACTGCCCATGTATCAATTCCGACACTCACCGGGATCTTTCCAAGTTCTCTGCATTTTTTCATTCCGGCCAACACGGCTTCAAAGAGTACCTCGATATCCCACACCTTCTCACCGTCCCGTTTCTGCATTCCATTCGGGAAACGGTAAATTTCCTCGAGAACCATTTTCCCATCTTCCATATGCCCGAGAATATGTCTTCCGCTGGATGCTCCTATATCAATTGCTAAATAATATCTTTTCATACCCTTCCTCCATTTTCTGTCTCTAATTATAGATAACTTTATGTGGTAAAAAAAGAACACTCTTTGTCTAAAAAAGTGTCCTTATTTGCACTATAGCGATGTCATTGATCGTATCCATCTGCATCCGTTCGCTCTTCTTCTCCTTCCGCCGCGCCGGAGTTTTTGCTCCATGGGATAATTCAAGAAACGTTTTCACAGGAAATTACAGTAAAAAAATTCCGCAGCACTTCTGTGATTGAGGTGCTGCGGAACTTTTTTACATTTTAGGCTGATATCTCATGTTGGATACATTATAAACTGTGATAAACGCTTTCGGATCAAGTTTGTTGATAAAATTCATCAGCTTCTGGTATTCTGTCTTGTCTACGATCGTGATGATTTCTTTGCGCTTCTGCATGTTGTAGGCACCATAGGCTTCGTAGATCGTAGCACCGCTGTGCAGCTCATGAAGAATAAATTCCCGAAGTTCTTCTTCCTTTGGAGTGATGATACATACCCGGCGTTTGATATTATGGTCAAAAATAAAATGATCCAGAACAATTCCGTTAAAATACGTTCCAAGAATACTCAGGACTACCGTTTTTTTGTCGTAAACGAGTGCTGCAGACAGGGCAACGCACATACCGGACAGCGACATAGCTTTTCCAAGCTCCATATGAAGATATTTATTCATGATCTTTGCTACAATATCAAGTCCGCCGGAAGAAGCATTTCTGTTAAAAAGAATACTGAGTCCCACACTGACTACAAGTGTATAGCACAGAACATCCAGCTCCTGACTGTTTGTCATCGAACCAAAATCCGGGAAGATTTTTTCAAAAAGTCCAAGAAAAACAGGAAACATGATACTGGTGTAGACGGTTTTTACACCAAATTCTCTTCCGCAGGTAAAAAAGCCGATGATCAGAAGTACTACGTTCAGAATCATGGTGATGGCGGAAAGGGGCAACGGTACAAAGTTGGAAAGTACGATACCAAGACCCGAAATACTGCTGACAGAAGTATGGCTTGGTACCAGAAAAAAATAGACTGCCACTGCAATAATAGCAACAGCTGCTGTCAGGATCAGGATTTCCAACAGAATCTGAGTATCCTTCAGTTGTTTTTTCATGTTAATTCTCCGTATCTTATTTTTTATGGATGGGAAGATCCCTTCCTTATATTAATGGCATTTTGAAGATATGTAAACCCCTTCCGGGAATCATTCCAACATATTTGTGTATCGTTGTTGCTTTTCCGTCAACTTTCTGTAATACATATCCTTTTTATTGCTTTTTTTCGTTCTATGCTACAATAAACTTAACATTATCTTGCAACGTAATCAGGAGAACAACATGAGCGAAAAGGGATTGACCAACATTAGTCTCAAAAAAATAAATAAATCAAAGGTTTACCAATATATTTACAGAAAGAAAAAGACCTCCAATCAGCAGATCGTTCAGGAACTGCAGATGGGTTTATCCACAGTCAGCCAGAACCTCAACCTTCTGGAGCCGGAAGGTCTGATAGAAAAAAACGGCTTTTTTGCATCCACCGGCGGAAGAAAAGCAAACGCCATTCAGATTGTATCCGATTTTAAAATTTCTATTGGTATCGGTATTTTAATTTCCTCCCATCCTGGCTGTGTCCTGCTTCCGTAAAATCAATCAGCAATTCTTCCAATGCCACGATATCAACTTTTTCTTCCATTTTTCAGTTCTTCCACAATCTCGTTATAACGTTTTTTATTTAACCGGTAGAAAAATAATACAACCGCAG
>OCHA01001762.1_pt1 | contig 15199 bp, 12 predicted proteins | sample 1538591 | NCBI WGS metagenome assembly OCHA01 (sample SAMN04571710, study PRJEB22368) | human gut metagenome | biome: human gut; material: stool | host: Homo sapiens | place: Luxembourg | collected 2012-09-06 | reverse complement strand
GCAGCAGCACAGCAGGCATACGTTAATCAGCCGGTTATGGCACAGCAGCCAGTGTATGCAGGACAGGCAGGTGCAGGACAATACGGTTCATATATGCAGACAAGCGGTGGTGCAGGACAGGTAGGTCAGTATGGCGGATACCAGTACAGCCCGGAAAAGGCATACAATACACTTCTTGAGGCAAGAATGTTACTTACAGCAGGTTCAGGTATCGTACTTGAAAGAAATAACACACCACTTCTTTATACACCTATTGATGAACTGACTGATAAGTTAAAGACTATGGAGGCAAATGGTTCAACATATGCAGGAAATATGCAGATGTACAATGACGTGCTGGATGTAAGAAAAGCGCTTTATGATATTGAGATAGCACCAGCACAGATGTATCAGAAGCTTATGAACAGCGACCCATACAAGCTTAGTATTTCTATGGTGTCTAATGTTGCAAGCAGCTTAAGAAGCAGATATGCGCAGGCTATTGGTACTTATAAGACTGTTGGAACACAGGTAAGGGAAGACCTTGATGATTCTATGCTTAAGGCAGTCAATAACAGTGCCGGTGGAATTATGGAAAGACTTGAGCTGGAGAATACACAGGAAAACAGGGATGTTATAAAGCTCCTTGCTTCTAACAACATTGACATAACCAGGGAGTCAGTAGAAAGAGCAAGAAAGATATATTCAACTCTTAATAATCTTGTCAATAACATGAAGCCTGAAACAGTTGTAAAGATGATAGATTCAGGTATCAATCCAATGGATACAGATATATGGACTGTTAACGATTATCTTAGCAGAATGAATCAGGGTGCAACTAAGGATAACGAGGAGAAGTACTCAAGATTCCTTTATAAGCTGGATAAAACAGGTGGAATTACTGAAACAAAGAAGAAACAGTTCATCGGTATCTACCAGATGATGAATATATTTACAAGAGATGCTGGTGTATGTGCCGGAGCACTTATGAAGCAGGGTAAAGAGATTACTATGGGTAATCTTATCAGTGCTTACACAAGCCGCAAACATTCAGGAATAGATGTGACTATTGATGATACAGTTGAATTCACTAAAGAAGATAAAGATATGGTAAGTTACTTTGAGTCTTTATTTGCAAAGTCACAGCAGTATATCACACCTAATACATTGAAAGAATCGGACATTGATATGCCGATTGAAGACCAGCATGTAGAACATTTTGCAGAAAATCTTGCTGAGAATTATGATGAAGAGCTTGAAAAGCAGTTAGACAGCAGCTATATAAAGGATGTGACACAGAAGGCAGCAGATGCCGATGCAGAAGTCACAAGAGAGTTAAGAAGAGCCGGAATTAATGAGAATATCGGTAATATTAATGCTGTAAATGAACTTCTTGCAACTGGAGAACTTATGGCATATACAAGAGCGCTTAAGGGCAAGGGAATTGGAAGTGCAGAAGCTGCCAGAGATAAGAACAGTACAGAGGCGGCTGCGTTTATTGACAGTAAGGAGAAGCTTTCAGAAGTATTATCAGGAAGAGAAAAGCTTGAAGCACTTTACACTAATCTTGAAGAGGCAGCAGGTGATGAACTTGAGGAGGCTATTGAGAGTTCACTTACAGATACAGAGGAAGTTCCTGTTGACTATGATACATTTGAAGAATTAAGAATAAGTAACCGACAGATAAGATATATAAGTAATCTTGCAAGAAAAAATGACTACCGTATACCATATGTAAAGGATGGAAAGGCAGGTCTTATTAATCTTACATTCCTTTCAGACAGTAAGGATAAGGGAAAAATATCTATTAAAATGAATACTTCAGCTTATGGAGAATTATCTATTGAGGCGAAGGTTAATGGAAAGGATATGAGTATATTTGTAAAGCAGGATGCCAATACAGTACATCCTGATGATCACAGCATATATAAGAGCTTTGGTGAGCTTGAAACAGCCCTTAAGAGCGGTCACAATATGGACAGTGTAAGGATTAACACAGTAAGAGTGCCAGATGTTAATTATGTTACTTATGAGAATTCGGGAGCATCTGTTCCAGCGGATGAGCTGTACAGAATAGCGCAGACCGTTACAGGAGTATTCTTTGGTAAGTAATAACCTGATTAAAGAATTAACTATAACTACCGATATAAGATATATGAGTTCAATCACGGAGGATTGATAATGTCAGTATAGCAGGGAAGCAGTATAAGATATTTGCGCCGTAGTGTGCGCGGGAACGAGGAATAAATATGAGAATTAACACTAATATATCAGCCATTATATCAAATAATGCATTACAGAAAGCGCAGAATTCTTTATCTGACTCTATCCAGAGACTTTCATCAGGATATAAGATAAACAGTTCCGCAGATGACCCTGCCGGATGTGCCATATCAGAAAAGATGAGAATTCAGATAAGAGGTCTTCAGCAGGCGAATAATAATACTACAGATGGTGTATCTGTGCTCAACACAGCAGAAGGTGCTATTGTAGAGATACAGTCTATGCTCACACGTCTTAAGGAGCTTACAGTACAGGCAGCCAATGATGTTAACTCGGATGATGAGCGTTCTGCCATACAGCAGGAGATTGATAATGTCAATCAGGAAATAGACAGAATATCAGAACAGACAGAATTTAACACACAGTCACTTATCAATGGTAATCTTTCAAGAAGAGTATATTCAGATACTCAGGGAGTAAACCAGCTTTCAATATCAGATGGCTATAAAGCAGGGATATATGGAATTACAATAACACAGGATGCAAGACAGGCTGTAGCAGTATGCGGACAGATAACTATGACAGCTGCAGATACTATCACTAAAGACCAGGAGGGCACTATATCTGTTAATGGATATAAGATAGGCATAGAAGAGGGAGATACTCTTGATACTATTATGGATAAGTTAGTATCAGGTGTCAATCTTACAGGTGGCAAGGCATTTGCAACAGCAGATGCTGCTAATAATACAAAGACTAATGGAACAGATTATGCAGGTTACACAGCCTCTTCAACATATACAGGAAGCAGTCTTGTTATAATGACAAACCAGTACGGAAGAGATCAGAAGCTTGATATTACATGCAGTAATGAACAGCTTGCAGGACTTCTTGGATTAACAGATGCATACGATGCAGATGGAAGCGGCGAAGGCATACATGCAGAAGGAAGCGATGTTATTGCTGAATTTGCACAGGAGACAGATGAGAATGGTAACGCAACAGGTAGCAGAGTTGGCTTCGGTGATTCAGCAGTTCTTTCTACTAATGGTACAAAGGTTACTGTAAAGGATGTTAATAACAAAGAATTCGTTATGGATATTCCAGGTAATGTTGCAGGAACAGTATTTGATGATTCAGTAGGCGCAAAGCAGAGCGGAAAGTCATTGCCATCCGGTGGTACACCAACTGATATCAATCAGGAGGTTACAGATGTAGGAACTATGAGCATACATGTAGGTGCGAATGAAAATCAGGTTATCGTGCTTGATATTCCGCCAATAACTACATATACAATAGGAACAGATAACATTAATGTTATGACAAGCTATACATCACAGTTAGCAATAGCATCTGTAGATACTGCTATTAATTATGTCAACTCAGTACGTTCAAAGATTGGTGCATATGAAAACAGATTTGAGCATACTACTAATAACCTTGAGGTATCAGAGGAAAATGTAACTAAGGCATTATCAGCCAAGATTGATACAGATATGGCAGAAGAGATGACAGAATATACATCACAGACAGTACTTACACAGGCTGCTACATCTATTCTTTCACAGGCTAACCAGAGACCTTCAGAGGTGTTACAGCTTCTTCAGAACTAGAATTAATGTAAGTATGTCATTTATGGGGCATATAAAGCATAAGGTTACAGGAATGGGGATTATATGGATAATGATATGATAAAAACCTATTCATATAGAATATCACAGGCTACAAGGTCGCAGCTTGTTGTTATAACATATGATATTGTGATAGATTATCTTAGTGAGGCGGTCCAGAAGGATGACGGCGGGTTCAAGGAAAGCCTTCATATGGCTATGAGAGGAATAGACCAGCTTATCACGGGACTTGATATGAAATATGATGTGTCTGTACAGCTATATCAGTTATATAATTATATGAAAAGGTCACTTATAAATGCACAGGTTTCGTGTGACCATGAAAAGGTTAATGAAGTATCAGGACTTATGAAAAAGCTGAGAGCTTCATTCTTAGAGGTAAGCAGGCAGGATACATCAGAGCCGCTTATGAAGAATACAGAAAAAGTATATTCTGGCCTTACATATTCAAGATACGGAGCTAACGAGATGGCACAGGATACTCTTGGAAACAGAGGATATAAGGCATAAAAATAGGTCATCCACTTTATATATGGTGGATGACCTTATTTTTATTACAGGGTGTCAAAGCTGTAATACATTTGGACTCTGACATCACGAGAAGCTTCTATTGTAAATAATACTAATTATGCGCGGTTTTTCTTAGCTGCATAACCTGCTGTGCATATGCCAGATACAGCTGCTAAAGCAAGAACTGCGTATAAGTAAACATTATATGAGTCAGCAGTCTGTACAGATGTTTCAGAAGCTGTAGAGCTGTCAGCAGAAACAGAAGAAGCTTCTGTAGAAGCATTTGCAGAATTATCTGTAGAAGCATCTGTAGCAGAAGAATTATCTGCTGTAGTGCTGTCTTCTGTAGAGCCGCTATTATCAGCATCGTTCTTAGTATTATCAGATGGTGTATTAGTATTATCATCAGAAGCATTATTCTTAGCATCTGCAATAGCCTTTACCTCTGCTGATACATCGAAAGGATTAGCCTTTCCTTCGAGCGCATAAAGATAAGTTACAAGACCTATCATAGCATCCTGACTTGCGTATGTTGATATCTTTTCAGGATTGTAATAATCTTCTATAGGAGTGTATGCACCCTCTATCTTATCAGACTTAAAGTTAGCAACAAATCCCTTATATGTAGTAGCTGCAAATGCTGCATCACCATACTGTGCCTGCATAGCAAGTGCAAGTGCTGTAGAGTCAGAGTTAAGTGAACCCCAGCTTGTTATAGTTCCGTCTTCCGGATTAGCAAGGCTTGTTGTGTAAGCTGTTGCGCCGTCAATCTGTTTCTTAACTTCAGCATCAGTCTCATAGAGACTTGCGAAGAAAGGAAGTACAGTACCATTGTTATCAGCGCTGTGTCCCCAGTAATCAATACCGCTGTTATCTGTGCAGAGTGCAAGTAAAGCTGTCTTAGTTACAGCAACAGCATTATCAGCATTAGTAAGACTGTCCTTGTAAGAAGCGATGGCAGCGTAGTAAGCACCTAAAAGATATGGGTTAAGATTATTAGTGAGCTCATCTGAAGTAGCATTTGCAATAATGTTATCAAAAGCAGCGACAACATTAATTCCGTTATAATCAGCAGCATCCTTGTCAAGAACAGCAAGTGTTAAAAGAAGGTATGCATAGTTGGAATAAATGTCATTTGCAAATGAGCTTGCATTTTCAAGGTTAAGTGTTCCATCAGCATTAAGAAGTGCATCTACATTCTTAAGATATGCATCAGCCTGTACAGAACAATCATATCCTGAACGTACAGAAAGAATAAGGTTTCTTGATGCATTGTAAAATGTACTTGTGTTTGAGATGTCTGTGAAATCAGTGTTATTCATAAGGAACCTGGCTGTAGCCTTAGCTTCTGTTCTGACTTCACTAGCTGATACTGTGTCAGTACCGGCTGTTGTTACAGTAGAATCTGCCATAGCTGGAACAACGCTCATGCATATGAGGCATGCTGCAATGACTAATGAGCAGATTCTCTTTCTTAAAGTATTCATATATCCTCCTTACCAGACTCTCACCAGCTGGCGTGTAATATTATTGTGCAGTAAATATCCTGACTTGCCGCTTACAGTTAACAAACCTGCCATATCTTTGCCTTCCCATGTACAGAATATAGCTATATATTGAGGGAATACCATTATATACTGAATATATAGTAAATCTGCTTACAGTGGCGTAATAAAGATATGTATCAGCATACAGTAGAGTGAGCTGTTATGGATTCTGACCATATTCCTTACTGCCGTATAGATTGTACAGTCAGAGTAAGGAATATGTCAAGAAATATTGATATTAGAACTTTAGATTTCTTTTTGAATAATGATTGCGTCTGTTTCTTGGAGAAGTTCTGTTCTTACAAATGTAAACGATAATAAATACACCAGCGGCAGCCCCAAGTACTATCCATATATTTACTTTCAGGCAGCGCTTAGGAGAAAGTGACGTGCTTTCTTCTTCGTTGCTAAGATAAGGAAGCTGGCTGTCTTTAATGGCATTACCTGAGGATATAGTTAAAGTTGTGGCTCCGACAGTGTTATCGCCGTACTTATAGTTAAGCTTTGCAGTAAGCTTGTCATCATTGTTTGTTATGTCATAGTCAGTGTTTACATCCATAGTTACATCAGAAGTAGAGCCAGTAGTAGGAATAGTTATAAATGATGCACTAAGGTTAAAAGCAAGCTTTGACCTGCCGAAAACATCTGAAGAATAGTAATTATCAGTTGAGAACAGTGAGCTTATCTGTGAGTCAGAAGTAGTTGACTTCTTGAAGTTGTTAAAGCCCCAGTCAAACAGTGTTCTCGTATCTGTGTAACGGATTGTATCATCAGGTGAGCGGAATACAACGCATATAAGTCGCATACCATCTTTTTCTGCAAATGTTACGAGTGTCATAAGTGATTCGTCAGTAAATCCGGTCTTTCCACCCTTACAGTATTCATAGTAAAATTCGCGGTCTTTAAGCATTTTATGACGATGTCTTATAGTACGCTGTGCCGACATATTGGTAGCCGGAATAGTATATGATGATGAAGTTGAGTCGATATTAACAAAGGAGGCATTGTTGTAGCAGCCTCTTGCAATCATCGCCATATCATATGCTGTTGTGTAGTGGTTGGCATTGTATAATCCGCTTGGATTGGCAAAGTGGGTGTTTATGGCACCAAGCTCCTTCGCCTTGTTATTCATCATATCAACAAATGCATCGGCCGTTCCTGCAACCTGTTCAGCAAGTGCATAAGCTATCTCATTGGCTGAATATAATAAAAGTCCGTATAATGCCTGCTCAACGGTAATCTGTTCTCCAGCCTTCATACTAAGATTGGCATCCTCATATGGGTTGACAGAATTTGCGGCGTTAGTTGAAATAGTCATTGTATCGCTTAGGTTACAGTTTTCAATAGTAAGAAGACCAGTAAGAATTTTGGTTGTGGAAGCAGGATAACACTTGCGGTAGGCATCCTTTTCGTAGAGTATGGAGCCTGTATCGGCATCTATAAGAATGGCACTTTCGCATGTTATGGAAGGTGCATCAGGCCATGCGGCAGATGTGTCAGTGCTTCCAGTTGCGGCAGCTACGGGTGTTGCCATTGAAAATACGGTAACTGCAATAATCGTTGTGGCAGTTACCATACTTAAAGTTTTTTTAATATATTTTTTAAATGCATTAAACATAGATAAATCCCCATTTTCATATAAGATTTTGTTTTCTATAGTAATATAACACAACTTTTTTTCCTTTAAAATAGTTATTTATAGTCTTTTAGACTTTTTATACTTTTGACACTTACATCATAATATTTTTAAGATTGATTATGGACAGTAACTATAGTATGATATTAGGATGTCATTGTCATATGGTAATAATCCCACGATATGCGAATATTTAGCACGGAACAATCCGTAGGTATTAAAGTCGGGAGTTTGCCCACGATACTAAAAAAGAATTATGCAGATAAAAATGCGTGTGTAATAATTTACATTATTTATTATGGATATGTAGGACAGAATGGAGGAAAATATGCGTTTAAGAAATGTACCCGGTGCAAGAGAGATAATGGTAGAGAATGAATATGTATTCACAGAACCGGAAGGAATGAAAGGAACTTGGAAGGATGTGTTTAAAAACGATAATCCAATTCATATAGAGATAGGAATGGGAAAAGGTGTGTTTATAACAACACTTGCATCAATGAACCCGGATATTAACTATGTAGGTATAGAAAAGTACTCGAGCGTGCTTTTAAGGGCAGTTGAGAAGCAGGATGAGCTACAGCTTCCTAACTTAAGATTTATCCGTATGGATGCAGAGAATATTAATGAAGTGTTTGGAAAGGACGAGGTTGACAGAATATACTTAAACTTCTCAGACCCATGGCCAAAGGACAGACACGCAAAGAGAAGACTTACATCAAGACAGTTTTTTGCAAGATATGACCAGATGTTAAAGAAAACAGGAAGAGTTGAGTTTAAGACAGATAATAAAGACTTATTCGACTTTTCAGTGGAAGAGGTTAAGGAAGCAGGCTGGATACTTGAGGAATGTACATACGACCTTCACAACGATGCGCGACTTAATGAAGGCAATGTCATGACAGAGTATGAGAAGAAGTTCTCAGAAATGGGCAATCCGATATGCAAGCTTATCGCAGATAGAAAATAAAAAAGGAACAATCCGTAGGTATCATAGTTGGGGGCTTTTGACCCCAACATCATATAAAATAATATAATAAATATAGAAACAAATACCCCTTTGCAGCATATATTAAAACAGGCAGCCGGTTAATTCCGGCGCTCATAATGCTGCAAAGGGGTGTATTATTATGCGTTGTAACAGATGTTGTCCTATAAACCGTATCAATGAATTCCTCTACTACCACAAGTGCTGGAATAAGAGGATAGTCAGGTTCAAGCGCTCGTGGGATGAGATATATCATATAGTCAACTGCAAGTGAAAGTATTATATAAATATCATAATTATGTCAGTGTTAGAAAGATGCATTTACATAATCCATCGAAATTATCTCAACCACAAACAAAATAATTTATCTATGTGCATTTTTCCTTATTTGTTCATTTATAGTATAAGATACATTTACATCTTGTCAGGTGAGTCATAAGGCTGTACTGTGATGTTACGTTTCTTAAGGAAATGCTCTACCACTATGTTAAGAATGTAACATATAACTGCCATAGTAGGAACTCCGAGGAACATACCAAGCACGCCGAACATAGCTCCGCCTACCACGATGGCGAATATAACCCACAGAGGCTTAAGTCCTGTACTGTCACCAAGAATTTTGGGACCAAGGAAAAGACCGTCAAACTGCTGGATGACAAGTATCATAACCGCAAAAAATATAACCTGTACAGGATTAACAATAACTATGATTATACCACCAAGAACACCGCCGATATAAGGTCCGAAGTAAGGAATCATATTAGTGATACCCACGATAACGCTTATAAGCACTGTGTATGGGAACTTGAATATATTCATACATACAAAGCATATAATTCCGATAATTACCGAATCAATCGCCTTTCCATACATAAACTTAAGGAAAATGTTTGTGCTTTCCCTGCATATGGTTCTTGCTGTATCAGCGGCCTGCTTAGGAAATACAGCGTAAAGAAGCTTTTTAAACTGGTAAAATATATTCTTGTGGTCTGATATCATATAAACAGATACCATAATTGATATAATAAGGTTGACAACTCCTTTTACGATAGCCATAGAAGTATTTACAACGTATGGAAGCAGGTTAGCAAGTGTATCTGTAAGATAGGATATAATCTTAGGATACAGTGATGTAAGGTGCTCATTTATAATGTTATAATCTATAAAGCCGAGATCTGCATGCCGGTTTTCAAAGTTATCTACCATCGTAGTCAGGTTGTTGTACCAGACAGGCAGTCTGTCCACGATATCGGTTATACTCGTATACAACTGTGGAAGTATGAATACCATAAGTATTGCAATAACACCGATAGCAATAACATAAGTTACAAGTATTGATAACCACTTGGAAAGCTTGTCTGATTTCATATGAAGTGTATTCTTGAACAGATTTCTGTAGAAAAATCTGACAAGAGGGTACAGTATAAATGCTATAAATGCACCTACAAGGAATGGTGCAATAACCTGAAGTGCCTGTCCAAGCAACTTGACTGTGTTGTTAAAGCTTCCGACAATCCTTACAAGAAGAATTGTTCCAAGGACAAACATAAGTCCGTATATCACTATTGTAAAGTACCGGCTGTTAGGCTGGAAACGGTTTTTTCTTATAACAGGGTTAATATCCTGTGCGGTGTTCGTGTTGTTATCGCTGTTTTTGTTTTCATCTGTTGACATATATGCTCCTGTATTATTTTATTATTGTTGTTACTGTTGTTGTTGTTGTTGTTGTTGTTGTTGTTGTTGCGTTGTTTACTGCTGTTATCTGGTTATTTACCGGTTGCTTGTCACAGCAGCTATATTGTATATTTATATGTGTTATAAAGATATACTTATATATAAGTATGATACCCTATATGAATAAGTAAAAAAACCCTTTTTTCGTAAAAAAAGCCTAAAATAATGCCAATAAATATAAAAAATTGGATTGTTCTTAAATAAATACAAAAAAGCACTTGATTTTTTGATAAAAAGGATATAATATATTTTTTGTTGTTACGGCAACGAAATATAAAATATGCACCGCTAGCTCAGTTGGTAGAGCACCTGACTCTTAATCAGGGTGTCCAGGGTTCGAACCCCTGGCGGTGCACTTGTGAAGTTGATGTCACACAAGTGTTTACGATTTCACAGACAATATAATATACGCACCGCTAGCTCAGTTGGTAGAGCACCTGACTCTTAATCAGGGTGTCCAGGGTTCGAACCCCTGGCGGTGCATTTAGGAAAGTCTTTTGATTTGGTCGATGGAGCCAGGTTGAGGGGCTTTTATTTTTTATTCTGACATCTTTGGTCTTTGACGTTCAGCCATTTTAATTACATTTTAAGTAAATGTTTCATAATAATCCCAAGGTTTAATTAATTTAACATTTAAAAGATAATGATGAACTCTGGAATATTGAGAATTTTCATCCGGAAATTTAATTATTGTAAGAATATTGTAAGTTAAGAGGTTTATATTAAATATATAGAACAGAACTACTGATTAGAATTGTGACGGAGAAAATTCTATTCAGACGATAAAGGGGATTAGCTATATTTAGCTGGAAAAGAGGTTCATATGGGAAGAAAAGTTAATAAACGAAGAAAAACATTACGGCTTATGATGGCTGGAGCTGTAACAGCCGCAGGTATTATGGGCATTGTTATGTTGGCAAAGTTAAGGCCGGTTGAGGACTACATACAGAAGGCCGACTATATGAAAGGTGAAACAGTAAGTACTATGGGTGACGTAGTAGAAGAACAGCCGGATAGTGAGTTACAGGAAGAAACATATGAAGCATCATATGAGCAGATAACTAACGAAGAAAAGTATGAAGAAACAACACCAGAGCAGAAATACGAAGAATTGACAAGTGAGGAGGTTGTTGCAACTGAAAAAGAAGCTGTTACAGAGGAACCTGAAACGGCAGCACGTAGAAGCAATCGTCTTAATGTAAAATGTGTGTTACAAAATCCTGAACTGCCAACAGGCTGTGAGATTACAGCGCTGACTATAGTTTTAAACTATCTTGGATATGATGTTGACAAGCTTACTATGGCGGATAAGTATCTTGATAAGGGGCCAGTTGGAGATACATCACCTTACAAAGCATTTGTGGGTAATCCAAGAGATGAACATTCATGCGGCGCATTTGCACCTGTAATCGTCAATTCTGCAAGAAAGTATCTGGCTGCACAGGACTCAGATATGAATGTATACAATGTCACAGGGGCAGATTATGATGAGCTTGTAGATTATGTAGACCAGGGGCATCCGGTGCTTGTATGGGAAACTATGTGGATGGCAAAGCCACACGAAGCAGCAGAATGGACAGTAGATGGCGAAAAGATAACATGGCTGTCACACGAGCACGCTATGGTGCTTATCGGCTACACAGAAGATACATATATTATGGCGGATCCATTAAGAGGCATATACGAGTATGACAAGGAAACTGTTGAGGACAGATACCGCAGAATGGGAAGTCAGGCGATTGTGATATATTGATGAATACATTTTTAATAATATTATCGTTCCGGGGAATACTTCCACTATGGAGGTGATTAATGTGTACCCGGAATATGATGGTAAAGGCTATGAAGAAGATATACACAAGTATACATTTCCACACAGGAAGGTGTATGATGCCGAATTAGACCGGCAGAAGGAAAGTGAAGCCGAGGAGCTTGATACAGATGATATGAAGTTTAATTCAATGGCGGATTATGAAGATTTCCTTATATGGGGAACGGATTATAAAGACCAGTTTTTTTAAATCGATGCTAAATAATCTAAAAGATTTATTAATCTTTCAGGCATTGATTGACGTGTGTTTTAAATATGTTATATGATAAGCGGGAGCGGTATCTGATACCATATACGTGTGGTAGAGAAGATTACGCTTCCGTTTTTAGTGTCAGAGGATTGCAGAGTAATGTAGCAATCCGTGTACATCAAGTAAGGGGCAGAATATTTCTTAACCCTTACATCTTGATATGGATTACGATGGGAGATAGTGCTGTGTACGGATATGTTGTAGTGAATAAGCCGGAGCTTAAGATTAAAGAATATGATGTATACCGTTCATATTACTGTGGACTGTGTGATGAGCTGAAAGAGCGGTACGGAGTGAATGGGCAGTTATCTATAAGTTATGATATGACATTTCTGATGCTGCTTCTTACAGGGCTGTACGAGCCTGATACGAGAAAGTATGAGGCAAGGTGTATAGCGCATCCTGTTCATAAGCATCCTGTAAGCAGGAACGATATATCGGCTTATGTTGCCGATATGAATGTGCTTATGACTTATTACAAATGCATGGATGACTGGAATGATGACAGGAAAGTTACAAGAAAGGCACTTGCAGACTCACTTAAAGGAAAAGTAAGACGTATTGAGGCTGAATATAAAGATAAAGCAGCAGCGATAAGGACTGCGATGGATAAACTGGGTGAGCTTGAAAAAGCAGGTGAGAGCAACGTGGATATGCCAGCGGAACAGTTTGGCATAATTATGTCGCAGATACTGCTTATGAAGGATGACGAGTGGAAGGATACACTTGTTAAGATTGGCAGCTCACTTGGAAGATTTATATATATACTGGATGCATATGAGGACCTGGATGAGGATAATAAGAAGGGCAGATATAACGCACTCAGGGCATATGCTGACAGACCCGATTATGATATATTTGTGGAAAATGTGTTGAAGTCACTTATGGCACAGTGTGCGGCTGGCTTTGAGAGACTTCCTATAATAGAAAATGTTAATCTTTTAAGGAATATAATATATTCTGGTGTATGGACAAGGTTTGAACTGTGTAAGAATAAAAAAGACAGTGTTGATCAAAGATAAGATTTGGAGGAAGTATGACTGATCCGTATTCAGTACTTGGAGTATCAAGGGATGCTTCAGACGAAGAGATAAAAAAGGCATATAGAACATTAAGCAGAAAGTATCATCCTGATGCCAATATTAACAATCCTAACAAGGATAAGGCCGAGGAGATGTTTAAGACAGTACAGCAGGCTTATAACCAGATAATGAAGGAAAAAGAAGGTGGATATACATCTTCTTACAGCCAGAATCGTGGCGGTACAGGAAGCTATGGCTATGATGGTGATTACCAGAATGACGGGCAGAATGGCGGATATGGTAACTTTGGCGGAGATTTCTGGGGTTATGGACCATTTGGCTTTGGTGGATATGGTGGTTCAGGCAGCGCTTCCAATATGAATGGTAACGACCAGACTACTATACATTTAAGAGCTGCAGCTAACTACATTAATAATGGTGGATATGATGAAGCGTTAAATGTGCTTAATTCGATGGAAGACAGAGATGCCAGATGGTACTATTATAGTGCGCAGGCTAATGCCGGAAAGGGTAATCAGGCGACTGCCATGGAACATGCAAGACGTGCAGTTGAGCTTGCGCCGGATAATATGCAGTATAGAATGTTCTACCAGAGGATGAACAGTGGCGGAGAATGGTATACAGGAAGACAGCAGACGTATCAGAACCCAGGCCGCAGCATGGGTGGCTGGTGCATGAGACTGATACTTCTTAATCTTGCCTGCAACTGTTGTCTTGGCGGTGGCGGATTATGCTGCCCGGGAGGATACTACTACTAGGCTTTCTTCCCATTCTTTAAGATTAGAAAACAGAATATCGAACTGTACAGGTCCTGTTTCAAGAATGTAGCGGTGGAACTCTTTTAAGGAGAAGTCACTGCCAAGGTCTTTCTGGGCCTGTTTTTTAAGTTCTTCAAAACCTATAAATCCAAGCACATATTTGCAGTAGTTGCCTGGATTAGCGATGAGTGCTGTATACATCCAGTGTGCAGTGTCAGGGCTGTTAAAGCCCCAGTTGCTTAAGTAGGATGACAGTCTTGCTTCATCCCATCCATAGTAGTTGACACCTATATCGCCTATGGCATGTAAGCAAAGGGTAAGGGCGTAATTACATTTGGCAAGAGTGTTAAGGTTATCGTTGTTATTGTTGTTATATTCGTAAGAGTGGACTTCTACATACGAAGCCCAGCCTTCCATATATCCGCCCGGTTTTATGTACGAGCGTATCAAAGAAGGATTAGTCTTTAAAAAGTACTGTGTCTGATACATATGTCCCGGATAACTTTCATGTGAAAGTACCGGATATATGTCGCTGCTGTCAGTTCCAGAGTTATTTATATATATTGAATTGATATCAGGGTTATCTATCTGTGGCATAAAGTACATGGCAGGGCTTGCATAGTCGCGCAGGCTGTCAGATACATATTTGATAGAATAGCCAGCCTCATCTAATTCTGGATAATCGTCAGTTATGCGTTTCTTTAAGTCCTCTATGATACTTTCAGGTTCAGTCATATTAAAAGAGTAGCGGCTAAGACTGTCAATCAGTGAAGAGTCCTTCTGGACAAGCTTTCTCATAACAAGCATATAGCCACGCATATAATCTTCAAGAAGAGAGTTGTACTCATCTACCGACTTACTCCATCCAAGTGTCTGCTCTAAAAGTCCCTCATAGTATCTCTGACCATCAGGATAGCTGCATATTCCGCCTGTGTAGCGGTTAGTGCCCTTAAGTGCGCTAAGACCGTCAATAAGTGCCTGATAACCGGGGATTACGTGATTATTGATGGCATCAAGGTTAAGCTTCTTATATTCAGCTTTCTCGTCATCAGATATAAATGTAAGTGCA
>OCHA01001757.1_pt1 | contig 15244 bp, 10 predicted proteins | sample 1538591 | NCBI WGS metagenome assembly OCHA01 (sample SAMN04571710, study PRJEB22368) | human gut metagenome | biome: human gut; material: stool | host: Homo sapiens | place: Luxembourg | collected 2012-09-06 | reverse complement strand
AAACTTTAGGCAATACCGCATAATTCTAAGTGCCGATACGGCGAGCGAGGTGCGGCAGATGCCAAGCCAAAAGCGCAGATAATACTGGATGCTGCAAAGGTGAGCGCCGCCAGTGGCGGAAACAGCGAACCGAAGCAGGGGCAGCGGTCGCAGAGTGCGAGGGGCTTTTGCCCCCGAAGCACGATGCGGGTACCGCAACCCGACATTATCGAGCATTTTGGCAACGCAGATGCCGTGCCGCAGCTGCCGGAGCGGTGCTTAAGCCGCAAGGCGGGAATTGTGCGGTGTTGCCTTTATTATTTTGTATAATTTTACATTATATCCACTGTTGCGGCGGGATGCAAGGTGTTTTTCGCCCACGGTGGATTGCTGCCATGCCCGGCATGGGGCAGATATGGCATGGTTTACGTTGATATTTTACTGCGTGTATATTATAATAAAGTTGTTTTATTGTTTGATAGTTAGCTTATATCAGCTTTCAAATTTTATTTCTTTGCCCCAAAGGATGTGTTACTACTGGCAAAAAATTCAACTTTACCAAAACTTATCCGCAATGGGCGGTTGTTCCTCGGTGGTGCCCTGCTGGGGGTACTGGTGTTTGTGCTGGTGTTCGGGGTCAGCACACTGGATGTAACCAACGATGCCTTTTGCCGCGGTGGGTATATTGAAAAGGACATCCAGCAGCATTATGCCGGGTGGCTGTTTTACCGCCAAAGCTCCGCTGGCTGGCCGCTTTGCATTGCCCGCGGCATCAACTACCCGGATGGGCTGAGCGTTGCTTATACCGACTCTATCCCGCTGGTGGCTGCCCTGTTAAAGCCGGTTGCCAACCTTGTGGGCGGAACGTTCCAGTATATGGGGTTGTTCACGCTGGTCTGCTTTGCATTGCAGGGCGGGTTTGGTGCGCTGCTGGCAGGGCTGTTCCTGCCGGGGTGCGCGGCACCGCTTGCAGCGGACCTGCTGTTTGTTACCAGCCCAGTTTTGTTTGAGCGTGTGTTCCGGCATACCTCGCTGGGGGCACAGTTTTTTGTGCTGGCTGCACTCTATTTTTATTTTGCTGCACGGCGCAAAGGGCAGTATGCCTCCCGCGGGCTGTTTGCGCTGAACGTGCTGGCGGTAGGCATCCACCCCTACTTTCTGCCGATGACCTATGCCATCACACTGGCACTGCTGCTGGAATATGCACTGCACAACCGCCAGCTTGCGGGGCCCGGCCTGTACCTTGCCGCCAACTTTGGCGGCACGGCACTGCTGGGCTGGGCACTGGGGTTGCTGTACGGCAGTGCTTCCAGCGGCGGGCAGGCATTGTACGGCTATTTCTGCATGAACCTGAATGCACTGTGGAACCCCGTGGGGGTAAACGGCGTGCTGTACAGCCGGGTGCTGCCCGCACAGAACCAAGTTTACGGCAATTATGATGCCTTTGCCTACCTGGGGCTGGGCGTGCTGATTGCCCTGCCCATTGCGGTGGTTTTGCTGCGGCGGCAACTGGGCGGCATGCTGCGCCGCCACTGGGCATTGGCCTGCTGCTGCGCGGTTTTAACGGTGTTTGCCATCAGCAATGTGATTACCGCAAACGGCGCAACGCTTGCCACGCTGCCGCTGCCCGCTTCGCTGATCAAACTTTTTTCCATCTTCCGTTCCAGTGGGCGGCTGTTCTGGCCAATCTATTACCTGCTGATGTTACTAACCCTTGTGGGCCTTGCCCGGCTGAAAGGCCGCTGGCTGCTGGCGGGTGCTGCCCTGCTGGCTGTGGTACAGGTTTGGGATGTAAGCCCCGGCATGGTGCAGCGCAGTGCGGCAATGCTGCAGGCCATGCAGACCGATGCGTTCCCCACCGAGATGGAGAGCGATTTCTGGCAGGCAGCGCAGCAGTATACGGCGGTTGTCTCGATGGATGAAATTCAAGATGACGCGTTGCATCTAGCCCTGTTTGCCGCGGACAACGGCATGACGACCAACGACCCGTTTGCCGCCCGCTATGATGAAACGGCACTGGCCGCCCAACGGGAAACGCTGCTGGCGGAGCTTGCTGCCGGAACCGTGCGGGAGGATACGTTGTACCTGTTTGCAGAGGAAGGTGCCTTTTTGCCGGCCGTGGAACCGGTGAAGGACAATGCCTGGTGCGGAAGGGTAACGAGTACGGACGGCACATGCAGCTGGTATGTGATTGCGCCGGGGCTGCAGGGGCAGAACTTTGATGCGCTGTGCACCCCCTATGACGAAAATTATCCCCTGCGCCTTGCGGATTACACTGACGCCCTGTGGAACCGCGGTGTGCTGGACGAAACGAAACAGACGGTATGCTTTGCAGATTCCCCCTTTGTGCGCCGCAAGCTGGAACATGCCAGTGTGCTGTGCGCCGATGGGAAAGAATACACAATTAAAACAATTGACGACCACGATGCAGGCTGGCTGATGGTGACACTGGATATCCCGGACGCGACCGTTTTGTGGGATAAAGAATTGGAGAGTAAATAATGCAGGAACTACATGTAAAAAGCCTTTTGCCCGTGCGGCTGGACAAATACCTGATGGAGCAGTTCCCTGCCCTGGGGCTGGGGCGGCTGAATAAGGCACTGCGGGAAAACAAAATTAAGCTGAACGGCAAAAAGCAGCCCCTTGCCACCCGTGTGCAGAACGGCGATGTGATCCGCGTTTACCTGCTGGACGACCAGCTTGGACTGACCTCCCAGGAGGGGCCGGAGTTTTTGCAGGCACGCGCCCCGGCGGAATTTATTTATGAAAACGATGATTTGATCGTGGCCAACAAGCCCGCGGGTATCCCGGTGGATGGCGACGAATCTGACACCCTGCTGAACCGCGTACTGCGCCGCCTGTATGAGGAAAAGCGGTGGGACGCCGCCCATGAGCCGCGCCTGTGCCACCGGCTGGACACCGGCACCAGCGGCCTTGTGCTGCTGGCAAAGACCGCGGCGGCGGAAGAATTTTTGGTAAACGCCATCAAAGAGCGGTTGATTCGCAAAACTTACCTGTGCGTAACCTTTGGCCGCCCGGTACCACCCGCTGCCACGCTGCACAGCTTTTTAACGAAAGATTCTGTGCATGGCATTGTGCGCATTCTGGACGAGCCGAAATCCGGTGCAAAAGAGATCATTACCGCATATGATACCATTGCCGTCAGCGGACGTTTGGCACTATTACGGGTGGAGCTGGTAACGGGCCGCACCCACCAGATCCGCGCTCATCTGGCCAGCATTGGCTGCCCGATTTTGGGCGATTCCAAGTATGGCAACAATGCCGCCAACCGGGAGCTGAAACTGAAATATCAGGCTCTGTGCGCCTGGGAGCTGGCGTTCCCCAAAAAGATCAGCGACCCACAGTTTGCCGCTTTGGCTGGCAAGGTGTTCCGCGCACCCAAGCCATGGTATTACCAGCAGGTACTGGATGGAACGCTGAAATAAGCGTTATGCGCCAGGGGATTGATTTTTCGCATCCTGCATGCTTTTACTGCTTTATGATTGCTGCCTTGCAAATTTAATCACAAGCTCTAACCACATTTTCCTATATTCCTGATGGCAGCAGTAAGCACAGACACGGAATAGAACAAATAGAAAACCAGCCGCCGGCTTCAGGGATTTTCCCCTGCCCGGCGGCTGGTTTTGGTTTATTTTGCTTTATCCTGCCCGGATAAATATCAGCGGGTCAGCCCGCCTTTGCCGATAAACAGCAGGCGATCAGGCGATGACAAAGTGGTAGATCAGCGACACAGCAATGATGAGCGCACAGACCACTGCGGTGATGGGCGGTGCCCAATGGATGATACGCTCGGCCATTACATCGTCCTCGCTCTCCTCGTCATCATCCGCATAACGGCCACGGCGGGGTTCTTCGTCATCGTCGCTTTCCTCTTCCTCATCATCGAACATGCGGGTATGCTCGTCCTCTTCATCCTCTTCATCGGCAAACAGATGGCCTTTGGGGACATAGCGGCGCACACGGTCCATTTCGGCGTTGGTTGCTTCGTCGTCCTCGCCCTCTTCTTCCGGTTCCTGGGTCGGGGCGGGCGGGGTGAACTGCGCGGTGGGCTCCTGGCTGATGGCTGCCTGAGCCGCTGCGGCGGTGGCAGCGGCCTGGGCTGCTGCGGGGTCAACGCCATTGGCCACGGCGTTGATTTCGCGCTGCTGCTGTTCGGCGGCCTGCCGGGCTTCCTCCAGGATGCGGGTCAGGGTTGCCTTGATGTAAGCGCGGTCGCCGCCGCACTCGCTGCAGACGGAAACAGCTTCCTCGTTGGGGTGGAACGCGCCGCAGGCGCAGAACCAGCCGTTTTCGGTATCCTGCGGGACGCAGGTCAGCATCTTATTGTTGGTGCGGGTCTGAAGTGTGCGGGCAATAGAGCCAGGCAGCACACGGGGGGCCTGCAGGCGGACACGCTTATAATTACGCAGATCCACGCCGCGGCCGTTCAGGAAAGCACGGTCCTGCTCAATTTCCACGCTGGAAACCGGCGTATCGCTGACAAACACAGCGTCATCAGCACCAAACAGTTCGCCGGGCTGCACATTGAGCTGCTCATAATAGAAATCATCCTCGCACAGGATCTGACCAGAAGCATCTTTGCACTTGAAGTGGATGATAAAGCCGGTCAGCGGTTCTGTGCCAACATTCTTAAAGGTCAGGCAGACCGCAACTTCACCCGTGACATCCCCTTTCAGCAGCTCAACACGGACAAACTGAACCGGGCTGCCGGCAGTGTAATAATTGGCACGGGATTGCGCCATCAGGGAAAAATTTTGATCCATTGTGTTTCACCTTGCCTCAATTTTCATCAGACGGTTCGGAGGGCTGTTCCGGCGCGGCGGGCTGCTCTGCCGATGCAGGGGCTGCGGCAGGCGCGGGGGTATCCAGCCCAAAGGGTGCCAGGTTTTCGCCTTTCATCAGGGTGTCAAACTCTTCACCGCTGATCTTTTCGCGTTCCATCAGCACACCGGCCACACGGTGCAGCTCCGTCATGTGCTCGGTCAAAATGCGGCGGGCCGTCTCGTAAGATTCATCCATGATATCACGGATCTCATTATCAATTTCGGACGCCGTATTTTCGGAATAACCCTTGCCCTGGCCAAAGTCTCGGCCAAGGAAGGTTTCGCCAGGGTCGGTGCCATAAACCACCGGGCCCATGCGCTCCGAGAAGCCATAGCGGGTCACCATGGCGCGGGCGGTATCCGTGGCACGCTGCAGGTCGTTGGAAGCACCGGTGGAGATATCATCCAGCACCAGCTGCTCCGCCACACGGCCGCCCAACAGGCAGACAATGTTCTCGTTCATGGCGGTCTTGGTCACATAGCTGGGGTCTTTTTCCGGCAGATACATGGTAAAGCCGCCTGCCGAACCACGCGGGATAATGCTGATCTGGTGCACGGGATCATGCGTTTTGCAGAAATAGCCGGTAATGGCATGGCCGGCCTCGTGGTAAGAGGTCAGGCGCTTTTCGGCATCGGTCACAACGCGGCTCTTCTTTTCGGGGCCAGCCACAACCTTGATGGAAGCTTCCTCGATTTCGGGTTCGGTGATGGCCTTTTTGCCCTTGCGCGCAGCCAGCAGGGCGGCTTCGTTGACAAGGTTTTCCAGGTCGGCACCGGAGAAGCCCGCGGTGGACTTGGCGATGGTTTTCAGGCTGACATCGGGGCCAAGGGGCTTGTTCTTGGTGTGAACGCGCAGAATCTCCTCGCGGCCCTTCACATCCGGCAGACCAACATAAACCTGACGGTCAAAACGGCCGGGACGCAGCAGAGCCTTATCCAGAATATCGGCGCGGTTGGTGGCAGCCATCACGATAACGCCGTCGTTGGCGTCAAAGCCGTCCATCTCAACCAGCAGCTGGTTCAGGGTCTGCTCGCGCTCGTCATGCCCGCCGCCAAGGCCGGCACCACGCTGACGGCCCACGGCATCGATCTCATCAATAAAGATGATGGAGGGCATTGTCTTTTTGGCTTTTTCAAACAAATCGCGCACACGGGATGCGCCGACGCCGACATACATTTCCACAAAGTCGGAACCGGAGATGGCATAGAACGGAACGCCGGCCTCGCCTGCACAGGCACGGGCCAGCAGCGTTTTGCCGGTGCCCGGAGGGCCGACAAGCAGAACGCCGTGGGGAATACGCGCCCCCAGGGAGTTGAACTTTTCCGGTGCTTTCAGGAACTGAACCACTTCCTGGAGTTCAGCCTTTTCTTCATCCGCACCAGCAACATCGGCAAAGGTTGCCTTGCGCTGGCCTTCCTGCTGGTCCTTGACCTTGGCACGGCCAACATTCATCAGGCCGCCACCACCGGCACCGCCGCGGTACATGGACATGAAGAGCAGCACCACGCTGCCGATCATAAAGGCGTACAGGATGATCTCAAACCAGGGCACGTTGGTCTTAACGGCGACCATATCGTACTGCATGGGCGCATCCGGGTTGGCTGCATTATACTGGTCGATATAATCCTTGAGGTAGAATTGCAGGAAATAAGAAGGATATGGCAGCTTGTAGGTAATGACCACTGCCCCGCCGTTCTTGGGGGCGTAAGCATCGGTGCCATCGCCGTAAATTTCTGCAAGCAGGCCGTTGGATGTTTCGCTGGACGTGCCGGATTCCGGCAGCGGATGTTCACCTTCTTTCACGCTCATCTCGATAACGCCGGTGTTCAGGTCCAGGTTAAAGTAGGTGACCTGATTGGATTCAAAGTACCCCATGGCTTCGGACAACATCATGGTGCTCTTGCTGGAGGCAAACAGGCTGGAATAGCTGGAGATCATCACGAGTGCTGCCACCATCAGGACAGCGGCAATGATAATGCCGCTGAAACGCGGTTTGTGCTGCAAAAAATCAACTCCCTGTCAAAATCCGCCAAAACGGCGGGCGATTGGTTATTCTGCCAAGACAGAATTTTATTTGGAATATACTTCCGGTTTTAACACGCCGACATACGGCAGGTTGCGGTACTTTTCGTCATAGTCAAGGCCATAGCCCACAACAAATTCATCGGGCACTTCAAAACCGCAGTAGTCCGGCTCAATATCCACCTTGCGGCGGCTGGGCTTGCTGAGGATGGTGCACAGGCGCACGCTGTTGGGGCGGCGCAATTTCAGCATGGGCACCAAGTGAGACAACGTGACGCCAGTATCCAGAATATCCTCCACGATCAGAACATCCTTGCCGGAAAGATCCTGATCCAGGTCCTTGACGATCTTGACAAGGCCCGTAGAAGTGGTGTTGGCACCGCCATAGCTGGAAACCACCATAAAGTCAATGCTGCAGGGTTCCGTGATGGCGCGCATCAAATCGGCCATGAACACCACGGAGCCTTTCAGGATAGACACCAGCAACAAATCTTTGCCCTCGTAATCGCGGCTGATCTGTGCCCCCAATTCAGCCACCTTGGCCTGCAGCTGCTCTTCCGAAATCAAAACCTTGGCGATATCATTGTTCATATCATGCATGGTCTGTTCCTCCAATATTATGATCTTGTTCCTGCTCCGGGGCCGCAGGCTGGCGGCTTTGCCGAATCACCAGGATCTGCTTTGTCCCATCATCCGGGGACAAACCGTCCGCAAAGCCTGCCCCCCACAGCCAAAGCACCTGGCTACCGCAGGCCAGCAGCGGCATCAGCATCCGTTCAGCCACAGGAACTTTTGCCTCATTCAGATATTTTTTGAGCGTTTTGCCAACGTGACGTCCCGCCGGGCGGAACGTATCGCCGGGTTGGCGGGTCCTCACAAAAATATTCTTATTTATTTTAGCATAATCTGCACAATAGGTGTAGTCTTTTTTCAAAAATGATGGATTTTTCAAAAAAACTTCATAATTTAGTTGTTGAATCTCCAGCTCATAGCCCCCTGGCAGGCAGTAAACGCCGGTTTTTAGCAGCTGGTGCGGCGCGGGAATGGCTTCCGGCTGCATTTTTAGCACTGAGCGGCAGTACAAAATGCCGTTTGCCGCGGTCCAGCAGGCATCCGGCGTCAGCTGTACCGCACCGCTGCCCTGCCGAACAATGGCCGCAAGAGCCTGCACATATTTTTCTTCAGGGTCACGCGCGCGGGCTGCCAGCATGCGCAGGGCAGCAGCCAGCACCGGGGCATCCGCCGCGGCAAGAATCGGGATGCTGTACCCGCCCCCGCAGGCAGCCTGCGCCAGCAGTTTTTCGGCCAGGTTTTCCAGCCAGATGTTCAGCTCCTGCAGCTGGTTGCACAGCCGCCCCACGGCCCGCTCTGCCGCCGGATTGATGGTTTGCAGCGCCGGAACAGCATAATGGCGGATACGGTTGCGGGCATAGGCATCGCTGAAATTGCTTTCGTCCTGAACATAGTGTTGCCCAAGGGCGGCACAGTATGCCGTGGTATCGCTCCTTGTCAGGCACAAAAATGGACGGCGGTACACGCCCCGTACCGCCGGAATACCCGCCATGCCGTGCAGGCCGGTACCGCGCGCCATGCGGAACAACACCGTTTCCGCCTGGTCAGATAACGTATGCGCTGTGGCAATGCAGGCATGCTGCTGTGCGGCCAGCGCATCAAACCAGGTATAGCGCAGGCTGCGCGCCCAGTTCTCGCTGGGGTTTGGGGGAATCTGCACCCCGCTGGCAGCGGCATCGTACAAAAAGAACGGCACATGATGCGTGCGGCAGAACTCCGCCACAAAGCGGGCATCCGCATGGGCAGCTTCGCCCCGGATTCCGTGGTCCACATGGGCCACCATGACGGTGATGCCAAGTTCCGCTTTGCAGCGCAGCAGAAAACAGAGCAGCGCCATCGAATCCGCTCCGCCGGAGCAGGCAACGATGACACGGTCCCCCAACCGAAACAAACCCTGCCGGCGGCAATAGGCCAGCAAGGTTTGTTCCATCGTGTTTACTGGGTTTTGCAATGAATTGTCTGCGTCAGTACTGTTCATGGATCTCGTCCAGATTGCTGAACCGGGTATGGGCGCCATCCCAGCCAAGGCGGACCACACTGGTTTCGCCATGGCGGTTTTTGGCCACGATACATTCGGCTTCGTTTTCGTTCGCCTGTTCGGTTTCGCCGTTCTGGGAATTGTAATAGGCAGCGCGGTACAGGAAGAGCACCACGTCCGCATCCTGTTCGATAGAGCCGGAATCACGCAGGTCTGAAAGCTGGGGGCGGTGGTCCGAGCGACCCGCTGTTTTTTCGGCAGCACGGGAAAGCTGGGACAGCGCAATGACAGGAACGTTCAGTTCCTTGGCCATAATTTTCAGGTTCCGGGTGATATCGCTGATTTCCTGCACGCGGCTTTCGGTGCGCTTGGCGGACTGCATCAACTGCAAATAGTCGATGATGACCAGACCGATCTTATCCCGTTTGGGGTCCTGGTTGATCTGGCGGATTTTTGCCTTGATTTCCGGCACCGAAATACCGGAGGAATCATCCATGTAAATGGGAACGTTATACAACAGTGACGTTGCATTGGCAAAGTCGTTCCAGTCGGAGTTGTTCAGGCGGCCGGTGCGGAATGCCTGGCTGTCAATGCCTGCGGTGCTGGAAAGGATGCGGTCGGTCAGCTGTTCGCAGGTCATTTCCAAGCTGAAAATGACGGTCGGTATCTTTTGCAGGCGGGCCACATTGGTAGCAATGTTCAGCGCAAAACTGGTTTTGCCCATACCGGGGCGGGCCGCCAGAATAATCAGGTCCGAACGGCCAAGGCCGGTCAGGATATTATCCAGATAGTTGAAGCCTGTGGGGATACCGGCAAATTTATCGCGGTCCGCACCGGACAGCTTTTGCATGGTATCAATAACTTCCAGGATAGACTCCTGAATGGTTTTAACGCCGGAGCGGTCCTGGCCGTTGCGGATATCGTACAGCTTTTGCTCGGCGCTTTCCAGCAGCAGGTCAGAATCGGATTCCTCGCTGGACTGCTGCAGGATATCGCGGGCTGCTTCGATCAGACGGCGGGTTTGATATTTTTCCTTGACGATCTTGATGTAAGAATCGACGTTGGAAATCGCCGGGACGGTTTCCGCAATGCGGGTAATGTATACTTTGGCATCATCTGCGCCCTTGAACACACCGTTCTGAGCCAGAGAGTCCACCAGAGTGATAATGTCCACCGCTTCGCTTTCGCTGAACAGGCGGCGCATTTCCTCATAGACGGCCCGGTTCTGCTCCGAATAGAACATATCGGGGTCCATCTCGGTGATCAGGCGGTTCAGGATGGTTTCATCCATCAGCGCTGCGCCAAGCACGCTTTGTTCCGCCTGCATGTTATACGGCAGCTGAATGCCCAGGCTGGACAAGCTTAATTCATTGTTTGCCATTCAGGCACCTCCCTGCCGTTTTTGTTGGAATGTAATTACAAGACCCCCTGCCAATTACAGCGGAGCCTCCTCGACCTTGACCTTGAACGCGGCCACAACACCCACATGCAGGCGGACTTTGGCATCATAACTGCCAAACTCTTTGATGCTGGCGGGCATTTCGATTTTTTTCTTGTCGATTTCGGTGCCGGTCAGCTTGTACAACTGTTCGGCAACTTCCTTTGCGGTCACTTTGCCATGCAGCTTGCCGGAAGCGCCCCCCTTGACCTTGACAGAAACAATCTGGCCCTTGATCTTGGCAGCCAGTTCTTCAGCAGCAGCCTTAGCTTCGGCTTCATGGTGGGCTTTGGCTTCGCTCTTGGTGCGGGCGGTGTTCACAGCGTCAGCATCGGCCACTGCAGCCAGACCGCGCGGGAACAGGAAGTTGCGGGCGTAACCGTCCGACACTTCATGGATTTCATCCTTTTTACCAATGCTCTTGACATCCTGTTTGAGAATAACTTTCATCGTGGTGGTTCCCCTCTCTATGTAGTAATTGATATAATTTTCTGCCATTGGCAGGGATTCGCTGATAATCTAATTTGTTAAACTGCACCCACCAGTTCTTCCTGGCATTCCTGGTTGGCGCGGTATTCGTCGATCTGCGCGCGGATGCGGGCTTCGGCTTCCTTTACGGTACAATCACGCAGCTGGGCACCGGCCATCGTCAGGTGGCCGCCGCCGCCCAAGGGCTCCAGAATGACCTGTACGTTCAGCGCACCCATGCTGCGGGCGGAGATGTTGACACCGCCGTTTTTGGCGATTGCCACAAAGCTGGCATCCACGCCGTTGATGGTCAGCAGGTCATTGGCTGCCATGGGCAGAACCACACTCATGGCGGGGTCAAGCTCATCCGAAGTGGCGATAGCGCAGCCTTTGTAGAGGTAAGCGCCCTCCACAATAGCGGCGCGGGCTTCATATTCTTCTTTGGAAATATTGAACAGGCTCTTGGTCGCGGCGGTTTCGGCCCCGCGGCTGCGCAGCCAGGCGGCAGCCTCAAAGGTACGCACGCCGACATGCAGCGCAAAACTGCGGGTATCCAGCATGATGCCAGACAGCAGCGCCTGGGCTTCCAACTGAGTGATGTTGTTTTGGGCGGGCATGAATTGCAGCAGTTCACACACCAGTTCGCTGGCGCTGGAAGCAAAGGGTTCATGATACAAAAGGATCGGGTTATCAATATGCCCTACCGCCATGCGGTGATGGTCGATAACAACCACGCGGCTGCATTTTTCGTAAATCTTTTGGTCTTCCAGCAGGCGCTTTTGGTATGTATCGGTTACAATCAGCAGGGTTTTGGGGGTAATGAGCTTATAGGTTTCTTCCGGTTCAATAAAGTTGTGGTCCTCCCCCGCCTTGTTGAACACATCCAGCAGCTGGCCCGCCAGCGTTGCCTTGCTGCGCACTGCGATGACCGAAGGCACATCGCACATTTTGCACATGCGCAGCAAACCGATGGCGGAGCCGATGGCATCCAAATCGCTCTGGCGGTGGCCCATGATAATGACGCTGTCGCTCTGGCGGATCTGGTCTGCCAGGGCGTTGGCAATGATGCGGCTGCGCACATGGCTGCGCTTTTCGACACCATGGGAAATGCCGCCGAAGAACTCAAAGCCATCGACTGTTTTCACGGCAGCCTGGTCGCCGCCGCGGCCCAAGGCAATATCAATGCTTTCGCGGGCCATCTCCTGGCATTCCTGCATAGTAGCGCCGCCATGGCCTACGCCGATGGAAAGGGTAAGCATTCCGCCGGGGTGCAACGCACGCACTTTATCCAGAATATCAAAGCGTTCTTCCATCATCCAGCGGATATCCCGCTCTTCCACCACCGCAATATAGCGGCTGTTGGACACCTTGCGCAGAAAACCGGTCGTGCGGCCGATGTATTCTTCCAGCAGGGTGTTGATGGCCTCCAGCTCGTGCGCCTGCTCGGAGTCCTTCATATCGTTGAACAGCTCGTCATAGCTGTCCACCCCAATGATCAGGTAAGCCGGGCGGCTGGCAGTGTATTCATCCAGCGTGTTTTTGTAGAACGTATCGTTGACCAAAAACAGCAATGTGCCCGTTTTGCTGCTGCGGCTGGTTGTGGCGTAGGCCGTGTAGCGGTTTTCGTCAATGGTCAGGTCCTGGCCGTGGGCACGGGCGCAGACGGAAAGGTCAATGCCGGTCATCAGGCGGTCCGGTGCAGCCAGCAGGGCATCCTGCCCCGCCAGGATCTGCTCCCGGAAGGCCGGATTATACCACACCACGGAGCCTTCGGTAATCAGGGCAGTGGGGATGGAAAAATCCGCCAGCGAATACTGGGTCTTGCTGCCCTCAAAGTTGGTCCCGCACAGCATATCGGCCACAAAGCGCCGCAGCCGGCGGATGCCAAGCACCGCCACCACCAACGCAAACACTACAAGCAGCGCCGGTGCCAGCAGCCAGCGCGGGTTGCTGAACGCCAGCGGCACAGCCAGAGCGATGCACGCAACGAGCAGCAAAAAGATAATGACAAAGATATCACGTCTCAGCTTGTTTTTCATCATCGTTCCTCGGTGCCTGCAATGTGGGGCAGGCGGTCACGGTCAGATATGGTTTGGATCAAACTTCCATCAGAATGGGCAGAATCATGGGGCTGCGCTTGGTTTTGCGGTAGATATAGCTGGAAAGCGCCTCCCGCACGCGGGATTTCACGCTGGCCCAGTCGTGCATGTTATCCGCCATACTGCGGTCAAGGGCCATTTCAACCTGCACGCGGGCACCGTCCATCAGCTCCTCGCTTTCCCGCACATAGACAAAGCCGCGGGAAACCAGGTCCGGGCCGGAAAGCAGCTGGCCGGTGCTGCCATCCACAGCTGCGGTAACGATAATGATACCGTCCTCCGACAGGTGGTGGCGGTCACGCAGGACCACATTGCCCACATCGCCCACGCCATAGCCATCCACCATCACGGCACCGGCGGGCACAGTGCCCTCCACTGCCATGCCATCGCGGGAAAGGCGGATGTTCTGGCCATTTTCAGCAATATAAATATTCTGCTTGGGGATATAGCCCAGGTGCTCCGCCGTTTCGGCGTGGCGCTTGAGCTGCTTGAACTCGCCGTGAACCGGCAGGAAATACTGCGGGTGGGCAAGGGTCAGCATCAGCTTCTGCTCTTCCTGGCAGGCGTGGCCGGAAACATGGGTATCGTACATGTTTTCGTAAATGACCTCTGCGCCCAGGGCCAGAAGGCCGTTGACCACCTTGGTCACGGTCTTTTCGTTGCCGGGGATGGGGCGGGCCGAGATAATGATAAAGTCAGTGGGGCCGACCTTGACGGTACGGTGGCTGGCCTGCGCCATACGGGACAGCGCGGACAGCGGTTCGCCCTGGCTGCCGGTGGTGATAAGGACAACCTTTTCCGGCGGGTATTTGTTGATCTCCTCGATATCGATCAGCACATTATCCGGCGCATGCAGATACCCCAGCTCCCGCGCCATTTCGGTGTTGGAAACCATGCTGCGGCCATTGACGGCTACCTTGCGGCCATACTCAATGGCCAGGTCAATGATCTGCTGGATGCGGTAGATGTTGGAAGCAAAGGTTGCCACGATAATGCGGCGGTTTTTGGCGCGGGCAAACAGGCTGCGCACCCCTTCGGCCACAGTCTGCTCGGTTGCCGTAAAGCCGGGGCGCTCCGCGTTGGTAGAATCCGCCAGCAAAGCCAGCACGCCGCGGCGGCCATACTCCGCAATGGTGGAAAGGTCGGTAACGGCATCGCCGGAAAGCGGCGTGTAGTCGATCTTGAAGTCGCCGGTATGCAGCACGATGCCTGCCGGGCAGTCAATGGCAAACGCCAGAGAATCCGGGATGGAGTGGTTGACATGGATGGGCTCCACCGTAAAGCAGCCAAGGCGCACTTTCTGGCGGGGACGGATCTCATGGAACTCTGCACTGGAGGCAAGACCGTGCTCCTCCAGCTTGTTTTTGATCAGGCCAATGGTCAAACGTGCAGTGTAAATGGGCACGTTGAACTTTTTGAGCAGATACGGCAGGCTGCCGATATGGTCTTCGTGGCCATGGGTAATGAACAGGCCCTTGATGCGGTCCTTATTTTCCAATACATAGGTGAAATCCGGAATGACAAGGTCCACGCCGAACATATCGGAATCCGGGAACACCAGGCCGCAGTCCACCAGGATCATATCGCCCTGGCATTCATACAGGGTGATGTTTTTGCCAACTTCGCCCAGGCCGCCCAGCGGGCAGATGTGCATGGGAACAGCCGGGGTGGAAGCATCATAATAATGCTGCTTATAGCTGCGGCGCTGCGGGCTGCGGGGGCGCTGCACCGGGGCCGGAGCTGCTGCATTCACCGCATTGCCCGCTGCAGCCTGCTGGGGCTGCGGGGCACGGCGGCGCTGCGGCTTGCGGTGCTGGGGCTGTGGTTTTTCCGCCGCTGCCTGCGGGGCGCTGGCCGCGGGGGCAGGCGCACCGGGTTTGCGGTTCTGGTTATTATTATTTGCGCGCGGGGCACGGCGGGTGTAATTGCTGCGGCCCTGCTGGCGGGGGCGTTTTTCGTTGTTGTGATCTTCCATTGCATAACCTCCATATTGTATTCGGCCAGGGTTGGTGGTTACACACACGGTAAGCACCGTACCCCGGACGTGATGTTTTGTCGCATGTAAAATTTGTACGGCACTGTGCCGATTTACTGAATCAAGGTTGGACGCGAAGAGTTCAGCCGAAAGGCTGCAACCGGGTCCTGAATCAAACTACGACATTGCAATTAAATCTATTATAAGGCGCAGCGGGGGCATTGTCAAATAGTATGCCGGACGCATTTATGGACAAATTACACAAAAGCTTGCAGGGCTGGGCAAAATCGCGTATAATTATTTTTATGGCAATACCGCATAATTCTAAGTGCCGATACGGCGAGCGAGGTGCGGCAGCTGCTAAGCCA
>OCHA01001746.1_pt1 | contig 15357 bp, 16 predicted proteins | sample 1538591 | NCBI WGS metagenome assembly OCHA01 (sample SAMN04571710, study PRJEB22368) | human gut metagenome | biome: human gut; material: stool | host: Homo sapiens | place: Luxembourg | collected 2012-09-06 | reverse complement strand
GGATTCTCTTCAGCTGTTCGCATTTATCTGCAACCTGAGTTTTGACATTTATGTAAAAAAACAGATTGTCGAAAAAATGTTAGACAATTTTCCGGATCTGCTTCACTCCGGAAATACCGGTACTAAAAAAGATTCGAAAAAAAAGAAATAAGACCGCGCGTCTTATTTCTTTTTTTCTTCTTTCCCGGCTGCTTCCACATCTTTACCGAATGCATCCGCACTGCCTTTTCGCACTTTATTCTGCTTCTTCGTCTTTGGCTTCCCCAAGTCCAATTCTCTCAAACACCATGTCATATCCGTCATTTCCATAATTCAGTGAACGGTTCACACGGCTGATCGTTGCCGTCGAGGCACCTGTCTTCTCTGCAATCTCAAGATAGGTTTTGTGTTCTCTTAACATCTTTGCAACTTCAAACCGCTGTGATAATGAAAGCAATTCATTAATCGTACAGATATCTTCAAAAAATGTATAACACTCCTCTTTATCTTTGAGGCTTAAAATTCCCTGAAACAGATAGTCAACTGCCTCTGTTCTGATTTTCTTACTCATAGCATTATCTCCTTCGTAGCAGATTCATTACTTTTATATTTTAACACACTAAAATCGTAAAGTCTATAGTTTTTTCCCATGTTTTATGCAAGCTTTCAATTTTTCCAGTGAAACATTGGCAATCAATTCTTCCGGGAAGTCTGCTTCTTTCAATATTTCTTCCGCATATGGATACTCTGCAATATCTGCGTCCACATGTGAATCGCTGCCAAGCACGATCATCACTCCCTGTGCTTTACATTCCCTTACCATCTCCAGACAGTTTCCTTTTGTATTCTCGCGAAATCCTTCCGGACGCAGTGATGAATTGTTCACTTCCAGTAATGTTCCGGTTTCTTTTGCTTTTTTTACCAGACGCTTCATATCTACAGGAAATCTCCCGTCATCCGGATGTCCAATGATGTCCACATACGGATGTTCCATTACTTTCTCATATGCAGCAGTTACATTGTCTATTGTCCGTTCATCTTTAAAACACGGCAGATGAATACTGGCAATTGCAATATCAAGTCTTTCAAGAACCGAATCAGGAAGATCGATCTTCCCCTGCGCATTCATGATATTCAGCTCTGTTCCTAATAAAAGCTCAATCCCGTATTTTTTTCTTGGAACAATTCTTAAATTTTGAAAATAATACAAATGACAAGTTCCTGGCATCTCCGGTGCATGATCCGTGATTGCAAGTCCTTTCAGACCTTTATCCGCTGCGGCTTTCGCCATCTCATTCATCGTATTATATGCATGTCCACTTGCCAGTGTATGCGTATGTGTATCAATCTCTACTTTCATTTCCTGCTTCTCCTTTCTGTTATATTTCATCAGGTCTTCTTTATCTGTTATTTTTATATATTATTTTAAATTGTACTTTTTCTTCTTTTCAGTTTTAACGCTCTAATATTTCACAACATGAAGTATTATACCGTATAATTTTCTTTTTTTCTACTCATTCTATACCGGAAAGCAGGTTTTCCTCTTTTTTTACTAAATAAACACTATTTATTCACCCCTCTAATATATCTGAATTATAAAGGAGTTTTTATTATGAAGAAACATGAAAAAAAGACTGTAAATGTAAACCCTTTGTCCAACCAGGAACTCATTGATTCTTACGATTATCTCGCAACTGCTGCCTCTTCCCATGACTGTACAGGTCTGATTCCTTCTGCACCTCTTAATCCTGCGGAACTGGATTCGTATGAGGAACTTTATCCATTCCTTCCTCCGGTCTCATGCGCAGATGATGCTCCGGAGCAGGCTTCGCCTTCCGGTAAAAATCCATCTGATATTAAGGGTTAATGCTCATCTGAAAATACTCTGCAAAATACCTGTTTTCCCTTGACATGCCTTCCAATCACAGCTAATCTTATAGAAGTGTAAAAAATATATCATATATATTGAGAGGTAACTGATCATGAAAAACATACTAATGATAGCAACCGGTGGTACGATTGCATCCAAAGAGGGGGATCTTGGACTGACACCGGCTGTGACCGGGGAAGAACTTGCTGCCAGCGTGCCGGGAATCAAAGATCTCTGTCATCTGGAAGTACTTCAGCTTATGAATATCGACAGCACGAATATGCGCCCACGCCAGTGGCTGATGATCCGTGATGCAATCATGGAAAATTATAACAACTACGATGGTTTTGTCGTTCTCCACGGAACAGACACCATGGCATATACTGCTGCTGCCCTGTCTTATCTGATCCAGGACAGTGTAAAGCCGATCGTACTGACCGGTTCCCAGAAACCAATGGCCAATCCTTATACCGATGCGAAGATCAATCTGTTCCAGAGTATCCTGTACGCTGCGGACGATCTTTCCTGCAATGTCTGCATCGTATTCAATGGAAAAGTCGTTGCCGGAACCCGAGGACGTAAACAGCGTACCAGAAGTTTTGATGCATTTGACAGCATGAACTTCCCTGAACTCGCCATCATCCGCGACAGCCGTATCATCCGTTATTATACCGAGACACGTCCGGCTCCGCAGGACCTTAAGTCCTATGCAAGCCTCAATGACCGCGTCTTCGTCCTGAAGCTCACACCGGAAGTAAAAGCTGAGATCTTCGATCTGTTAAGCGGACACTACGATGCCATCATCCTTGAGACATTTGGAATCGGCGGCATTCCGGAATACGATGATTCCTTCGAAAAAGCAATCTTCTCCTGGGTTGATTCCGGCAAGACGATCGCCGTCACCACACAGGTTCCGGAAGAAGGCTGTGATCTTGGTGTCTATCAGGTTGGAAAGAAATTCAGTAATCATAAGGGAATCCTGCAGTCAGATGATATGACGACGGAATCGATTGTTGCGAAACTGATGTGGATTCTTGGTCAGACGGATAAACAGGATGAGATTGCGCGGTTGTTTTATCGCGAGATTAATCATGATAGAGTGTAATTGTTATTAAATTGATTATAATTCTTCAGACATTCGATACACACGAAATAAAGGTTAGAAACTTGTTCCAGTGAATGTGACAAGTTTCTAACCTTTATTCCGGTCCGGGTAGTCAGTCTGATGAACTAAATAGCAGCTTTCTTCTCTAACTTCCGCATATGCATCATATAAATCACAAACAAAATTCCCCCCGTAAATATCCACGATGCCACATACACATCCATCAGCACCTCATACGTTGGCATCATCCTGAATACTGTAACCAGCCAGATCATACGGAATACAACTGTTCCAAGAACCGTTACTACAGATGGTTCCAGTGCTTTTCCCATTCCTCTGAGTGCTGCACTTTCTACTTCGTAGGTTGCTGTGATTCCTTCCCATGCGCATACGCGGTGCAGTTTCAGGATACCGTACATAGCAACTACTTTACTCGTCGTATAGATTCCGATAAAGAACTTATCCCAGATCAAAAAGATGATACTTAAAATTTCTGTAAATCCGATTCCAAATAACATACATTCCAAGAATATCTTTTTACAGCGCTTCAGATTGCCCGCTCCGAAGTTCTGACTGGTAAAAGTAACCGCCGCTTGCGCAAATGCTACTGCTATATCATAAGAAAAATATTCAAAGTTCAGTTCTAGTGAAGACCCGGCTATCGCACTTTCGCCAAATGAGTTTACACCGCTTTGGATAAATACATTCGAAACAGAAAAGATTGCTCCCTGTATTCCTGCCGGTATCCCAATGATCAAGATCTTTTTCAGATCATCCGCTTCTATTCTCATTCTTCCAATACGGAACTGGAATTCATCCTCTCTTCTATATAAGTGAATCAGCACCAGTGACGCACTCAGGATATTAGCTATCAATGTCGCAATTGCAACTCCTGCCACACCAAGCGAAAAGACAATTACCAGAATCAGATTCAATATAATGTTCACAACACCTGTGATCATCAGATAATACATCGGTCTTTTCGTATCTCCGTAGCTTCGCAGGATTGCTGAGCCAAAGTTATATGTCACCATGAATGGAATGCTGAGAAAATATATCCGAATGTACAAAAGCGCCTCATCCATCACACTCGCAGGTGTTCCGGATGCTTCCAGTACGATCCTTGCAAGAAGCATTCCTGTTATCATAAGAAGTATTCCCATAATGATTCCGAATGTTATGATCGTATGAATCATCGGATTAATCCTTTTCCTCTTGTTCTGTCCGATTACCGTTGCCAGAACCGCATTCGGTCCGACTGCAAGTCCCACATTCAGATTTACAAAGATTCCAACCAGCGCCACACAGCTTCCTACTGCCGCCAGTGCTTTATCTCCCGCAAATCTGCCGACCACCGCTACATCTGCCGAATTAAATAATTGTTGTAAAATACTGCTGAACGCAAGTGGAATTGCAAACATGATTAATTTTCCTGCAAGACCACCATTCAGCATATCCATTTCTTTTGTCTTTCCTGCTTTTTCCATTTTCACTTCGTTCTTTCTTCTGTAAATACTGCAAAATCCATTCGCATAAATTATAAGTCGTAACAAACTACAATCTGCAATAAGCTACAATCCATAACAAACTACAAACTGCAATAAACTACAATCCATAACAAACTACAATCTGCAATAAACTGCAATCCCGACACACACAAGTACAGGTACCGAACCGATTATCCAGAATACAATACTCAGGATCTTTAAAGCTTTGTTATCATAGCCATCGATATAAGATCTGTCTGGTCTGTCCGGATCATATTTTACATGAACATCTGCGCCGACTTCCGGAACCTTTCCCGATATATACGCGCCTTCTCCGGTATGATAATCTCCGGCAGCATAATATTCATACACCGGATGAAATTCCAAACCATTTTCTCCGGAATTTCTGGTATTAATATGGATCACAATTCCTGTCGCATCCATTGTACATTTTTTCTTCTTTCTTCGGCCGATTCCAGTCAGAATTCCCGCCATAATCCAGAACGCACCGCCAAGACCACACAACACTAACGCTAATCCCAGTTCCATTTCTTTTTCTCCCATACATTTTTCTCTCTGACACCGCTATGCATCAAAGTCTGCTTCAAATGTACCTTCCGGTGTCTTCATTGTCAGAACTCCCAGATTAAAGTCTTCATCCTGAATCGTAATATGATACTCAAATACCACATCCTCTTCAAATTTTGACAATAATAAATACGTTCCGTTTTCCTTTCCGTCAATCTGATCACAGATATCATCGTATACATCTGCACCTGAGATCGGTCTCGGATATCCGGATGCCTTTATTTTCTTTTCAATGATTTCATATAATTCATTCATCTTTTCTTCTCCTCTGCTTTTCCTGATTATGATTTATTTTTCTCTATGGTAGCACACATACTTCATATTTCAATCACCTTATATTTAAATCACTTTATATCTTAACCATTTTCTGCTATGGAATCTCCACGTAAATATCACTGCACGCACAGTCCAGTCAGCAAACATACCGATCCAGACACCCATCGGTCCAAATCCCAGAAAACGGATCAGGATCACGCACAGACAGAACCTGCACAGCCACATGACCAGACAGGACGTGATCATAGAAAATTTTACATCTCCTGCCGCACGAAGTCCATATGCCGGTATGAATGCCGGTACCCATACAATTGGTTTTACGATCGTGATCCACATGACCATATGGAAGCACATTCCAGCACTTTCTGATTCCATACCTCCCAATGCTGTCACTGGTTTTGTCAGGACGAATACCAGAAGGCAGCTTATTATGATCGTTGCTTCTGCAATCACGCTCAGTTTCTTTATGTAATAGACTGCCTCATCTTTTCTGTCAGCTCCCATACACTGACCTACGATCGTCATCAGTCCGACACCAACTCCGATTGCTGCAATTCCATTCAGATTTTCCAGAATGTTCGTCATCGCCTGCGCAGCAATTGCAACAGTTCCCAGAGTTGAAACAGTTGACTGAATTGCCAGTTTTCCAAGCTGGAACATACTGTTTTCCACACCGGACGGGATTCCGATTGCCAGTATCCTCCGAATCATTGCCCAGTCCGGACGTATCTTCAGGTAATCTCTTACTACGATCGGTTGTCTGTCTCTTCTTAACTGGCACAGCACAACCACTGCACAGAAGATACGGGAAACCAGCGTTGAGATTGCGGCACCGGCTACTCCCATATGGAAACCCCAGATCATAATTGCATTTCCGACAATATTTAACACATTCGAAATCATGGAAATGACCATCGGTCCCTTCGTATTCTCCTGTGCCCGGAAGATCGATGCCGCAGAATCATATGCTGCTATAAATGGGAACGAGATTGCGGTATAGAAGAAATATATCTCCGAAGCTCTCATAACATCCGCTTCTACCGAACCAAAGATCAGGCTCAGAAGCGGTTTCTTAAATCCCAGACATAACAGAGTGACCGCAATCGAAATTGCCGTGATGATAAACAATACCTGTCTTGCAGATTCATTCGCCATCTTTTTATTCTGTTGTCCGATATACTGTGAACAGACAATTGCTCCCCCCGCTGCCAGTGCGGAAAATGCCTGTATCACAAGAATATTGATAGAATCCACCAGCGATACCGCCGAGATTGCCGCAGCACCGACATTACTTACCATCATTGTATCGGCCGTTCCCATGATCGAATTCAATAACTGTTCCAACACGACCGGTATCAGAATACTGGCGATCATTTTATTTGAAAACATATGTTGTTCCATGTTCGTTTTACTTTTCATCTTCCTGCTTTCATTTCTTTCTTGTTTTCCTTATTTTCTGTTTTTTACTTTGCTGTTATTTTTTGCTTTCCATAATATCCCCGTACATGCATTGTTACTTCGACCAAGTTGGCTCTTCCTCTCCTGTATAGGCAAATCTGCCGTCATTCTTTTCTTCCAGTGCTTTGATCATGTGATAGGTATACTCATTATATGGTGTCGCAATCCCCAGTTCTTTTCCCATCCTGATAAGTGCACCGGAGAACATATCAATCTCGGTATGCCGTCCCGCATCCAGATCCTGAAGCGTAGAATAACGTGCTGATGGTGGAACTGCACTTCCTCTGCCGGACATCCTGTCAGCTTTACTGATGTCAATTCCTTTGGCTTTTGCAATTGCTTCTAATTCATCCTTAAGTCCATTCTGAATCGCCTTCATATGTACACTGTCTCTGTAACATCCAACTCCGGCTCCCAGAATTGCCTGCGGGAGATTATTGCAGACATTTAAGCGGAATTTGCACCACACTTCTTCTATCGCATATTCCGTCGAACGGTAATGGATTCCTGTACCTGCAAACAATTCTTTCACAGCCTTTACTCTTTCACTTTCATATGGTGCTTCATATTCACCGAAGATGATTCCAAGTGTTGTCTCCGGATCAAAATGATAACCGTCCGCTTCCCTGTGTGACGCCACTTTGATCACAGCCGGAAGAATATGTGACTTTCCAATCTGTTCTGCGATGATCTCTTCGCTGTCCACGCCATTCATCAGGCTCATTACAATGGTATCTTTTCCAACTACTTTTTTAATGCTTTCCAATGCTCCCGGCAATGCACCGTATTTTAACGAAACAATCAGGAAATCCACATTTTCTGCTTCCTCCGGTGTCCACACCTCCGGATGATAGACCTTTCTGTTGATCGCACAGCCCTGACGGCTCAGTCTTTCATTTCTTTCTCCTTCGGCGATCACGCCAAGCTTTATATCTTCACGGTCCGCAAGTCCCCAGATCACATAGGAACCTACCGCACCTGCACCTAATACTGCAACTGATGTTATCTTCATGATTCTTGTCCTTTCATATTCTGTCTCTGTTAATCCCCAGAATCGGTCGCCGGCAACTTCTCCTGCATACTTTTGTATCTACATGACCTGCCACTGGCAGCTCCTTACAAACGCATGGCGATACACAAAAATGGCTGCAATCAGTTTCCTGACTGCAACCATTTTATCACATTTTTTATTCTTCGGTAGGATTATTTCAATTTTCCGTATTCTTCATCGGATACTTCCTCGCACCATTCATTGGAAGTCTCTTCTCCCGGAACTTCTACTGCAAGGTGTGAATATCATCTTCATCCAGATCTTCGTCTCTTCTCTCAATCAGTAACTGTGTATCGTAACGATATGCAAACTGATCATCTTCTGCATCAATTGATTGAACTCCCATCTTTCTTATCCTCCGCTATCATTCAAGATTTTCTTTACATCGGTGTTCCTACTTCGATCAGATTTCCATCCGGATCATAGAACCGGACCACCTTCTGCCCCCAGCTGTGTATCATCAGCCGGTTGACATATCTGATATCAGGATACAACTTTTCAAGCTTTCTTGCAAATGCTTCGATATCCGGTTCTTCGAAATATAACTCACTGGCATGATTTTCCGGAATAATATCCTTATTCAGAACTTCTTTCCATATTTTTTCATCCTGAAGTACCAGGCCTTCCGTTAATATCACATTGCCGTCATTGTCAAGAATTGTATTCAGTCCGAACAGGTCATGATAGAATTTTTTGGAATGCTCGATATCTTTTACAACAATTAATATATTTTTTAAACGCATTTCTTTTCTCCAGACTTTATTTTCCCTGCTCTGCCAGATATTCTTCTGTCAGGGCTACGGCATCTGCGATACACTGTGGACAACTGCAGAGAACTTTTCCTGTCTCTACACCTTTTAACTCCCGGCAGATGCAGGAACCATTTTTTTCTTTGAATTTTTCTACTTTGCTTCGGATCTTTTTATAGGTGTCGCCTTTCGTTTTTGAGCCTTCTTCTGTGCTCCCCTGGCTGTTATCAAGGCCGATGATCATTGCCATTCCTGATAATGCGCCGCACATCTCCATCACGCCCATACCAAGGCCAAAACCTTCTGCGATACGAAACATATCGTCCTCGCTGATTCCGAATTCTTTGCAGAATGTACAGGCTACTGCCTGCGCACAGTTGCATCCTCTCTTGTGTAATTCTGCTGCATGTTCTGCTTTTGTAGTCATATTCCATTCTCCTTTTGGTTATAACTTTTTATTTCATTTTTAGTTAATTCTGGCGGAACCAGATTTCCCCGACTCCCTTTCAAACTGCGATTTCTAATATTCTTATTTCATAATCAGATTCAGCACACCGGTCGACTGCAGGAACAGAATCACCATAATGACTGGCATAATATAACGCATCATCACATTATACAGCTTTTTACGCTTGAATTTTTCGCCATTCAGTTCCATCTCCTCCGCAATCCATGACGGCTTCATGATCCAGCCGATCAAGATTGCTGATAACAGTGAGATAAACGGCATCATAAAGCTGTTACTGATATAGTCCATGATATCCAGAAGCTGTCCCGTACTTCCGTTTGGAAGTGCAACTTCTACATAGAAGACGCTGTATCCAAGTGCGATCACTGCTGTTGCGATCAGATAGATCACCGATAACACTCTTGTCGTCTTCTTCCGCTCTGTGTGGAATAATTCCATACAGTTTGCGGTGATGGATTCCAGTACCGAGATGCAGGATGTCAATGCCGCAAATCCTGCCAGCACGAAGAACAGAATTCCGATGATTCTTCCTACCGCTCCCATACAATAGAATACTTTCGGAAGCGATACAAACATCAGTCCCGGGCCTGCTGACATACCATCCAGACCGGAGAATACGAATACCGCCGGAATGATCATAACACCGGCAAGGAATGCGACTCCGGTATCCATGATCTCAATCTGCGATACCGCTTTGTTCAGATCTACATCTTTCTTTACATAAGATCCATATGTAATCATAATTCCCATAGATACACTCAGTGAAAAGAACAACTGACTCATTGCATCCAGTGTGATCTGAAGGAAACGGCCAATCGTGATTCCTGTCAGATCTGGTTTCATATACACCTTCAGTCCCTGTAATCCTGTACGGACCGTACCGTCATCCAGCGTAGTCTTTAATGTAAGTGAGAAAATTGCAATTCCGATTACCATGATCAACAGAACCGGCATAATAAATTTGGAAACTCGTTCAATTCCCTTTTCTACTCCGTTATATACGATCAGTGCTGTCAGGAGCATAAAGATCAGTCCGTACCACACGGAAGACGGAGAAGAAATAAATGAAGTAAAGCAGTTATCTGCTACTGCCTGCTTTCCTGAACTTGTAAGATAGATCACGATATATCTTAAAATCCATCCGCCAATTACCGCGTAATAAGTCATGATCAATACCGGAACCAGGAATGTGATCACTCCAAGAAATTTCCATTTTTTTCTCATTGATTCATAGGCGTAGATTGCACTTTTTCCTGTTTTACGACCAATTGCAATATCCGTAGTCAGTAATACGAATCCAACCGTCAGTACCAGCACCAGATAGATAAGAAGGAACAGTCCCCCTCCATCTTTTGCCGCCAGATACGGAAAACGCCAGAGGTTTCCCACACCAACTGCACTTCCGGCTGCCGCAAATACGAATCCAATCTGCCCACTAAAGCTATTTTTTTGTTTCATACTCTTTTTTCCTCTCGTTTTTGTTAATACTTCGATATTTTACCATTAATTCAGCAAAAATAAAACAAAAAAAACAGATGAGATATGAAAATACCTCATCTGTCTTGTCTATTACAGGCTCCAGTCTGTCGCCTTAAGCTGTGTCCTCACCATATTGGCATATATACCATTCTGTTTTTCCAGTTCTCCCGGTGTACCGCTCTCTGCCACTACACCGTCTTTCAATACCACAATCTTATCCGCATCTGCGACTGTTCTCATTCTGTGTGCAATGATCATGACCGTCTTATTCTTAATCAGTCGTGACAGGGATTCCTGTATCATCGTCTCGTTATCTACATCCAGTGATGCCGTTGCTTCATCCAGAAGAATGATCGGAGCATCTTTTAAGAATGCTCTCGCAATAGAAAGTCTCTGTCTTTCTCCTCCGGAAAGTTCTGATCCATTCTCACCGATCATCGTGTTCCATCCGTCAGAAAGCTTTTCTGCAAATTCATCACAGTGCGCCAGACGTGCTGCTGCAAGAACTTCTTCATCGGTTGCATCTTTCTTTCCGATACGGATATTTTCCATAATCGTATTATTAAACAGCGTCACATCCTGGAAAACGATGGAATACAGTGACATAAGCGTCTCCGGATCTACCTTGGAAATATCCATTCCGCCAACCGTGATCGTTCCTTTATTTGCATCCCAGAATCTGGAAGCCAGTCTCGATACGGTTGTCTTTCCTCCTCCGGATGGTCCGATCAGTGCGGTGACTTCCCCCTGCTTTGCCGTAAATGTAACATCTTTTAATACCACATCTCCTGTGTTATAGGAAAATCCAACATTCTGGAATGCAATGTCATATCCCTGATTATCCAGAGTTGTTGTCCCTTCCTGCACTTCATGCGACAGGATCTCATCCAGTCTTGCACTCTGTACATCCGAAGCAATGATCGCTGCCAGATTCTGTAATGATACCTGCATCGGATCATAAATTCTGGATACGACCAGCAGGAACATAAAGAACGTAAGCACATCAATCTCACCTCTGGCAAGCAGGTTACCACCTACTAATGCTACCGTTGCAATTCCAAGCTTTAAGATCATCTGTGCACTTCCGACGAAGACTGCCGTACCAAGCTCTGTCACGATCGCATGTTTTTCCACATTTTTAATCTTCACATCCAGACCTTTCATGTACGCTTCTTCTGTATTATAAGCACGAAGATCTCTGACACTTTCCAGACACTCCTGAATTCCATCCGCGCATGCCATCTTAAGTTCCATCTGTTTTTTATTCAGGCCTTTTTGCACTTTTCCCGAGCAGCCCACGATGATAAAAGATATCGGAAGCACCCAGAGTGCGGCAAGTGCCATACGCCAGTTGAAAAAGAACATTCCGACTGCCACCAGTGCCGTCGAGATGCACGCACCTACAAGCTCCGGAATAAAGTGTGAGGAAGCCGTCTCCATCTGTGCACAGTCTGCCATGATCGTACTTGTAAGATCAGATAAGTCTTTCTTTCCAAAGAAAGATAACGGAATCTTACGAAGCTTTTCTGCCAGTGTAGTTCTTCGCACGCCACTCTCTACATAGGTAGATAAAAATGTTGCATTGTATTGGATATAAGTAGTAACACCGATCAAAATCAATGTGACCAGTACTCCGGCAATATAGAATCCACCTTTACCAGCCAGATTTCCCTCCACGTAATCCTTCACCAGGAAATACAGAAGTGATACCGGAATCATCAACACCAGATCCGATACAGTTACCGATACAAACGCTTTTATCATATCTGACGCGCCCTGCTGTGAAAGGGCATATTTATGCATTAACTTTTCTTTCAGACTCATACTATACACCTACCTTCCAGCATACGGATTTATTGTATTCTTCCCACATATGAGCATACATACCATCTTTTTTTTCCAGATCTTCATGCTTTCCGGTCTGACAGATCTCGCCGTCTTTCAGTACGAAGATTCTGTCTGCATTCTTAACCGAAGACAATCTGTGTGCGATCATGATAACCGTCTTTCCTTCGGAAAGTCTGCTAAATGCTGCCTGTACCTTTGCTTCATTATCCGGATCAGCAAATGCGGTGGCCTCATCCAGGATCAGTATCGGTGCGTTCTTCAACATCGCTCTTGCAATGGAAATGCGCTGTGCCTCTCCTCCTGACAGGTAGGTGCCCTTCGAACCGATCACAGTATCAATCCCTTCCGGAAGTTTCTCGATAATATCTTCGCACTGGGCATTCTTAAGTGCTTCCAGTACTTCCTCCCGTGTTGCATCTTTTTTGCCCATACGGACATTTTCAAAGATCGACATCTTCAAAAGCCTGCTGTCCTGGAAGACAAAAGATACCGTATCCATCAGATCTTTCTGACTGATGTTCTTAACATCTGCGCCACCGATTTTTATGCTTCCTTCCGTTGCGTCCGCAAATCTGGCGATCAGACGTACCAGTGTGGTTTTACCACCGCCGGACGGACCGACAAATGCAACCTGCTCTCCGGCACCAATCTGCAGATTGATATTATGTAACGCATCCTTTGATGCTCCCTTATAACGGAATGATACATTTTCAAATGTAATCGAAGTATCTGCCGGTGTTTCCTTTTTTTCTGTTTCTTTCAGTGGCTGCATTTCTAAGATACTGTCAATTCTTGAAAGTGCATCTTCTACAACCATTGTATTTTCCCCTGCATACATCATCTTGGTCAGTGTCACTGTAATGATCGGTGTGATGATAATATAGAACAAAAGATTCAGTAAAAATGTACTGTCTGCAGTGCCGCTCTTTACGTTACCGAATAAATATGTCGCAGCAATCATGATCGCAAATATAGAATTGATCGCAACCGTATATCCCATCATCGGAATGCGCAGATCTTTTGTATAGGAAATCGTCCATTTTTCATATTTTTTGATGGAATCACGGAATCTCTTGAATGAAAATACCGACTGTCCGAATGTCTTTACCACCGGAACCCCTCTTACGTATTCCACTGCTTCACTGGACATTTCTTCCAGGGCATTCTGGTACTCTGCCATCTTCTTTTTCATGTTTTCGCCCATCATCATACTCATCACTGCAAATGCGAGCACAACCGGGATCAGACACAACAGTCCCAGTTTCCAGTCAAATACCAGAAGTAACAATGCAAGGCCAACCGGTGTTGCATTTGCTACATATTTATCCGGCAGCTGATGCGCAACGAATGTCTCTGTCGCTGCACTGGAATCATTTACAATCTTTCTTACCTTACCGCTTCCCTCATCGTCCATAAATCCAAGCGGAAGTGTCAGGATATGACGCATCAGTCTGGAACGCATATTGGCCTGAATGCGGAATGCTGCCAGATGGGAACAGATCAGTCCTCCTATGTAGATTGCCATTGCAAGCAGTGCAAATCCCACTGCACTCCAGCCGTAAGTGGACAGATTCTCAGCCTTTCCATAATCCGGTGCAACCCGAAGCACTTCTTTGATCAGCCGCCATATAAAGTAAAATGGAACAAGTGCGACGAATGCACTGATTGCCGCAAGTATCCACGAAGCAACTGCCAGATACTTGTAGTTTCCGGCAAACTCAAACAGCCGTTGAATGGATGACGGTTTTTTCTCTGTTTTTTTCGCCATAGAACTTCACTCCTTTATCTCATTTCATCATAGTTATAACGTAATATAACTGCTGTTACGTTCAGTAAGTCCGAAGCATCTTTTGTAAGTTGCATCTAACCACAGGCGAAAATAATTGACTGCCAGTTACCTGTGCCTTCTATCACCATTTTTCAGCAGATGCACAGTAACACTATAGCAGTCTGTTTATTTTCTTTTTCAAGACCAATGATACACCTATGATTCACAGCCTTCTTTGTATATAATGTCCCATCCGGCACTGTGATATTTTTCCAGCATGACCACGTATTCTGCCGCCTCTTCTTTCGACATATCATGTCTTACTACTTCGAAAAAGCTCTCAAACAATGCCTTATTCATAATGTGCATGAAGTTTTTCGTAACCGGTTTTCCTCCTTTAAAATGAAGTCCGGTTGCTTCCATGAACTTATATGTATATTCCGTCTCGATATCCACCAGATGTTCTACAAAATTCTGGAACTTTGTTCCATAGGAACCATTCACCAGAAGTTTGAACTCTTCGAAATGCTCATACATATATTCCACCAGCATCTCCATCCCCTGCTGTGCGAAATCATCTAACTGTTCCGCCTGCTTCTCCGGGTCTGTTGCATGGAATCTCTCCTGCACACTTACGAACTTCTCCGTAAATTCTCTCGCTGCCGGTTCTACGATAGCGGAAAATAGTCCTTCTTTTCCACCGTAACGCGAATAGATCGAACCTGTCGTTGTATCCGCTTCCGCTGCGATCGTTCTGAGCGATGCATCCACATATCCTTTCTCCAGAAATTCTTTTTTTGCACATGTTTCTATCTTTTCCGAAACACCTTCTACCTGTTTAGACACTTGTACCTCCTAATCTGTAACAGTGTTATATAACACTGTTATAAGTATATTTTTTTGTATGTTTGATGTCAATATGGCGGAACGTAAATTCCATCTATTGATATATTTTCTCATCACAAAGGCTTTTGTAATTAAAGCTCTTACAAATCACCGATTTTTTCTCTCTGAATATACTATAAACCATAGAACATATTTCATCGGGAGGATCTTATGAAAAAGCGTATCACCGCACTTCTTTTACTTCTTACACTATCTGTTACTTCACTCTTTGCATGTACATCAGCTGACAAATCGGAATCTACATCAAATAAATCGGCTAAAACAGCTAAATCCACCAGCGATAAAAAGCAGGAACTGACTCCTGTCACATTGAACGAAGTTGCA
>OCHA01001728.1_pt1 | contig 15483 bp, 16 predicted proteins | sample 1538591 | NCBI WGS metagenome assembly OCHA01 (sample SAMN04571710, study PRJEB22368) | human gut metagenome | biome: human gut; material: stool | host: Homo sapiens | place: Luxembourg | collected 2012-09-06 | reverse complement strand
GCTTGTCTGACTTAAGCACTTCCTGTTCAAATGTTTCTGCTGTTACATGTATAATATCCATAATAATCCTCATTTCTGCGCACATTTTACTTATAATGGACTGGTGTATGGTGCGCTATACACTAATCCTATGTATACTTACAAATATATACCTTTATGTTCTCACCGCTGAAAGACTTCTACGATATTCCATACTCTCCCTTTCCATCTGGGCAAGTATTCTTGTAATAGTCCACTGACTGTTTGTCTTTGTCTGCACAGCCTTATAATCTGCCTTGCTGCTGCCATTTCTTAACTCAAACAACAGCTTGTCCATATGCTTGTCTGTCACATTACAGAATATAACTATGCCAGCCTTAGCTTCATTATAAAAAATATCATCACCTGACTTATAATCTTTAGCACTGTCAAGTACATCCTTTAAGGTCTTAGATGTCATATCCTCACTTAAAACTATGCTTTTAATACGCATATTCGATGCACTTTTTATAATGTTTTCAGAATGTTTTACATTGTATAATACAATTCTTTCCATACCTATTACACTCCATAATCGTTACTTATACAGCTCATTTCATTTGCGTTAAATAATACACACATTTTGCATTATAAATATGTCTTAAGTGGTGTATTATTTAATAAGCTTTTTAATCTCATCTAATTCGGCAGAATGTTTTCTTGAAACTGCTCCCGGATTACGCTTAACCATTCTGAACACACTCTTGTAGCTCTTATTGTGGTCAGTCTTAAGGTTGACCTTTTCATTTTCAAGAGTTTCTAATAACTGGTTAGCAGCCCCTTCATCCATAAGCTTATTCTTAAGTCCTTCAACAACAGCTTCACTCATCTTCTGTAACGTAGCAAGCTTAATTCCTTTTCTCTCATTCATATTCTTTTCAAATGTAAGTCTTCCTTTAGCCTTGCTTACATTATTCATAACTGTTGCTTTTCCTTCTGCCAGCTTTTCTTTCATCTTATTGTAATCATCTTCTGCAAATGCACTTGCAATCTCAATTCTTTTAGCGATTGTTTTAATCTGCTGGTTACTGTTCGCAATTCTTTCAATAGTTGCTTTAAGATCCATAGCTTCATTGAATGACTGGGTGAAGTCTACTGTCATAGCAATAGCTACTACAAACGCAATAATATCTGATATTGTTATCGGAATCATACACACCAGACCCTCTATAGGCCTGTGTACAATTCTTACAAGAAGTACTGAGAATATACCCCATCCTACTGAAGAAAAAAGACATATATGTCCCATAAGATTGAAAGGTTTCTTACTATAATCCCAGTATCTTACTCCAAACATACGCTCCATGCAATATCCTGTAACAAACTCAAGTATCGTTGATGATAACATTCCCAACAGGAATATAAGTGGAATTGAGTCCCTTACACCTATTGTACTTACAAGTATTACTATAGCACCTGAACCATATATAGGAAGTGCAGGTCCATGCAGGAAGCCTCTGTTGACCCACTTTCCTGACTTGGCAGATACATAACAGCTCTCCCATACCCAGCCCATAAAACAATATATAAAAAAGAATAACAACCACTGCGATACAGTATATGTCTGCATTATATTCCTCTTCTTTCCAAGCAGATTAATTATATCATAAATATAGTTAATACTACTTCTTTATTATTTATCTCACATTTGATATTAAAATATTCTAACACTTTTCTTATACATATGTCAAAATTTACTATTATTGTAAATTTTATTAAAAATTTCATGATTATAAATGTTTACTATAGCTCATAACTGATACTTCACCAGATATCAGCTATATATGAATAAGCTTATTAACAAAATTATAATATGTAAGCTTACTTCACATACCACCGCTATATAGGAGAAAGCCCCGCCATATGCCAAACACATATGACAGGGCTTGTACCAGCTCTGATATTCACGTTGCTGTATATGACTGTAACCGATGTCTATATAAACCTGCAACAGTCCGTCACTAACTTAATTCCATATAAGTTCCCTTACTCTATGCTTATAATTCTTGCTGCATATAAGTTCAGTTTCTTCGCATAGCACAATATAATTAGTGTGCATTCTTCTTATCTTCATAATATTAACTATTTCTGATTCATTAATGTACTCAAAACCGCATTGTTTCAACACATCATATACTTCGCCAATTTTCCCATAAAAACTATCCTGAAAACTATCGGTATGAATTGTAATAATCCTGTTGTCACAACTTATATAATTAATATCCCTGACTCTTATTCTTACTACTCTCGTGTTATTTCCACACACAAGAATTCCCTCATTTTCCTTAACAAGTAACTTACATGCACCCATATCCGCTCATACTCTCTCCTACGTATAATAATATACGAAAGCAGGATTGCCGTTTATTATTATAAAATATTGTATATCTGACGTAAACTGACTATTTTAGAATATTTTTGCTAAACTTTCCTTGCACCAGTTATTCATGCTTAACTTAACGGATACAGATATAGGCAAGATAAACCACGTATGATACAAGCATAACAACACCATGCCATCTTACAAGCTTCTTCTTAGACCATGCAAATGCCCATACAACTGCACTCATAATAATAAGTATAATTATATCGATAATATTTTCTGATATAAATATAACAGGACTTATGGCACCAGCTATACCAAGCACCAGAAGAATATTAAATATGTTAGAACCGATTACATTTCCAAGTGCCATATCAACCTCGTCCTTTTTAGCTGCAACGATAGATGTTACAAGCTCAGGAAGGCTTGTTCCAAGGGCAACGATTGTAAGTCCAATAAGGTTCTGGCTTAATCCAAGACTTGAAGCTATTGTTGAAGCTCCATTTACAACAAAGTCACCACCAAACTTTATAGCCACTGCGCCGCCTATTATATACACGATACACTGCCATACAGGTAATATCTTTATTTCCTCGTCCGTCTCTTCTGCAATCTCAACACTGAGTGTTGAATTTCTTGCGCTGAGCGCTGACTTAATCATCCAGCCAAGGTATGCAGCAAATAATACAAGGAATATTATTCCGTCTGCTCTTCCAAGAAGCATACCAACTTTTCCAAATATAACAAGAAGTATCGCACATAATATCGAAAATGGAAATTCTTTCTTTAATGTATCTGCTGATACCGCAAGCGGCACGAATAAAGTACATACTCCACACACAACCATAAGATTAAATATATTAGAACCTACAACATTACTTACCGCAAGTGCATTATTGTTGCTGAGTGATGCTGTAACACTTACAGCACACTCTGGAAGGCTAGTACCCATAGCAACGATTGTAAGTCCGATAATCATAGATGGAACTCTTAATCTTTTGGCAACTGATGAACTGCCATCAACGAAAAAGTCTGCACCCTTTATAAGAAGTACGAAACCAATAACAAGTAATACTAACGCTACTAAAATATCTTTCATTAAAACCTCTTTCTAAATGCATTTATTCTGCATTTTATATTTTTTACTGACTAACTATTTACATGTAAATTGCAACAACTGTATTTAAATATCACAAACAAAAGTAAATTATTTTTGTACATTTTTCTGTGTTTGCTCATTTATAGTATTAAATATAATACAACTTTGTCTCCATTACAAAGACTTATCTTTTGTAATTCATTTAAATATTTCTAAATAAAAAAACTTATTTTTGTAATTTTTATCTGCTCATTCATAGTTGCTTACAATTACAATATTCCAAGTCCATCAAGAAGAATTTTAACACCTATAAGTATAAGTATTATACCACCACATAACTCTGCCTTAGACTGATACTTATCACCAAATAAGCTGCCTATCTTGACACCTGCTGCTGAACAGACGAAAGTAATGCATCCGATAAATGATACGGCTGGAATTATATTAACCTTAAGAAACGCAAGTGATACACCGACTGCAAGTGCATCAATACTTGTAGCTATGGCAAGCAAAAACATACTCTTAACGCCCATATCGTCATTGACTTTTTCCTCTTCACCAAATGATTCCTTAATCATATTACCACCGATAAATAAGAGAAGTATAAATGCTATCCATTGTGAATACTTGGTTATCATATCCGCAAAAAAACTGCCAAGATAATAACCTATAAGTGGCATAAGTGCCTGAAATCCACCAAACCACAAACCAGCTATACACATATGCTTCACTTTAATCTTACCAAGTGATAAACCTTTACATATTGATACTGCAAAGGCATCCATCGAAAGACCGATGGCTAAAACAAATAATTCAAAAATGCTCATAATGTGCTCCTCTTCCTGTAATTCCCCTAATTCATCGTTACTCTTCGCTCGTAACGATAAGCTCAAGATGCTTCGCTTCTTTCGCTATCGCGGTGCTCTTCGAATAAAAAACCATTTTCTCAATTATTTCTGCAAGCAGAATAATTGTTCATATGTTTTTTCATTCTCATCGTTACTCGCGTAAAAAAACTCAAGGACAGTAGGAATTGCTCCCTTACTGTCCTTGAGTCTCATCATTTAAAGTAATACCGGGTTAATAATTATATTGTATTAACCATTATGTCGATATAACTGCATATCAGTGTGTATCCATATTATAACCATATATTCTTACTTAAAATACAGCTATATTCATAATACAGATACATGTATGCCGACTACTCCCTCAGGGGATTTATGTTTTACGTATTGTTGATATAATATCATCAATAATGTTTGCTGACAATGTTTTTATTTAAAAACATTGATTCTTTTGCGCTCATTACATCATCATAAATATTGTATGAGTAATGAATGCTGCTATCCATGCTATGCAGCACTGCATAACTACTACCCCTGCTGCATATTTACTGCCAAGCTCTCTCTTAATAGATGCAATTGCTGCTATACATGGTGTATACAACAAGCAGAATACAAGGAATGCCATAACTCCTGCTGGTGTTACAGCTGCCAGTATTTCTGCTGTGCTTCCGAAAAGTATTGATATTGTTGATACAACACTTTCCTTAGCCATAACACCTGTTAAAACAGCGGTTGCTATTCTCCAGTCACCGAATCCAAGTGGGCTGAATATAGGTGATATCAAGCTTGCTATTGCAGCAAGAATACTATCCTTTGAATCAGTAACAACGTTGAGTCTTATATCGAAATTCTGTAAAAACCATATAAGAATTGTTGCAATAAATATAATAGAAAATGCCTTCTGTAAAAAGTCCTTTGCCTTCTCCCAGAGTAACTGCATAACATTCTTGGCACCTGGCATTCTGTAGTTAGGAAGCTCCATAACAAAAGGTACCGGCTCTCCCTTAAACAGTGTCTTCTTAAATATAAGTGACATAATAATACCTATAACTATACCTGTAAAATACAGTCCTATCATAACCAGTGCCGCATGCTTTGGGAAAAATGCAGCTGAGAAAAATGCATATATAGGCACCTTAGCTGAACAGCTCATAAAAGGTGTAAGCAGAATTGTCATTTTTCTATCTCTGTCTGATGAAAGTGTACGGCTGGCCATAACACCAGGAACACTACATCCGAATCCTATAAGCATTGGTACTATACTTCTTCCGGATAATCCAAGCTTACGTAACAACTTATCCATAATAAATGCTACTCTTGCCATATAACCACTGTCTTCAAGTATTGATAAGAAGAAAAACAGTGTAACAATTACAGGAAGGAAACTAAGTACGCTTCCCACACCATTAAATATACCATCAATAATGAGTGCATGTAACACTGAATTGACATTCATGGCTGTAAGTGCATTATCTATTATGCCTGTCAGCGCATTTATTCCTATATCAAGTATACCCGATAACCATGAACCTATAACATTAAAGGTAAGATAAAACACAAGTGCCATAATCGCTATAAATGCAGGTATACCAGTATATTTGCCTGTTAATACCTTATCTATCCTGCGGCTTCTTATTCTTTCTTTACAGAATCTTGGCTTGACCACCGTATCTTTACATACTTTTTCTATATAGCCAAATCTCATATCAGCTATGGCAGAAGCTCTATCCATACCACACTCTTCCTCCATCTGGAGTATGATATGCTCTATCATCTCTTTCTCGTTCTGTTCAAGTTCAAGATTCTTTAGCACTATTGCATCACCCTCGACAACCTTGGATGCTGCAAAACGTTCTGGATATCCAGCCTTGTCGGCATGGTCACTTATAAGAGCCATAATTCCATGTATACATCTGTGTATAGCACTGTCTTCCGGACAGAAATCCATTATTTCTGGCTTTTCCTGATATTTTGCCACATGAATTGCATGCTCTACAAGTTCACCTATGCCTTCTCCCTTAGCCGCTGATATAGGTATAACAGGAACACCTAACTGGCGTTCAAGTTCATTAATTCTTATTGAGCCACCATTAACTCTTATCTCATCCATCATATTAAGTGCCACTACCATAGGAATATTAAGCTCCATAAGCTGCATGGTAAGATAAAGATTACGCTCTATATTAGTTGCATCAAGTATATTAATAATTCCCTTAGGCTTATCATCAAGAAGGAACCGTCTTGTTACAATCTCTTCACTACTATATGGTGACATTGAATATATACCCGGCAAATCAGTTATAAGTGTCTCAGGATGACCCTTTATAACACCATCCTTTCTATCAACTGTTACACCAGGGAAATTACCAATATGCTGGTTAGAACCCGTCAACACATTGAAAAGAGTTGTTTTACCGCAATTCTGATTTCCTACAAGTGCAAATGTAAGTGTCACATTATCAGGAAGTGGATGCTCGTTTTCCTTATCATGGAAACGTCCTCCCTCGCCCAAACCGGGATGCTCAGTTTTTATATGCCTGTCACCTGTCTTATCTGTTTTTTTTCTTTTATCCTTTGCATGTCTTTCTCTTATTGATGATAATCTGTTTTTATCTGCGTTTTTTTCAGAAGCTGCTTCATCATCATTACAATTAGTGCTTTCTGATACACTATTAACTGCAGTTTTATTAACCGAATAAGGCTCATCACTATGTATGGAGCTTACTTCTATCTGTGCTGCATCTGCAAGTCTTATTGTTAATTCATATCCATGAATTCTTAACTCAACAGGATCTCCCATAGGTGCATACTTTATAACCGTTACTTCTGCCCCCTGTATAAGTCCCATATCAAGAAAATGCTGTCTTAATGCAGCCTCACCACCTACTTTAAGAATTGTGGCACTCTGACCTGTTTTCATATCTTTAATAGTCATATGTATAACCCCCGTATTTGGTACGGATGCTTTCTTATGTCATTTTCATTTCTATATTTACTCACATCTTTAATACATATGTTAACATATAACTTAATGATAATAAATATCAATAATTACACATTTATTAGCATTTTACATATATTTTTTTGTTTATTTTCTCTTATAATCACACATCTGATTCTTCTGCCAGCAGTTCATTAACCTTATCAACATCAACATAATCCGTATCAATATTATCTAATTCAATATTATCCAGATTAATCTTATATTCATCTATATATTCTTCTGTACTATCAGAAGCTGTATTCCTCCATTTTACAGTATCAGAAGATTTTGTATCTTTTATATTATTTTTATTTATAGATTCCGTTTTTCTTCCAATATCAGCTTTGTTTTGTTCGTTAACAGTTTTATTGTTGTTTTTCTTATCCATATTGTTATCATCTGCTCTATTCAGTACGCTGTTGTCTATTTCATCTTCCGTATTTTTAGCTCTTATAGCTGCATTTTTATCTACCATATTAACATCTGGAGCATCATCACCTGCTATATAATCACGTCCTGCAAGACTTATATGTGTCAGTTTAGTTATTCTGTCATACAACATATTTCTTGTAGCACTAAGAAGACACAGCAAAAGGTCGATTGCCATATAAACTGCTATTATCACACATATTGCCATGCAGACTACAAAAGCATAATATTTCCATTCACCTTTATATAACCCCGCAGTCTGTATATAACGGTATATATAATATGCATATGCAACTACAGTATTATATATCTTGCAGCCAGCCTTAATATACCAGCTTTACCTTTATTCTCTGAACTTACAATCTGGATATTGACAAGTGCTTTACCTAATGTACGACCATTACTTATAGCTGTCACCAATATAAATATAAATGCTATATAAGCACTTAATGCAGCAGTATACCTGATGTCATATATAAATACTGATATCTTCTTGTTATTAAACAGAATATACACAACAGCCGGTATTATGACTATGAACATATCTATACACCACGCTATTCCACGTCTGAATTCTGATACTACACGGCCCTTCTTATAAGCTATCTCATCCAGCTTGTCCCTGTCTGGCATCATAAACACAAATAACGGTGTTATGATATATCCAAGGACTCCTCCTGATGTGTTACATATAAGGTCGTCCACATCAAAAAATCTATACGGATATTTGTATATTCCATATAAACCTGATAACTGTGTAAGCTCAAAGAACAGGCTGTAAAGGAACGAAAATATGAGCACCTGCCACCATGGCCTTTTGAAATAATATCTTAAATAAACTCCGAATGGCACAAGCAGCAATATATTAAATACTATCTGCCAGAACTCTGAATTTTTCAACAAATTAATATATGTTGATGGCTCTGAAAAAACTATTCCTGATGTAGCAATAGTTCTTCTTACAGCATCAAATGGCACAAGCAGCATACTTGCAGTATTAGGTGTTACCGACTCCCTTGGTGGAAGAGGCAGGACTGTCATAAAAAAGGATGTAAGCATATAGAATATAAATGTATACACTATCCCTGTTCTTAGAACAAGAAGCGAACCATATTTATGATATTCATATAATATATATGGTATCGTAAATATAATTGCAAGTATTGGGAATATATAGCATGCTGATATTATTGGTTTTAAGTATACTTCCATAGTTTCTCCTCATCTGTTATACATATTTAATATTGTCAGTGTTAAATGTCTTAAAAGATTACATAGCCTTATTATTTTGTAAGTATAGCATAATTTTATGATAAGTCTATGAATTTTATATTTAAGTTCTCATTAATAATCTCTATGATTAACGTAAATATCATCTAAAGGACTAGTAAAATTATCAACATTACATAAATAATAAGAAAATTCTGTAATTCTGTTGTTGACACACCCGCATTTCAATGCGAAAATAACGTGTAGTCATGTAGAAATATATTTTTGCTTTTTAGTATTTTAATGTTATATTTTTCAGGCATGAATGTTTTTTCTATAATAAAATGTGACTATAGCGGAATATACATAAGAATAGAATAATCCGCATCTGAATGGAGGAATAATGTTAGAGATTTTAAAAGCGGTGCTTTTCGGTATCGTAGAAGGTATTACAGAGTGGCTCCCTATAAGCAGTACAGGACATATGATTCTGCTTAATGAAATTATGCCACTTAAAGTATCTGAAGCATTTTACAGTATGTTTGAAGTAGTTATCCAGCTTGGTGCTATCCTTGCTGTAGTTATTCTTTTCTGGCATCAATTATGGCCTTTTGGAAAGAAAAACAACAAAGAACCACTTGCTGAAAGTGGTGCCGGTGCTTATGTAAAGTGGGATATATTCAAGTTATGGTTTCACATTCTTGTATCATGTGTTCCAGCCGCTATAGTTGGTATACTTTTTGATGAACAGCTTGAAGCCTTATTCTACAACTACACAACTGTTGCTATTATGCTTATAATCTTTGGTGTTGCATTTATCATCGTTGAAACTATGCACCACGGAAAGAAGCCTAAAGTACGTAACCTTACAGGAATTACTTATAAGCTTGCTTTCTATATCGGACTTTTCCAGCTTATAGCTGCTATATTCCCAGGAACTTCACGTTCTGGTGCAACTATAGTTGGTGCTCTTATCCTCGGTATTTCAAGAACAGTAGCTGCTGAATACACTTTCTTCCTTGCTGTTCCTGTTATGTTTGGCGCAAGCCTTCTTAAAGGCGTAAAGTTCCTTATGCATAACTCTATGACATCTATGGAATGTACTATTCTTATCGTTGGTATGGTTGTAGCATTTGTTGTATCTTTAGTAGTTATCAAGTTCCTTATGGGATACATCAAAAAGCACGACTTCAAGGTATTTGGATGGTACAGAATTGTACTGGGTATAATCGTGCTTATATGTGGCTTTGCGGGAGTTATCGGAGCGTAAGACTTAATAGTTCTACATTCAGGTAAATGTAATATCTGCCTGCTGTGTTTATTAAGATACAGATTTTTACTTTTTGACCCAGACATTTAATATTACATTAAAATGTATAATATAAAAGCGGTATTTCTAAGACCATAAAAGTCATGAAATACCGCTTATTTCTTAATATGCTGTTTTATTACTTTAACTTGCCATACTCTTCATCTGTAACAGGCTCACACCATTCGTTCGATGTTTCCTCACCCGGTACCTCAACAGCCAGATGTGAAAACCAACTATCTGGTGCTGCACCATGCCAGTGCTTAACTTCTGCTGGAATATTAATGCAGTCGCCCGGCTTTAATTCTATAGCTTCCTTTCCTTCCTCCTGATAGTAACCACGTCCGGCGCTCTTTGCGTGGTGAATATGCCAGTTATTTCTACATGCTGGTTCAAATGTTACATTGAATATACCTACCTGACTTGTAGAAACTGGTGCAAGAAAACTCTTTCCGCTAAAGTACTGTGCAAAACCATCGTTAGGTGCCCCGATAGGAAATACCATCTGCTTTGCATGTGCTCTCATTTCTTCATCATCATATGGAAGGTCACCCTCTGCCACTTCCCATACTTCCTTTGCAAGATTAAATACTGCCCACGCCTTTGGCCAGCCTGCATAGAAAGCTGTGTGTGTTATAACTGCTGCTATTTCCTTCTGTGTTACGCCGTGTGCCTTAGCATTCTGAAGATGAAACTTGAGTGAAGAATCTGTAATACCCATAGACATAAGTGCTACTACTGTTATGATACTTCTTGTCTTTACATCAATATCCTGATTATTCCAGTTTTCTCCGAAAAGCACATCATCATTAAAATGTGCGAATTCTGGAGCAAATTCATTAAGTGCTGTTCTTCCTGCTGTCTGTACTATTTTTTTCATTATATTGCACCCGCCTTTTATATTTATATTTTTTATACCAGTTTCCTATTATAAACTTTCAGCCCATGCAACAATTTCCTGCTTAGACATTCCATTAAGCAGTTTTCCTTCTGTTATAACTGCATCCGGTGCCGATGGCTGTAATTCTTTAACTGTATTTCCGAAACCACTTCCGCCTGATGTTGCAAATAATACTATCTTCTTTCCTGCAAAGTCATATGCTTCAAGAAATGTATTAACAATAGTTGGTGCAACATACCACCAGATAGGAAAACCGATAATTACTTCATCATATTGACCCATATCAATATCATTTTTAATAATCTCTGGTCGAAAGCTCTTATTATTACTTTCAACACTGCTTCTTGACTTCTTATCCATCCAGTTAAGGTCTGCCTTTGTATATCTTACCTTAGGCGTAATCTCACATATGTCCGCGCCTGCTGCCTTAGCTATTGTTTCTGCCGCTTCTTTAGTATTGCCGCTTGCGCTGAAGTACGCTACCAATTTTTTACTCATATATACTTACATCTCCTATCACAAATAATTGACTGGAATAAAGCTGACACTTTTTCCTTATAAAATCATTCTATCTCTTTCAGATTTATTATGTCTAATACCTATAATGTATCTGTTTAAATGCTTTTGACGCATAGTCTTTTACTTACTGGTGTAGGATTGAATTCTTATGGATATTGAATAACCAAGCCCTGCCGATACCATTATCGCCGCATTAGTTCCAAGATTACTTATAAATGATATGTTTAACTTGTTAAAGTCTTTTCCAAACCAATTAGCAAGCTCACTCTGGACACTAAGGCGCTCCGGAAGTATGAGCGGTTTATCAATTATATCAGACTTTTCTATAACTTCTTTGGCTGCAAGCGGGTCGTCCGGCTTCATACCGACAACCCACACATCACTGTCCTTTATTCTTATATAGTCAAGTCCCTCTGTATCCACAGGCTCAAGAAACATCCCGACATCCACAAGTCCTTTATGTAACATTTCATACACGGTATCTGCTGTCGCTGTATGAATTGCAATCTGGACTAGTGGATACTTTTCTTTAAAACTCTTACATATTTCTGCAAGCATTTCTACAGCCATAAACTCTCCACAGCCAACCGTAACCTTTCCTTCTATACGTTCTTTAGATGGTTTCAGCTCTTCAAGTGTACGCTCCTCAATATCAAGCATTTCAAGCGCTCTTCTCTTTAACAGGATACCTTCACTTGTAAGTGTTATTGTTTTTCCTGTTCTGTCAAATAAAGATACACCAAGTTCCTGTTCAAAAGCCGCAAGCTGTCTTGATAGCGTAGGCTGTGTTATGTGAAGCTGTTCTGCGGCGCGTGTAAAGTTCTGTTCCTTTGCTACCGTCAAAAAATACCGTAAAACTCTTAAGTCCATACTAATCATCTTTTCTGTGCTTTTTCATTCATATGATTAAAGCTTTCCACCATATACAGGGAAGCCGCTGCTTTCGCCATAATCTTCAATCTTCTTAAATTTCTTAAGTACTTCCATATCTTCTGCGCTTATTTCAAAGTTAACCTCTGAGTTGCTCTTCATATGCTCTGGATTAGCTGTCTTTGGAAGTGATATTGCTCCAAGCTGGAGTGTATATCTTATGCAGAGCTGTGGAACTGTAACACCATACTTATCAGCTATTGCCTTAATCTCTGGCTGGTTAAGTATTTCACCATGTGCGATAGGTGAATATGCCTCAACTGCTATTCCATTCTTCTGGCAGTACTCCACAAGCTCTATTGGTGTGTTGCTGATATGAAGAAGTATCTGGTTAACCATAGGCTTAACTGTAGCTGTTTCCAAGAGACTCTCAATATCTTCCTGCTTAAAGTTAGAAACACCAATAGCCTTTAACTTTCCTGCTTTATAAGCATCCTCAAGTGCTCTCCATGCCTCTCTGTTTCCTTCAACATATCTGTCATCACTCTGGTTTACTTCTACCCAAGGCTGAGGTGAATGAATAATCATCATATCAAGATAATCAAGTCCCATCTTTTCAAGTGTTTCATTAATTCCTGTCATAGCCGCTTCATATGTCTTATGCTCTGCTGCAACCTTAGATACTACGAAAAGTTCTTCTCTCTTAACACCGCAGTTTCTTACGCCTTCTCCTACACCGCGCTCATTACCGTAAGCCTGTGCAGTATCAATATGTCTGTAACCAAGCTTTACAGCCTCCTTTACTGCGTCTGCCACCTTTGCATCCTCGATAAACCATGTTCCAAGTCCAAGCTGTGGAATTTTAACTCCATTGTTTAATGTTAAAGTATTGTTGTACATTTTGTTTCTCCTTTCGTTTCGGGTTCAATATAATAATTATTTAATAACTTGATTTAATCTTAATATATGAACTTAACTCCAAGTCAATATATTTTTTTACAATTTATTTTTTGTTAATATTTTATCATATGTTATAGTTCCGGCGTATAAATTTATAACATTTAACATAACACCTTGTGGTGGATTTTTATCTATTGCACCAACTACAGGATGTGGCACATACATTTCTTCAAGATATGCAATATCCTCCTGTGATAACTTCACAGCAAGGGCACCAGCGGCATCATCAAGATACTGCTTCTTAGTGGCACCAACTATAGGTGAAGCAACACCTTTTGCCCACTGCCATGCAAGTGCTATCTGTGACATTTTGCAGTTATATTTTGCAGCAAGTTCGTTGACACGGCTTACTATATGCATATCCTGTTCCTCCATGCGGTCGTACTTTCCTCTTGCAACACGGTCAGTCTTTCCCCTTAATGTATCCGAATTCCACTGAGGTCTTGCAAGATGTCCGGCAGCAAGAGGACTATAAGGCATAAGTGAAACATTCATCTGCCTGCATATAGGAATAAGTTCTCTCTCATCTTCCCTGTAAAGCAGGTTGTAATGATTTTCCATAGTACTAAATGGTGTAAGTCCCTTATCTCTTGCTAACAACTGCATATTATAGAACTGATATCCATACATTGCAGATGCACCAAGTGCCCTTACTTTTCCTGCCTTCACAAGCTCGTTAAGCGCATCCATAGTTTCCTCTATAGGTGTGTCATAATCAAACCTGTGTATTATGTAAAGGTCAAGATAGTCTGTACCGAGCCTTTTAAGAGAACCATCTATCTCTCTCATTATTGCTTTTTTCGACAATCTGCCTTCATTAAAATATACTTTAGAGGCAATAACAACTTTATCTCTTGCTACATTTTTCTTAATTGCATTTCTTTTTATTGTATTTTTATCTACTCTATAACAGATATTGTCACTGACTCGTATTTATCCATATTTTTAATATATTCAATACCTTCTTCAACATTTCCAAGCTCTGCAAGTCCTGTGGACTTACGGAAGTCCTCATAAAACAGTGACAGATTTCCCCAAGGAATATAGTATGCAAATGAACCTGCCTCCGGAGCATACTCGGTAACTGCATCACTTGTATCAAGCTTATCATCCATATAACTAATCTTTTCTGTATTATTAAAATCTTCAAAATGCATTGTCATTGTATTGTTATTCTCCTGTTGTGTCTGCATATTATTGTCTGTTATTGTACTAATATCCGTTCTATTCTCACTGGCACTACTATTATTTTTACTATTATTTCCACATGCTGTTAAAGCCAGTGACATAATAACAGCCAGCATAAATCCTGTAATTATCCTTTTCACTACATATCTCCTTTCTGCTTTCTATTTTTTCAAACTATTAAATTTTCACGTTATTAAAAAAGATGCCCTTTATGGACATCTTTAATATAATATTATTCAGTTGCTATGTCTAATACCTATTTTGTCAATCACATTATGCCCAAAAAGCATTATAATTTTATTTATTCTCCATAGAGTCTATGAGTTCTATTGCTTCTTTAATCATGCAGTCACAGTGTGTTTTCTTATCTCCGCCCTTAGCTGCATTGGCACGTAAAAGGTCTACACAATTAATATTTCCCTCATGATTATTAGCTATTGTCTTACGGAATTGATTAATCTTAGCAGGGTCATCTATTCCTTTAGCTCCAAGCACCATCAATGCACTTGTAATAGCTCCGCATACACTTCCGTTTTTCATGCCACCGCCGAAGTTACTTCCTATTGCACCTGCCATATCTTCTGACAGACCAAGCTCATCTGCATATGCACACATAATTGTCTAGGCACAATTATGTACCATAGGCTGCTCATTTCTAAGTTCCATTGCTTTTTTTACATGTTTATTCATAATTTTATTATCTCCGTTTCTCTTATAAAATATACTCAGGTTGTCTGAAATGTAAATGACTGCTTCACATGACTGTTCGTTCGTTAATGGCGCAGGAAAAGTAAATGTATGCTTCGCAGCCGCTTACTTTTCTTTTT
>OCHA01001727.1_pt1 | contig 15486 bp, 13 predicted proteins | sample 1538591 | NCBI WGS metagenome assembly OCHA01 (sample SAMN04571710, study PRJEB22368) | human gut metagenome | biome: human gut; material: stool | host: Homo sapiens | place: Luxembourg | collected 2012-09-06 | reverse complement strand
ACTGGAAAAATAAAGGAACGCCGGACAATCAGTTTATCTGTGGAGATGATGTTGCAAATATAAATTCCAGTGTGTATCTGATCGTGCCGGATGAGGCTGTGATGGATCAGTTTGAGGCCGCACAAAGAGCGGTGTATGGTGAAAATGCTTCCAGTGAAAAATTATGTTATGCATTTGATACGGATCTGTCAGAAGAAGGGCAGGTCAGTCTGGTCAGCGAGCTGCAAAATAATATTTCAACACTCCAGCTTCAGGATGAGCAGTTCCCGATGGTAAATGTGAATGCGAGAGCGGTGTCAAAGAGTGATGATTATGCACTGTATGGAGGATTGTTCTTCCTTGGTATCCTGCTTGGATCTGTCTTTATCTTTGGTATGATTCTGATCATTTACTACAAGCAGATTACGGAAGGATATGAAGATCAGGGAAGATTTTCAATTATGATGAAAGTTGGAATGACCAGGAAAGAAGTACGGCAGAGCATTAATTCACAGGTCATGACAGTTTTCTTTTTACCGTTGGCAATGGCCGGAATGCATACTGCATTTTCATTTCCGATCATAAGGAAGATTTTGAAAATGTTTGCCATGAATGATGAAAAGCTGCTGATACTTGTTATGATCTGCTGCTATCTGGCATTTACAGTTTTTTATGCGGCTGTGTATCTGCTTACATCAAGAGAATATTATAAGATTGTCAGCAGGGATGAAAAAAAATAGAAAGAGCAAAATTAAGTTTACTGAAAATTAAGAAAAAACCAGTTTCTTGTCGTTCTTATTCGTGATAAAATAAAATTATCAGAAAATAAGAACGGGAGGAGCTGGTTTTTATGATGGAACATACACTGATAACGATTGGAAGACAGTTTGGCAGCGGTGGACATGAGGTAGGCAACCGACTTGCAGAACGACTGGATATTCCTCTTTATGACCATAATCTTTTGCGGATGGCAGCGAGAGAACTGGGAGTTTCAGATGAAGATGTAGCAAAAGTAGATGAGACGATGCTGGGACGTTTTCTTTCCGGTTATGTGGCAGGCAGCGGTGAATATACAGCATTTATGAGCGGTGAAGAAGCGGGCAGGCCGTTAAGCGACCGGTTGTTTGAAGCCCAGTCAGAGCTGATCCGGAGACTGGCACAGAGAGGTCCTGGTATTTTTGTAGGAAGATGTGCAGATTATGTTCTGGGAGATTATTCAAATGTGATCAATACATTTATTTATGCATATAAGGATGACCGACTGAACCGGATCATGGATATCTATAAGCTGACAGAGAAGCAGGCAGCAGATAAGATCAAAAAGACAGACCGGGAGAGAAAACTCTATTATGAAGCCCGGACCGGAAGAGAGTGGGGCGGGATCGAGTCCAACAGTATGCTTTTTAATACCAGTCTTCTGGGGATCGATGGTGTGACAGATGCACTGGAAGCCATCTACCGGAAATGGGAATCCAGAGGATAGGCAGCAGGGGATGACGGAGTTATATCAGAAAAGATACGAAGAGGCATAGAAAATGAAAAAAGAACCATTAACGGTTCCGTTTCAGCAGACGGATCTGTAATGGTTCTTTTTCGTATCGGACTGCGTGCCGGAGGATGACGACGATAGAGATCAGAATGGTCCCATAGCGGATCGGAGCAAGCGGAACTGTCCGCAATACATTCAGACAAAAGCAGAGATAGGTGATCATGCTTCGGAAAAGATGAGGATCAATGACCAGAAGCAATGAAAAGATCAGATAAAATGCAGCCAGTGTCAGTACAGGACGCAGATCAGGATAAAGTCCCAGCAGGCACCCAAAGGAGACGGCAATCGCTTTTCCACCCATTCGCGGATGAAAAAGCGGAAAGGCATGTCCGATCACCGGTGCGGCAAGAACCAGTGCGAAGAGTGGATCTGTCGGTGAAAGGACATGCAGTGCAATATGCACCGGAAAGAATCCTTTGGCAAGTTCCAGGAGCAGGATCAGTGTTCCGGTTTTGATCCCGGTGTGTGCGAAAGCATTGAATGCCCCGGGATTTTGATCATCGCTCAGACGGCAGATGTCAATATGGTAAAAATATTTTGGAATCAGGTAGGCAAAAAGAATACTTCCTGACAGATATCCTGCAAAGATGAAAAAAATCCCGTATATCATAAATGATTCCTCTGTGCATATAATTTTTCAGCGAGACGGCAGATTTCAACAGCAGAATCATGGGGAATGCAATGATTCTGTTGCTTTTGCATCTCAATTCTTGCATCTTCATTCTTCATCAGTCGGCGGCCCAGTGTAACCTGCCCATGGACAGTCCGTGCAGTGACAGACATTCCATGGGATGTGAAAAAGGCAAGGTTCTTTGTCTCACAGCCAGGGATGGGACTGGTATGCACAAGAGCGATCTGTCGGACAGCCGCTTCAGTGCTTGTAAGTCCGCCGGGTTTGGAAAAGATGACATCACTTGCATCCATATAGGCAGGAACATGATCTGTAAATCCAAGAATCCTGACCTGGGGATTCTTCCCGAAAGTGGTCTGAAGGATCTGCCGTAACCGTCGGTTATTTCCGCAGATTACGACTACATATTCATCTGCTTCAAGCTTACGGATCAGTTCAGCGACAAGAAGGTTGACCTTCCCAAATCCCATGCTGCCGCTCATGACCAGATAGACATGAGCATCCGAAGGCAGTCGGCAGAGCTTTCGGGCAAGAGAACGTTTCTTCTGGGTGGAAAAAGCCTGCTTTACCGGAATACCAAGTGGAAAAAGCTGCTTTTTTGGAAGCCCTTTGTGGATAAGTTCTCCCAACAGATCCTTCTGAGGGACGATATAGCAGTCACAGTCTGTCTCTTCCCAGAAAGGAATACAGGTATAATCTGTACCGATGGCAATCACCGGAACAGAAAGAAGCCCGCGATGCTTTAAACAGGTGAGGACTTCGGCCGCATAGAGATGCGGTGTCAGAATAAGATCAAAAGAATGTTCTTTAATATAACGATCCAGTCTGCCTGCAAGCAGCGAGTTCGCATAATAGACCGGTGACTTCCGTGTGCTGGAACTGATCAGTCCTCCCACTTTGTAAAGCAGGGAGAAGAAAGCAGGGATATGTCTGACAATGGAAATATAAGCCCCACCGACCATATGGGAGACCGTTTTCCCGCCAAGCAGCATCAGATCCATAAATTCTACTTCATGGCCACGCAAAAGTGCAGCCTCCATAACTGCTTTACCGGCGGAGTTATGCCCTTCGCCGGTATTACAGGATAAGATTAATATTTTCATAAACTTTTATAACCTTTTAAAATCGGATTATTTCATCATGGATGCAAGGATCTGGTTTACTTCTTTGCCGTCCGCTTTTCCCTTGACTCTCGGCATCAGTTCCTTCATGATTTTTCCTTTCTCTTTTGCAGTTGGTGTCTCAATCCCCAGTTCAGAAAGAACAGTCTGGATGACTGCTTTGATCTCATCAGCATCCATCATCTTTGGTGCATATTCTTCCAGAACGCTGAGACGCTTCTGAGCTTCTTCGATGAGATCGGTGCGGTCTGCAGGGGTCATTTCAAGAGTCTCTTTTAACTGCTTGATCTCTTTTAAGATAACCTGTCCTTCTTCCTCTTCGGTCAGGTCGGCTCTTTTGTCGATGGCTTTATTTTTAAGGGATGAAAGAAGAAAAGAAAGTGCAGCTTTTCGCTCTTTGTCTCCAGCCTTCATCGCAGCAACCATTTCACTTCTGATTTCATCAATTTTACTCATGATAATTGTCCTCCTTATTTACTTAAGATACATAAAGATTTTAGCAGATGAAAGAAGGCATTTCAATAAGTCAGGAGGTTTAATCAGGAAAATTAAAAGAAATAAAATCCTGGAATTAGCAAAATGAATAAAAAGTATAGCAATATATATATAATTTTTAGAAAATTAACGAAAAATTTATAATTGGGTTGACAACTGTAGGGTGAGGGGGTAAACTACGTGACATAAAGCAAAGGTGCTTTGAGGAGAAGAACTCAAAGTGCCTTTTTCTTTTATAAAAAGAATACCTGAACATTGACACAAAGGCGTGTCCTTAATTCTGAAAAGCATGAAAACCATGCGGAGAGGAAGAAAGGATACGTTTTTTATTTTATGGGGAATCCTGTGAAATAAACCTCGGCTGGGGAGAGGAGATGCTTCGGAGGTATAAGGAGGAAGATGTATATGACACAAGAAATCATCACACAAATTTCAGAAACAGTCGGAACAGAAGTATTTGGAATCTGGTTCTTGATCGGTGCAGCATTTGTATTCTTTATGCAGGCTGGTTTTGCAATGGTTGAGACAGGATTCACCAGAGCAAAAAATGCAGGAAATATCATCATGAAGAATCTGATGGATTTCTGTATCGGAACGGTAGTGTTCATTTTCCTGGGCTTTGGATTGCTGCTCGGTGAAGATGCACTCGGAGGATTTATCGGACTCCCGACACTGGGAATTTTCACAGACTATGCAAATTTTGACTGGTCTAATTTTGTATTCAACCTTGTCTTCTGTGCAACAGCGGCAACAATTGTATCAGGAGCGATGGCTGAAAGAACAAAATTCCTTTCCTATTGTATCTACTCAGGAGTGATCTCCGCAGTTGTCTATCCGATCGAGGCACACTGGATCTGGGGCGGCGGCTGGCTTGCACAGATGGGATTCCACGATTTTGCAGGTTCAGCAGCAATCCATACAGTTGGTGGCCTGACAGCATTTATTGGTGCAGCAATGGTAGGTCCGAGAATTGGAAAGTTTTCAAAAGATAAAAATGGAACAGTGACAAAAGTACATGCATTTCCGGGACATAACCTGGTCATTGGTGCATTAGGATGCTTTATTTTGTGGTTTGGCTGGTATGGATTCAACGGTGCCGCAGCAAAGACGGGACCACAGCTTGCTTCTATCTTTATGACAACCACGATCGCACCGGCAGTAGCAACGGTGGTCTGCATGATCTTTACATGGCTAAGATATGGAAAACCGGATGTATCGATGTGCCTGAATGCATCACTTGCAGGACTGGTAGCAATCACAGCTCCCTGCGATGTAACAGATGCACTTGGAGCCTTAATCATTGGAGCTGTTTCAGGTGTACTTGTAGTTTTTGGTGTATGGTTCTGTGACTATGTGGCTCATGTGGATGACCCGGTCGGAGCAGTTGCCGTACATTGCTTAAATGGAATCTGGGGAACGATCGCAGTCGGACTTTTTGCAACGACTACTGCTCCGGAATGTGAGATCAAAGGACTTTTCTACGGTGGTGGATTTAAACAGCTTGGAATCCAGCTTGTTGGTATTATCGCAGTGATTGCGTGGACGGCAGTGACGATGACGATCGTATTTGCAGTGATTAAAGCAACAATCGGACTTCGGGTATCAGAGGAAGAAGAAATTGTCGGACTTGATTCCAAAGAACATGGTCTTGCATCTGCCTATGCAGGCTTCAGTATCATGGATATCACAGAAGGAACTATGGCTGAGAATGAAAATACAGATCTGGGTGTGGCAGATTATGATGCAGCATCCAAAGTACAGAGAAATGCAGCCGTTCCGGTTGTAGGTGCAGCAGATCTGGATACAGGAATGCATAAAGTCGTTATTATCGCAAAACTGACCAAATATGAACGGCTGAAAACCGCTCTCAATAATCTGGGTGTAACAGGAATGACAGTAACGCAGGTTATGGGATGTGGAATCCAGAAAGGTGCGGGAGAAAAATATCGTGGAGTTGAGATGGATGTTACCGTACTTCCAAAAGTAAAAGTGGAAGTCATTGTCGGAAACATTCCGGTTGAAAAAGTCATTGAGACAGCAACGAAAACTCTTTATACAGGTCATGTCGGAGATGGTAAGATTTTTGTTTACAATGTACAGAAGGTTGTAAAAGTCCGTACAGGTGAAGAAGATCTGGAAGCATTGAAGGATGTGGAGTAAAAAAGCAGAGATAGCTTTTCCTAAAATTACATAACGGTAAGAATAGGAAGAATGACAGAAAAAAGATAGTGGATAAAAGGACTTCATTAAGAATCTGGAAAAGATTTTTGATGGAGTCCTTTTTGAGACTACGAAAGATGAAAAATCCTATGGTATAAAGATGAAAAGACCTGGTATTATTAATATGAAGAAACTCAGAAATATTCCAGAAAAAAGTTGTCATGATCTTAAAAAAATACATAAAATTTTGGAAAAAGTGAAAGATTTTATGTTAGAGTAAGGTTGATACAACTAGTAAGGGAGGTAGATGAAGTTGGAAAACTATATGTATCTGGTTCCTGTCGCAGCAGTAATCGCCCTGATCTTTGCAGCGTATCTTGCAAGGAAGGTTGGCAGACAGTCTGCAGGAACTGAAAGAATGAAAGAGATTGCAGCAGCAATCGCAGAAGGTGCAAGAGCCTTTTTGACAGCAGAGTACAAGATTCTGATCATCTTCGTAGCCGTACTCTTTGTACTGATTGGAATTGGAATTGGTAACTGGGTTACAGCAATCTGCTTCGTAGTAGGTGCTTTGTTCTCAACGGTCGCAGGCTACTGTGGAATGACAGTTGCCACAAAGGCAAATGTAAGGACAGCTAATGCAGCAAAAGAGAGCGGAATGAATAAAGCCCTTTCCATTGCATTCTCAGGTGGTGCAGTAATGGGTATGTGCGTAGCCGGTCTTGGTGCATTGGGAGTGAGCCTGGTGTACATTGTAACGAGAAATGTAGATGTCTTATTTGGATTCAGTCTGGGAGCATCTTCGATTGCGTTATTTGCCCGTGTAGGTGGAGGTATCTATACAAAGGCAGCTGATGTCGGAGCTGACCTGGTCGGTAAAGTAGAAGCAGGAATCCCGGAGGATGATCCGCGTAACCCGGCAGTCATCGCTGATAATGTAGGTGATAATGTAGGAGATGTAGCCGGTATGGGAGCTGATCTTTTTGAGTCCTATTGTGGTTCACTAATTTCAGCACTGACACTTGGTGTGGCAGTAAGTGAGGTTTCTGGAGTATTATTCCCACTGGCAATCGCAGGCTGTGGACTGATCGCATCCATGATTGGCACATTCTTTGTAAGAGGTGGAGAAAATGCAAATCCGCAGAAAGCACTTACAAAGGGAAGCTATGCTGCTTCTGTGCTTGTAATGATTGCTTCTCTGGCACTGAGCCGGACCTTGTTCGGAAATATGAATGCAGCGATCGCAGTCATCGCAGGACTGATCGTTGGTGTGATCATTGGTAATATTACCGAGTACTATACTTCTGCAGATTATAAGCCGGTACAGGGAATTGGAGAACAGTCTGAAACCGGTGCTGCTACAACGATCATCAGTGGTCTTGCAGTTGGTATGAAGTCAACAGCAATCCCGCTGCTTCTGATCTGTGTCGGTATTTTTGTATCTTATAAAGTAAACGGTCTGTACGGAATTGCCCTTGCGGCAGTCGGAATGCTTTCTACAACAGGGATCACTGTTGCAGTAGACGCATATGGTCCGATCGCAGACAATGCAGGTGGTATTGCAGAGATGTCCGGTCTGGATGAGTCTGTCCGTGACATTACAGATAAACTTGACTCTGTAGGTAATACGACAGCAGCGATGGGAAAGGGATTTGCAATCGGTTCAGCAGCACTGACAGCCCTTGCACTGTTCGTTTCTTATGCTGAGACCGTGAAACTGAAGACGATCAACCTTCTGGATTATAAGGTAATCATCGGTATCTTTATTGGTGGTATGCTGACGTTCCTCTTCTCGGCATTTACAATGGAGTCTGTATCCAAAGCTGCCTACAAGATGATCGAGGAAGTAAGACGTCAGTTCCGTGAGAAACCAGGCATCATGAAAGGGGAAGAAAAGCCGGACTATAAGTCATGTGTGGCTATTTCCACAACGGCAGCTCTTCACGAAATGCTTCTTCCGGGTCTGATGGCAGTCATCGTTCCGGTCGTTGTCGGAGTCGTTCTTGGTGTTGATGCACTTGGCGGACTTCTGTCAGGATCTCTCGTGACAGGTGTTCTGATGGCAATCTTTATGTCAAATGCCGGTGGTGCATGGGATAATGCAAAGAAATATATTGAGACAGGACATCATGGCGGTAAGGGAAGTGAAGCCCATAAGGCAGCCGTTGTCGGAGATACGGTAGGAGATCCGTTCAAGGATACTTCAGGTCCGTCCATCAATATCCTGATCAAGCTGATGACAGTCGTTTCGCTGGTATTTGCTCCGTTGTTCCTTCAGATCGGAGGATTACTGTAGAAGATATTTGAAATAGTCTGAAACTATGACAAACCGACAAAAATAACTATTTTTCAATCTTTTTTTGCCATGGTAATCTATAGGAAGAAAAAGATTGGAGGATATGAAAATGAGTAAATATCAGACACCATGCAGATACGATTTTGTAGGAAGTTTTTTAAGACCACAGGAAGTGAAGCAGGCAAAGGCAGATTATGCTGAAGGAAAGATCAGTGAAGAAGAAAAAGACCGCATTATTGATGCTGCGATCACGGATGTGGTGAAAAAGCAGAAAGAACTGGGGTATCATGTGATTACTGACGGTGAGTTCAGAAGAACCTACTGGCATCTTGATTTTATGTGGGGATTTGAAGGCGTCGGACATGAACAGACCGGTGGCGGAGTTCAGTTTCATGAAGAGCTTGCATCAATGGAGGATACTTATCTGACAGGAAAGGTAAAAGCAAAACCACATCCGTTTGTTGAGTACTTCAAATTTCTGAAGCAGTTTGAGGATGAGAATACAGTTGCCAAGTATACGATCCCGGCACCGGCTCAGATGTTTCAGCAGATGATCGTACCGGCTAATTATGCCAATACGAGAAAATATTATCCGACGAATGAAGAACTGATCCATGATATCGGGGTAGCATATCAGGAAGTCATCAGACAGTTTTATGATGCGGGATGCAGAAATCTGCAGTTAGATGACTGTACCTGGGGAGCAATCGTAGGAGATGCGGCAAAGCAGAGATATAAATTACTGGGGTTGGATCTGGAAGAGGTGAAAAAAGAACTTCTGAAAGTGAATAACCTTGCCGTAGAAGGAAAGCCGGAAGATATGGTGATCACTTCTCACATTTGCAGAGGAAACTATCACTCTACATTTTTTACAAGTGGTCCGTATGATACAGTAGCAGACTATGTATTTGCAAAGGAAAATGTAGATGCACTGTTCCTGGAATATGATGATGAGAGATCCGGTGGATTTGCACCGCTGGCAAAAGTATCTCCGGATAAAAAAGTTGTTCTTGGTCTGATCACGACAAAGTCTCCGGAACTTGAAGATAAGGAGCGTGTGATCCACAGAATTAATGAAGCAGCAAAATATGTTCCGCTGGAGCGTCTGTATCTGAGTCCGCAGTGTGGCTTTGCATCCTGTGAGATTGGAAATAAACTGACAGAGGAACAGCAGTGGGAAAAATTAAAACTGGTGAAAGAGATCGCAGAAGAAGTATGGGGTGAATAGTAACATAATGCTAGAATAACCTGACTCTGCAACCAGGAACAGATTAAGCTGATGAGTGAAACTTCATGATACAGTCCTGTATTTTTGAAGTAACTTGTCAGCTTTTTTTTCATCATTTCCGATCTTGATCAGTACATAAGGAAGTCCAAGTGGAATTGTTGCGAGTTCGGAAAGTTTTTTTGCATTGATATCGAGATGCTGGTTTTCTAGGTCTCTGACACGTACATCAGAGGAAAAACCTTTGCAGGTATTGTAAAAAGTGACAAACTGTCCGGTAGTGATGAATTTAATATTTTTCTTGATCATATCTGTGGCCTTTCTGTATTGAAATATGAAAATAAAATGGAATGAAATTTGATTTTTTCTTCATACAGTATATAATGAGTATAAAAATGAGAAAAATACATATTTGCTATAGCAGACATGTATTTAATACATGGAGGAAGTATGGAGATCACTTATGATTATTATCGGATTTTCTATTATGTTGCAACCTATCAGAGCTTTTCAAAAGCAGCAAAAATATTGATGAGTAACCAGCCCAATATTACCAGGTTTATAAATAATCTGGAAAATCAGTTAGGGTGTAAGCTCTTTGTCAGGTCGAACAGAGGAGTGCAGTTGACCCAGGAAGGAAGAAAATTGTATCAGCATGTGTCTGTGGCATATCAGCATCTGCATATGGCAGAAGTTGAACTGATGAATGAACAGAGGATGGATCAGGGATATATTACGATCAGTGCAAGTGAGATCGCCTTACATCTGCTGTTACTTCCGGTTCTCGAAAAATTTCATAAAAATTATCCGGGGATCAGGATCCGACTGTTAAATCATTCCACACCGCAGGCGGTTCAGGCAGTGAAAGAAGGGGCGGTTGATCTGGCGGTTGTCACGACTCCGCTTACAGTAAAAAAACCGCTGAGATCCGCAGTCTTAATGGAGTTTCGGGAGATCCTTGTAGGAAGTCAGGCAACGGTGCAGAACACGAAGATAAAAAGACTGGAAGATATCAGGAATGAACCGTTGATCTGTCTTGGAAGGAAAAGTACCACATATTCTTTTTATTCAAAATTCTTTTTGGAGCATGATGTTGTATTGGAGCCGGATATTGAAGTAGAAACGATGGATCTGATTCTTCCGTTGATCCTGAACGGACTTGGGATTGGATTCCTTCCGGATTTATATGTGAAAGATCTTTTGAAATCGAATCAGATCCAGGAGATCCGGATGGAAGAAAAAATACCTGCCCGGGAGATCTGTCTTGTGGAAAACCATAATTTCCCGCCGGGAGTTGCAGCGGAGACACTGAAAAGAATGTTGTTGAAAGAAAATGGAATTATATAAAAATTACATAATGACCATGTAGAAAAAACTGTGGTTGTCAGTTTGACTTTGGTAAGAGTGCTTTCTATACTGAAACTAGAACAAAAAAGAAAGAAGGAAAGCAATTATGATGCATACAGTTTTACCCAGAGAAGAAGCTGTTGAGGCGATTTTTTCAAAAATAGTGGCATCTCCGGCTTCCTGTGAGCAGTTAAGAGAAGTGGTTTATGAACATTTGGAAGATGAACAGATTTTTGAAAAAAATCAGGCAGAGCATTTTACCGAAGTTTTATTTCAGGCATACAAGAATGGAGATATCAGTGCATTGTTGCTGGAATTGTGTGGAAGAAGTATGTTTGATCTGCTGAGGGAAGCATATTTGATCCCTAAGAAATTTCACGGAAAAGCAGGAGAAAATCCGGTCTTATTGACAGATGTTGATGGAAATCTGCTTCCCGGAAAAGAGAAGGCGGTTTCAGGGAGAGAGTACGAGAAGTTCAGAAATACTTATCAGTTACATGAGTGTGCACCCCGTTCAAAAGTATATCTGGCAGATGGATATGATCTGATTCGTTCCTATACGGAAGGGATGCAGATAGAGGAAACGAAAGAGAACAGACAAAGAGGAGTACTGGCTCTTTATGCACTACCGGATACGTGCAGTCTGGGGCTGACAGAGGCACAGGCTTATGCAATGGTCTGGGATACATTTCATGAAATTCAGATGGAGGCACCACGGGCTATCGTTTATTATGGACAGGAGACCGGAGTGAGGAAGAAAAAAGAATTTGATGAGATCGGAATCCTGCTTCCGATTCATGAATTTGAGAAAAAGATGCTTCATCATCTGCACGAAATTGATGGAATTGTCCTGACCTGCAGGGAAAAGTTACTGAAAAGAACCGGAAGTGCTGGCCTGGATCTGGAATAGGAGCAGGGGAGTGAAAAAATGGGGACAGAAAGAATTATAAAAAATCATATGGAGATTCTCTGGCATGAATATACGGATGCAGGCGGAGAAGAACGGCCGGTTACAGAAGCAAGCCTGACGGAAAAGGCATCCATTGTCGGGCGGGTCGGTATCATGCTTCTTTCCTGTGGTACGGGAGCGTGGAGAGTGAGAAGTTCTATGAATACATTATCAGAAGTCATGGGGATCACTTGCACTGCAGATATAGGTCTGATGTCGATCGAATATACCTGTTTTGACGGAGAACAGGGATTTACGCAGTCATTATGTCTGACAAACACAGGCGTTAATACGTCAAAACTGAATCGCCTGGAACATTTTATACGTGAGTTTGAAAAAGAAGGATGCAGTATGTCAGGGGAACAGTTACATCAGTTATTGGATGAGATCGAGCGGATTCATGGCCTTTATTCTCCTGTGGCACTGGGGTTCGCAGCAGCGTTGGCATGTGGTGGATTTACGTTTCTGCTTGGAGGAGGTCCAATCGAAATGTTCTGTGCTTTTTCCGGAGCGGGGCTTGGGAATTTTCTCAGGTGCAAGTTGACAAAGCATCATTTTACACTCTTTTTGGGAATTGTATCTTCAGTAGCACTGGCATGTCTTGTATATGCAGGATTTCTGAAAATCGCTGAAGTAGCATGGGGGGTATCAGTGCAGCATGAGGCAGGATACATTTGTGCCATGCTTTTTATTATACCGGGTTTTCCTTTTATTACAAGCGGGATAGACCTTGCGAAGCTGGATATGCGTTCCGGGGTCGAACGGTTTACTTACGCCTTGATCGTTGTTCTTGTGGCAACAATGTCAGCCTGGATTATGGCACTGATCCTTCATTTACAGCCGGTTGATTTTGAAAAAATGTCATTGCCACTGGAAGCGTGGATTCTGTTTCGGCTTCTGGCGAGTTTCTGTGGAGTGTTTGGTTTCTCTGTTATGTTTAACAGTCCGGTTCGTCTGGCTGCGGTTGCAGCAGGGATCGGAGCAGTTGCAAATACGTTCAGGCTGGAGCTGGTGGATCTTACGGCATGTCCACCGGCAGCAGCGGCATTCATGGGGGCTTTGGCTGCAGGTCTGCTGGCTTCTCTGATCAAAAGCAGGGTTGGATATCCGAGAATCTCTGTGACAGTGCCGTCAATCGTAATCATGGTACCCGGACTTTATTTATACCGGGGATTTTATAATCTGGGAATGATGTCATTGTCTGCATCTGCGTCCTGGTTTGCATCCGCGATACTGATCGTTGCGGCATTACCACTGGGGCTGATCTTTGCAAGGATTCTGACAGATAAGACATTTCGATATTGTACATAAAAATATTGCACATAAAATATTGCACATAAAATATTGCACATAAAAATACCCTCCTTACTGGTTGTCCAGTAAAGAGGGTATATATCATTTCCAGGGCCGGTTGCCTTTTATGATTATTTTTGATTCTATTTCTCTTTCGGTTCTATAATCCTTTTTTCAGTTTCTTCTTTTGGCCTGTAGCCATTGATATCGTATTTCTCTTCATACTTTTCAAAAGCAGAAAGGTAACGGTCATCTTTTAGCTTACGGACGCTCTTTGTATACTCATGCATATCAAAGTTTGAAGAATCCAGTTCCAGAATGGCAACTGCTATATTGGAACAATGGGCTGCGATTCGTTCATAGTTGGTCAGCAGGTCATTAAATGCGAATCCGGTATTCAGGTCGCACTGACCATTCCGAAGTCTTTTAATATGACGCATTTTCAGGTCATTGCAGAGAATGCCGATCAGCTCACGCAGCGGCTCTACTGTGGCAGCGGTGTTAAGATCTTCATCTACAAAAGAGTTGACAGTGAGATCTGTGATCTCAACGAGAGCCTGTTCAAGAACATCCAGTTCATATTTGGCGGCTTCAGAGAAAGTACGTGATTTCTCATGAAGTTCCTGTGCTACCTTGGAAATGTTCACTGCATGGTCGCCGAGACGCTCAAAGTCACTGATCGTATGCAGGAACTTGGATGTCTGCTTTGCCTGATCCGGTGTCAGATCATGCATACTTAACTGCATCAGATAAGTTCCGAGTTTATCTTCGTATTTATCAATGAGATTTTCTTTTTCCTGAATTTTATTAAACTTGCTGTCGGAAAAATCAGAGAGCAGTGCAAAAGCCCGCATGATATTTTTCCGTGCATTCTTTGCCATTCCATTGACTGCAAGCTGACTCTGGCTGATCGCCAGTGGCGGATAGTTCAGGAAACGTTCTTCAAGAAGATCAAAATCTGCCTGCTCTTCATTGTCCTCTTCAGTGTCTTTGATCAGAATAAAGACGAGCTTCTCAATCTTGCTGATGAAAGGTGCAAGTACGAGAATCGTCAGAATCCTGAATACAGAGTTCAAAAGTGCAGTACGGAATGGAGTCATAACTTCATCCATAAAAGTAAAGTGAACCACTGCATTGATCGAATAAAATACGATTGACCAGAAGATCATTCCGAATAAATCATTCAGCAGATAGATCAGTGCTGTACGTTTTCCATTCTTGTTCGTTCCGATGGAAGAGAGCAGAACAGGACAGGCTGCACCGACACCGATTCCCATGGTGATCGGAAGAGCTGCTGCAAAAGTAATCGAACCAGTGATCGACAGTGCCTGCAGGATACCGACAGAAGCAGATGCACTCTGAAGGACTGCGGTAAATGCGATACCGACCAGAATACCCATAAATGGATTCTTGAACATAGTCAGAAGACTGACAAAGTGAGGATTCTCTTTTAATGGAGAAACCGCACCGCTCATTGTCTGCATACCAACCATGAGAATGGCGAATCCAAGCATGATATCTCCCACATCTGTATAGGGCTTTTTCTTCACGAATGTACGTAAGATGATACCGATGATCGCAACGATGGCTGAAATTGTCGCAGTGGACAGAAGCTGGGCGATGCCGCTGGAGCCATCAATGTAGGACAGACATAAGATCCATCCGGTGATACTTGTACCGATGTTGGCTCCCATAATAATACCGATCGCCTGAGCAACTTTCATCATACCGGAGTTGACGAAGCCGACAACCATGACAGTCGTTGCTGATGAAGACTGGATGATTGCAGTTACAACTGTACCCAGCAGCAATCCTTTGATCGGGGAGTTCGTTAATTTATATAAGATCAGCTCCAGTTTATTACCGGCAACTTTCTTAAGACTGTCCCCCATCAGTGCCATTCCGTAGAGGAAGAGGGCAACTCCGCTGAGCAATGACAAAATCATTGTAATTCCCATTTTCTTTTTTCCTTTTTCTTAAGTTATTAAGTTGACGTGTTACGTTATTTTTAATGATACCAGGGTCAAAAGGTCTGACACCACGTGTGCTCGCACACTAGTGGTAGAATGACCTTGTGACCCGCCCCAATATGAGCATAAAAGTGGGGCGTAAGCACCACGATATGCGAATGTTGGGTAGGATTGTGGGAGCACGTAGTGCGTAACAATCCGTAGGTATCATAGTCGGGGGCTTTTGACCCCGACATCTTTTTAATACGTACGCCATCCATTATAGAACACTTTACATGTACTTTACAATTCTTTTCTTAAGAAATACCCAAAAAATTATTTGTCCGGGTGAAATTGCTGAAAATGGAAGTTCCGAATCAGACAAAAATCTTTGCCAAAGATGAAAAGAAATACAAACTGAAAAAGGGGAAAAAGATGAAGACTCAGTATTAAAACTATATGAAAAGGTGGTGAGTTAGATGGCAGTATATG
>OCHA01001718.1_pt1 | contig 15534 bp, 6 predicted proteins | sample 1538591 | NCBI WGS metagenome assembly OCHA01 (sample SAMN04571710, study PRJEB22368) | human gut metagenome | biome: human gut; material: stool | host: Homo sapiens | place: Luxembourg | collected 2012-09-06 | reverse complement strand
TCAGAAGTTTTCCATCCAGGTTTTTCCCAAGAATCCCATTGCTCTGATCTAGATACAGATCCATCTTGCTTCCGGATGATAAGCCATTGCCCACAGCTCTCAGATAGATTCTGCCATGATAATATTTCGGCTCACTCTTCTCATCCACCGGTTCAAATGCTGTCGCCATGCCCGATGTAGTCACCGGCACATATACAAAATGCTGCAGGTCTGCCGTAGATACCGGCATCAGCTGTTCTGTATCGGTCTGATTCACCTGTGTGATCGCTGCTGTCTCCTCACTTCGGAATCCTGTTCCTCCGGTACTGCTGATCTGCAGTTCCAGGTTCTCTTCTCCGGTTCTCGCCGATGCGGTACTGGTCGAGACTTCCCGGTTCGAACTGAACCAGGCAAATGTTGCCGCCAACAATGCAAACAGAGCAATGATAGTTGTCACACCCAGGAACCATTTCCTGAAACTGCGTCCCATATCGTTTCCCCTTTCCATAATAATCCTATACTTATCCTGTTTATGATTTATCTGCTCCCATTATCCACGCCAGCAAATGCCAGGCGAAGCTGGGATGCTTTATTCTGTACCGGATTGAAACACTGATCATCACACCCCTCCAGATACAGCCAATATTCCACGGTCGCCACTTCCTCAGCCTGTAACGTCATAAGCTTCTGGCTCCCCGGATTATATGCATTTCCATTTGTCTGTGCCATGTATCCGCCAATGCCCTGTGACGGGTCACTGGTGAATACCGGCTCTCCGCTTCCTGCAACTGAAGCAACTACTGACCCTGCACTTGCGATCGTTCTCGCAGACTGGGCGCCTCCTGTCGCCCCCATATCATCCAACCGGAAGATCAGAGTCTGTGCACCGGATGAAGAAGTAATCCGCATTCCCAGGCGCATTGCCGCCAGAGCCTGCGCATCACTGCCAAGATTCAGTTCATCCCTGTTAAAATATACATCACATGATGCATTCTGACACTGCAGATAGACCGTTCCATGTAAAGCATCCTGATCAGCTCTGTTATCTGCATTCGCATACAACACGGTGATGCCCTCATTATTCTGCGCCGTAGATCTATAGAAATGTGTCAGATCCGCTGTAGACAGCGGTCGAAGTGAGTCTGGATTGCCACTTGGCACCAGCTCACAGGTCTTATCAAAAGGTCCGCCATAACTATTCGAAATCAGGAGATTCGTATCTCCTTCACTGACGGTACCTGCCATAGGTGTTACATTCGTGGACGGCATCCCGGTCACTGTAAACCATGCATAAGTCGTACCCACTGCCACGATGATCAGGAATACTATCCAGAATATCGTCAGTTTCAATTGTTTCTTTAACTTAATTACTTCTGTGTCCACGAATTCACTTTCTCTCTATCATTACTTTCTTTCTACTCCGGCAAATGTCACTGCCAGATTTTCCAATGTCTTCTCGCAGAGGTTGGCTGTACAGTCTGGATCACATCCTTCCAGCCAGATATATAGTTCCACCTCGACCGGCGTGCCTGGTTTCTGTTTTCCTGTCCCCTGTATGATAAATAACTTCTGGGCGGTATCTGTCCCAGTCACTTCACCTGTATTTTCATTATACTTGCAATACGCTGCGGATGTCAGCGGCGTAAATGGCACTGTCGATCCATCTGCCTTGGATGAATCCAGTACATCCCCGGCCTGTCCCTTCTGCGTGTTATACAATGCTTCCGGGTTCTCCGCATCATTGATCGCAAAGATATACTCTCCTGCTGCCGGTGTTCTCTCACCCGGCTCATGCACGACCAGTCCCACCCGGATTGCGGTCGAGATCGGAGCACTGCTGTCGCTGTCCGTATAACCGATACCTGACAGATAGACATCTGTCGGTCCGCCATTTGTCCGGATATACATCTTCGTGTGATAATAATCCGTCTCATCACCCTGACCGAAGATGCCAGCCACAAGTTCCGGCTGTGAATCCGTACCACGGACAAATTCTTCCGCTTTCTGGAATCCTCCACTGATCTTATCGGTAGACACCGGAGTCAGACGCCCGGTAAAGCTGTTCAGCACTGCTGCCGAACCATATTCTCCGTCATAGGTATTGCTGATCTGAATATTAATACCGGTCCCCGCCGCCATCTTAACCTTGTATATATACCAGGCATAAGTCGCAGCTGCCACTGCCACAAAGGCAATGAGCAATGCAAACATAGCAGAAGTAAGCCGCTTCCTCAAATGCCTGGTATTGGTTGTTGATTCTTTTGTGTCATTCATAATTCTTATTTTGTTCCGTCATTAAAGTCAACAATCTTCTGGTACACTTTAGCATTGGTATATACCAGATAGTCAGTTGGTTTGTTAGTTAATTCTTTTTTACCATCCTTATTCTTTAATACACCCGTCAATGTGACTTTATAATTTGCATACTGACTGCCATCTACGTTTTCCAGTCCAGCTCCGGTTTTAACTTTATAGTCAATCGGTATCAGAATCTGATTAATATAAATCTCATTCACCTGTTTTTTAGATAGGCTCATTCTGAATTTAAACACGTCACCTTGTGCACCAAGTCCTGATGATTTCGTATCAACTTCTGATTCCTTTGCGAAGAAATCCGTAAGATAGCTGGATATATTAACCCTTTCATATGTTCCGTTATTATTCTTTTTCTCCAGACTAAGTGTTCCTTCGAAATAATACGGATATTTTTCATTTGCTTCACTTGTTTGATCAAATCCGGGTATCTGTCTGGCATCAAAGAACGCCCTTGATGTGATTTGCTCCGACTGATCATTCGTTTCTCTGCCATTTAATCCCAGCTGACTGGTATTTCCGTCTTCTTGGGAAATATTATAAGAATCATAGCTGATCGTTGCTTCCGACGTATCTTCTCTGTAATAAAGCCTGTTTTCCACATCTGTATGCTGGCTCATACTGCTGCTTCCAAGATTATCATTCAAATATGCCATCGCTGAATTTGCTTTAAACTGCACACCGGAAGTATCAGTGCCGCCTGTAGTATTTCTTAACGGGAACTGAGCATTCAGGCTGGCAGCATCCGGATATTCCAAACGTATATTTGCGGAAATATCTGCATTCATATAATTACTGCCACTCGTCCTCATTGTGATATAGCAGACACTTCCACTTCGTGTAACAACGAATCCGTCAGCATTTAAATCAGATCTCTGTTGCAAATCGATTGTTGAATCACCTTTTTTCAGCGACACTGATGATACCACAATATTTCCCATAATATCTACAGGTTGTGTGCTATCATCTACCATCTGTATTGCATACTGATAATAAATCGGTCTTGATATAACATATTGTTCAACGTCTTTTTGCACATCAGCGCTTACCGCTACTTCAACCTTTGACGAAACTGTTGCATCGATGTAATCATTCGTAGCTGCTTTCATGATCTGCGAACCACTGACCTTAGCACTTGTCTGTACAGCAAGAGCCGTATCCTTATAAAAATCACCAAGGACATAAATATAGCTGTCTGTCTGTCCGCTTAACTGTTGCTTTCTTACCGGGATCTGATCTGCTGTTCCACTAATTGATGCCAATGACATTTTCTCATTGGACATTCCGCTGCCCTTTGTACAATTCACTACAAGATAATAGCTTTCTGTAACCTTGAGACTGCTGGTATCTCCCAGTGCAGATCCTGAATTAATCTCGATATTGTAATATGTTCCGTTATTTTCATCCTCTGGCTTCAATGCATAATAATCGTATTTTGAATCTTTGCCATTCCATACCCGTACAGTAGCTTTACTGTCATTCGCTAATACTTTTTTGAACTTTCCATCCGTTGCCTCGCTGACTTTCAGATCAAGCAGATCACAAATATACGTTCCCTGCTTGTTCAAATCCAATACATAATTGGAGTCTGCTTTTTCCAGGGATGTTCCATCCTGCTGCAAATAGGAAGTGTTGGCTCCATGTGTATTCATATCCACCAGGGTAAGATGTGTACCCGCTGTATTCAAAACGTCTGCTTTACCAATGTTAATCTTTTTATCATAAGACCACAGCAGTGAAGAACCATTCTCAAGAGCATCTTTCCACTCACCCACTGTCCAATCATATGTAAATGAGATATTAGCGGTAAAATCTTCCCCATATCCGGCCAGGAGTGCACTGGCTGTGCTGCTTGCAGGATATGCAGATACATAGCCTGCTGCTCCGTTGGTCATCTTAATATCAAAAGATACATTCATAATCTTTTTAACAAGAACAGGAATATACAGATGATATACGTCATTTTCATTAACCGGGCTCTTATAAGCCACATCTAGAATCGTAATCTGATTCTTCGTGTTATCAAACTTGCCTGGATTAATCCGCAACTGATTTGAGTTATTCAGAGATATCGTCTGGTTGGCATCTCCCGCATACGTCCAGATTCCGTCGTTATATACATATGTTCTTGGTTCGACTGTATAAATCTTCTCTTTTTGATTCATATTTTCTTGATTCATATTTGTCAAAATAGATATATAACTTTTCAGCAACGATGTAAGCGTATCTGTTGACTCTGCCTGAAGCACAAGAATCGGGATATCTTTAGTATTAGTTGCCGCCGCATATGCAGATGAAGGCTCTTCGGTTTTATAGGTTGTGATAAGCTTGTCATAATCTGAACCTGCTGCAAATTTTTTAATCACGCTGGCAAGGTTGTTATCTTGTGTTCCACCACGATAAGCAAACATTTTATTTGCATCTGTAGACTCAGCAACAATTTTTTTAATAAGTGCTTTATCTTTCTGTGAGGAAACATTATCCGTTCGCAGGGCAGCTCCATCACCGGTCAGTGACTGACCATTTAGCAAAATGCCATTATTCGGTGACACGTGAATCGTAGCTGCTCCCTGGTTGGTTCCCTGATAATCCGCATAAATCACATAACTTTCGTCAGACATTGGTTTATCTTTAGGTCCTCCTACATTACACATTGCAGAGTAGGCACCGATTCTTGAAGCAGCAACTATTTTTATATGACCCGATGACCGGTATCCAACCCAGATGCCGCATCGTGTATCCGTTGGATTTCCCATTTCAGAAATATTTGAATAAGGATAGTACACATTCTTATTATGCGACATCCTCAGTCCAACATTATCTATTGATAGCTTTTTCAAATCAATGTCACCATTTGGTCCTTTAACCGTGCTGCAAGCTTCATCATTATAACCCTTGTATACCAGATAACCAACCAGATTGTTATTGCTCAGAACATCGAATCCATTGACATTCGCATTAACATTACCGGCCAGTGCACCAACTCCTCCACTTGATTTTTTCTCAACTATTGTAGAATTTGACACTTCTACATTTTGAACATTAAAGCTTCCACTACAGTTCCCGACAATACCTCCTACATCACCATGACAAATTGCTGCTAAACCGTCCACCGTTGTATCAGTAACCGTTACATCACCGGTAACACCACCTGCAATTCCACCAAATTGAGGTGATTTGTTCTTATTAGACTGGTCATTAGTTTCTTTTGCACGCAGATGAAACCGAATCTCACAATCCTTCTCTTTTATCTTATCAACCAGAAGGTTGTTAGTCGTCTGACCAAATAATACTCCTGCTCGAAGTGCATCATCTTTATTACAATCATCAACATTTCTTGTATTAATTTTGACGTTTTTGACGTTGACGTCGGAATCTGCATTGTCGAAATATACTCTAGTTTCCTTTGTTGTATTTGCGTCAGCTGTTGTCTTTGCGAAACCTGCATATGCTCCTGAGTACGTCGCATTCACAATGCTCATAGCATCTATCTTACAATTCTTATAATGAATTGTCACATGCCCTACCTGATCATATGCAAATATTCCTCCGGAATGATATCCCCCATCTATATTGGAATCACTGATATTTATGCCGTCAAATGTAACGTTATATCCACCGGTGTATGCATCATTTGCATACAGTAATCCAAATCTGGTATCATTTCTTAATACGTTCGACGTAATATTACAATTTTCCAATGTAATGTTCTGCACTGTATAATCTGCCTGGCAATAAAACTGTGGGAATAAACCAGCCTGCTTAACAGAATATGTATCATTAGCAGAATATTCCAGAATGTTGCGATTATAAGTAATGATTGCTCCATTTCCACTCACTGCCAGATCAGTATTCCGATTTCCCATACGCAATGCGCGTAGTTTAGTCGGTACATATTCTTTGGAGCTGCCATTCACCATATATCCTTGTCCGATACCACGGAAACCATTTCCATAGGAAGATAAATCATAGGTTCCATTTGCGAACTGCAAACTTCTATAGTCTTTGTCATACGTCAGATATGAGGCAATTTCATAATTTTTTACATTCTCATCCTGTGCTTCTACATAAGTTGATGTCAGATAAGCTTTTGACGGACTTCGATGATCTGTCAATTGATCGTTCCATAATTTTCCACCCCAGTAGTCTGTTTCGTCATCTTTTGCATCACAGTCTGCTGTGCCAACATTCTCGTACTTTCCGGTTCTCACATGCCCATAATAAGACGCATCGCTCACAGCCTTCTCTGAACCCGTAGTGTTAAGCGTTGGATTGCCATAGTAACCATTTGTAGCTTTTGCTCCATATCCCGAATTGATAATTGCCGACAATACCCACAGATCCTGCGCCGAATCCACCGTAATCTGACTCTTATCATATATCGTGTAACCATTTACAGAATAGGACTTATCATTTGCTGATATCGAAAGCTTCTGAGTAAGATCTAGCATCGGGATCGTATAGTTCTTATCTGTATTGGTAAGGGTTTGGCCTTCTGAGCAGGCAAATCCATCCAAAACCCGTCCAATATAAGGATTCCAGTAATAATATACATTACCAGCTGTAGCTTCTGTATTCACAGCTACAGAACCATTCTTTGTATTCACCGACGTAAATCCCGGCTGTGATGCCATATTTCTAAAGATCACTCCGCCACCTTTTTTACAATCTGCACCGCCCACAAGTCCAACATATCCACCTACCGGCAGAAGCTTTGCATCATCATTTTCAATCGTCAATCCACTGCCATTAGCATTTACCGCCACATTATCGATAATATTGTCTCCGCCAATCACATAGCCTATGACTCCGCCAAAGAACTTATCTGTACCAGACATATCGGTAACCGTTACCCCATTAATATTAACATTAAGATTCTTGATCACACTTCCCTGGCTATACCGTACCAGACCTCCTGTCGCACCTGTCTTCGGCGTTCCCGTTAATGTGATGGTCGGAATCTTCTCCTTATTTCCGATAATAACTCCACTGAATGCGCTGGATGTGCTGCTTCCTCCGATACCGTTAAAACGAGCCATATTCAGATCTATGTCTTCATCAATCTGATAATAGGCATTACGAAGATATGCAACAATCTGTTCGTTATTATATGAAGTATTGGATGATGTATCCTTTGTATAACGTATTCTTCCACCTGATTCAATGCTTGTTGCAGCATACCATTTGGCACCACTTTTTATAAATACCCGATCGCCTTTTTCTGTTGCCTGATCACGTGTGTGGATATCTGGCATTTCCTGTGCATTTTTGAATTTTTTGGCAAGTGTGTCAGGATTAATACATACTGCGGTTCCACTTCCCTTTCCATCTAAAATCTTCATCAGCGCTGTCAGCTGATCCGCACCTGTAAATAGCGTATCATTGCCATTTGTCACACTCTTAATATGATACGGATCTCCATAGGTACCACAGCCTTCCACCATATAGACTGTCATCTGATTAACATCAAGCTCATGATATGTCTGATCATTATCCTTGTTTTCCCACGCTCCAATGTATGGAAGATACTTATCCACTGTAAAGTCTGTTATTGTCTCACTCGCTCCGGCTTTTGAAACATAAACCTTACCATCCTGCTGTCCAAAGGTATCCAGATACCAGACCTGTCCGGTACCATCAGCCGGATTGTAAGAATTTCGGTTGTGTTTATGCGATGTATCAAGTCCATTTGAAATTTCTACGCCATAGGTCACATTCTTTGTCGTTGTCTCAAAGTTATAACTTCCTCCACTGACCTCATCACCATATTGAAAGCTGAGTGCAAATGATGCCTGTGAGAATATAGAATCATTCTTAGCACCATTCAATCCCATATCTGAAAAATCCAGGGTGATTTCCTTTCCTTGTGATGAACCTACCGTTCCCAGCAGAGATGATCCTGCTTTTTCACCAGATGTATATCCGCTGACTTTCACACCGGCAATGTTGACCGCACAGTAATTTCCTATTGCGTTAATTAGAAGCGGATATTTATTTTTTTCATTTTTAGCTGTATAAACTCCATCTAATGTAATATCAGACAGATTCATCGTTACTTTAAGACCTGATTCATTTCCCTGTGCGGTGTCACAGATCAGTGCACCTGCTTTATCATCTGCGTATACTCCGACATCACCTTTCAAGGTCAAATGATTCACCGTTAGTACAACCGGATCCTTAGACGGAATCGTAACCTTGCTGAACAGACCTGTGTGCATCTGGTAGTGCTGCAGGTCAGAAGCTGAATATTGCTTATTACTAGATTCTTTCTCATTCATAGCAGAATAATCGAATGTTATTGTAGCATCGTGAATATCTACACATGCTTCTACAGGGTAATAGGAGACACCTGTCAGATCTATCTTTCCTGTTATCGAGCCACCTGTCTTAAAATATCCAGATAGATTGGATGTTCCGGAGGTATATCTGTTCAGGCTCCACAAAAGCAGCTTTCCTGGCGTATCAATATTATCGACACTGTTTCCGGCTTTTGCTCGATAGTAATCCACATTGTAATAGTAACGTGTATTACCGTTTGTATAGTCTGTCTTGCCGTTGACTGAGCACTGGTTCTGCCATGTATTACAATCGGATTGGTCAATTAATTCAGCGTTTTCTGCCGACTGAGAAGTCAGACCGATCGACACAACCGATGAAATGTTATCACTATACTTCGTCTTACCGGCAATATCATCAAAGAATTCACCTCCATTAAGAGTGACTGATACAGAATTAATTTCCAAACCACCTTTTAAAATTTCCAGATAAGTTTTTGCATTACCTTTATCCGCATCACCGGAAGTTCCACTACTCTGGGTGATGCCACTGGTATCTGCAATCAAAAGAGCCGACGGCGAATCCTTGCTGGTCTTTCCTTTCAATGTGTTGAACTCCTGAAAAGTTATCCCTGCTGCATCAGTCACATCACCAATCTTCCAATATCCGCTGGTCTGATATACGAGTCCGCCAAAGATTCCCTTTGTATCCAGTGTTGATCCTGTAACCGTTATGCCTTTTAAGGACACATTTGTTCCAAACCATTGATATCCAAAGAATCCGCCGGCTGTACCATCCGCATCACTACTCATCTTGCATCCGTCAATAGTAAGCCCCTCGATAGTTACGTTGTGCGTGTTTTTGCTAAGACCGATATACCCGATAATGCCTCCCATCTTGGCATGTTGGGCGTTACCATTTGCAGTACGTTTAAATTCAATCTCCGTCTTCTCTAATTTGCAATTCGTAACGGATACTTCTGTTTTATCTGCTTTCACGTATGCAACATATCCTCCGATTGCATAATGCTCGCAATTCGATGTACTGCTGATTTTTCCTTGCATGCTACAGTCTGAAAAACTAATATTGGCACCGTATTTTGTCGTACTTCCGATGTATCCACCGACATATACATTAGCCAGTGTAGAGCCGCCTTTACCATCATTGTAAACAATTGATGTATTTACTACAGTATTCGTAATCGATGTACCATCTGTACGACCCGCAAGTGCACCGCAGCTTACCTGTTCACCACCATCCACATTATTAAAATAGATACTTCCTGAAAGATTCAGATGCTTTACCTTTCCATTGCAATACGGAATAAAGCCAATCGTGGAATGATTATAAATCTGTCCGATACCCAGATTAGTACTCTTGCCGTCAGCATTCACCGCTAAAGCGTCTTTTGTCTTAAATCCATATGCTTCTCCTGTTGCGAGCTTAATTGTAGTGCCATTTCCTTCAAACGTGCCGGAATACTGCTGACTCCCGTCGTCACGCAACAGACCGGTACAACCTGTGCCGGAAAGATCTATCTTGCTACTTATTGTTATATCTTTCGTTGTTATATCTTTCGTAAGAGGATTTGATATCCTACCACACAGATAAGCGCCTGTTGAAGAGGTTAATCCTGTCTGCATGATTACCGACAGTGCTACCAGATCCCTGACATTATTCACAGATAGTGATGACGGAGTCGCATCGTAACATACCTTCACTGTATGTGCCTTTGCATCATATTGAAATAATGTAGAATCGGATTGCTCATTCATCCCGCTTTCTGTAAGTTTTGTCCCATCCAGACGGATCACTTCTCCGTAAGAACCAATATCACTAACCGGCGCAGATTCCGGTCGGATATACTTCCATCCGTACGTTTTATTTCCGTCTTCGTTGCCGGATCCCAGCGCATATATCACTGTTCCATTCACATCTCCGGCAATCTGACCATACTTATTTCCAGACCTGGTGAACTTTAAGCCAGATAGATCTGTGCTTCCATTGATACGCAGTACGCCATTCTTTGCTTTTCCAAGGATTCCACCAAGCCCCGGTACTTTATCACCTACGGTATCTGAGCTGACCTTCACCTCGCCAGAGACTGACAGGAAATGGCCTTGCTCTCCCATCTCAGCCACCAGACCGCCAAATCTTCCATCCGTACAAGTGCTGCCCTCTGTTGCAGCTGCACTTACAGTAGCACCATTCATTTCAACATAACTTGGTCCGGCATTTTCAACGGCATCTCCCGCATCTAAACCTGCTATATACCCGATCACGCCGCCAAAAGAAGACGTGCTGCCTGACTGAGTAATCTCAACTTTAGGAGAAACTATTTTCAGAGAAGACTTCTGAGAATTTGCAGAGTACTGACCAATAATGCCACCAAACTGCCAGCTGCTTCCAGATAAAGTCACTTCTGTGTTTACATTGGTTATCTGAATTTCGCCTCCATCGGCACGATCATAATTCAATACCCCAAATAAGCCACCTGCATGATTGCCATTTCCCAAGGTAACGTTTGAACAAAAATTATTAAAATCAAGTGACAGGTTTTTTCCCTTATAAATTGCCATTCCGACAAAACCGCCTGTAGCTGTGTTTTGTCCTTGCCCTGCTTCGATTGTTCCTTTACATGTCACCTCGCCGTTTAAAGTAATCGCAGCATCCGTTGCTTTTCCTACCAGACCACCTGCTGCTCCGGTTCCGGTCACATTTGCCGTTAATGTTAATGTCGGAGTAACTGTTAATTGTGCTCCGCCACACATCTCGCCTACCAGACCACCTGCATTTCCATTGGTGGAAGATACAACATATGCCTGATCACCCTCGTAAGACGCAATTGTCAGAGATGAGTCCTCTGCCATCGTATTACAGAATAAGCCCAGGTTGCCACTGCCACTAATGTTCGTTCCTGCCTGTAACTGATTATCTACCTTCAGAGACAATTTACTGTTGGCAGCCATACTGCCTATCAGTCCTCCAAAGCTCTTATCCCCACCTGTTACTGCTTCTACAGCATTTATTTTTAAATCAATTTCTTGCTGTCCTGCATTATTTTTATTTGTATAATTTGCAGCAAGCAGCGGAGACTCACACTTGCCCTTTGCTTCCAAATATAATCCTTCATCTATTGTTGCGCTCTGATCCAGATCATTAAAAAACGAACGATTCAACGGTATTTCAATACCGCTGCTGGCATTCGTGATCTCAATATGCCCACAAAACGGATGCTTAGCGGATCCAAAACCCAGAAACTGCTTACCATCTGATGTGCTCCCCGTCAGATCAAATGCTTCATTACGCGTAATCGTAATGGTTGCTGTTTCATATGTACTCGCATCCTGATTAGACAGTTTTATAAAGTCTTTAGATGTTTGAAGGATAACTTTATTACCAACGACCATATTATCCCCATCAGCAGTCGGTGTCGGTTCTGCATCCTCCGCCGGTTCTTCCTGCTCAGTTGTCTGCTGAGAACTATTCTCACTCTGATCCTGCTGATTCTGATCATTCTCTTCTACTTTATCAGCGTTTTGACTTTCGTTCTCTTTTTCCTGCTCTTTATTATTGGCTGTGTCCTTCTCCTCTTGCTCTGTTGCAGTGCTTTTTTCTCCCGTTGCAAGCACCGTCATGGGTGCTTCCTGAAATAACAAAGAAGCAGCAAGCACGAATGCAAGTATTCTTCTATTCTTCCATCTGGTCATAACAAGCACCACCCCCTATTGTTTCGAATTTTTAAATATTATATACTGGCTGATCTCTTGCCAGCTTTCCTTCAAATCCTGTCCTGCGTATGTACGATAAAAAGTAATCGTATATTGCTGCGGAGTATTCGGACTCCCCAGGTGCAGCGTTACTGACTTTCTCCCATCATTATCTTTCTTCACCTGACTGTCATTGATATTCATACTCTCAAGAAACCATTTATCAATCTCGACTCTGGAAGAATTCCAGCTAAGAGTACAATCCTCTTCGACCTGTCCGGAAATCTTATAATTAATCATTCCCAATGTATTGAGTGTCTCTACCGCTTTTTTTTCCGCTTCTATATAATTACCGTTCCAGTTCGTTGTCGTAGAATCAACAGCAAATGCAATAATACGACCAAGAGACCGATATTCGCTTCGACCTATCGGCGTTGCAGTAATCTTTATACGATAATTCAATAAACTATCATCCGTAAAACTAAAATTATACACATGATCTACGGCTGCGCCACCAGACAGCTCGTTCTTATCAAAACTCTGTGGGTTCGAAGTAATAGAAACATTATTTACATTCAGCTTCGTATACACACCGGCATCTGATACCTTATTGCCATTCGCATCCATAAGTTCAACCGTCAAATTATAAGATGTCGACTTTGCATCATATTTGGTCTTATCACCCTGCAGATAATTTGACAAGGTTACTGAGAATGATTTTGCAGCATCCCCTTTCGCCATAGAAATGGTTCTCGTCTGTATATCAGTATCACTACTATACTCATACAGTACGTCCGATGTAAAATACTGTTTCTGTCCGGCTACTGTAACCACACGTTTGGCACTGCTCGTACTCGTATATGCAGCAAAACTGACTGTCAACAAAGCCAATACTATAGCCAGTGTAAAAAATACAATCGTCAGCTTTTTCCTGTTCTTCACCTATCTACTCCCCTATCGACCCACGCTTAGATAAATCATATCTGTTTCTTTATTATTACTAACTGTTCCGGCATCCCAGTGAACACGGATCACATAATAATCACAAAAATATTTATCACCATTCTTTTCTGTCATGATATTTTCTGGTTTCATAAGACTTACTCCATTACTATTTGAAGCAAGCCAATACAAAGGCTCCGCATTTTTTTGAACTTTTGCGACATCTACAGGATAATTACCTTTTTCATCGCCATAGCTCAGACTATGTCTTTGATGTTTCTTAACCTCATTATCACCTAATTTACTCAATTCACTCAACGGCTTCGCTGCGATCACCCGATCAGACTCATTATAATAAAAGACTTCACCATTATAGGTAAGATCTATGGATCCTTTTTGTTTGTCATCTGCTCTATACACATCATAATAAAAAGGAATGTTCGTAGTATATGCCAGTTGAAGAGAATAATTATCTACCGGCTTTCCGTACACGCAAAACACATAATATCTATCCCCTTTTGCAACATCAATGGATCCCATATCCAGCTGAGCAATATCATGCTCCTTGCCACTTAAAATTTTCAATACCATCGGCGTCTTAATCCAGCTTAAAGTATCTAACTCCCGTTGTCTGAAAAACCACGCAAGCGTAACAGCCAAAAATATTACAAGTGTCACAATTAAAGCAATGATTGATGTGATGTATCTTCTTTTTTCTTTTTTTATATTATCGCTATTTGTATGATTATCCATATCATGCTTCTTTCTTTACTCTGCTGTAAGTCTTACTCTGAGACAGTCGACATGCTCATTTCCCAGATACATATCTGCCTGTGTATAATAAGAACTCAACGATACAAAAGCCTCTTTCTGAGTTTCAATCCATTCACCGGAAGGCTTATCTGAAATATCTTTAATAAGATTTACTTCATTCTGACCAGACTGCAATGGCTGATTTGTCAATGGATTATAAAAATATTTTTGCGGATAGTTACACATATCCTCCACTATGCTGCATCTGATGTCTGATCCATTTGTATATCCCGAAAGCAACGGTGTGCTCTCATTTAAATACATATCTCCACTTTTCAGGACAAACTCAGCAAAATTCTGTGGCCAACACCAGTAGATGGTATATGAGTATTTTTCTCCTTTTTTTGCACCCGCTATCTCCATCTCTAAATTGCTGTCTTCAATCCATTGGAGACTTTTTTTCCCATCTTCTTTATTCTTTTCCAAAAAGAACAGGAAGTGCCCCTCTACAAAGTTTTTTGATACCGAGTCGTTCTCGCTCGTAACTTCTGTATATCCTGAATCATTCGCTTTATATGGCAACACACTTAATTTCAAATGAAATTGCACATCCCCATCTTGTTTGGGCAGCACATAAAAGGTAAGGCTTCCAGAAGACCCTGGTTCAATCGCTTCATCCCTTCTGGTCTTATTATCCGTATGATTCTGCCAATAGGATTCCCAGTTTGTCTGACTGTTGCTATAATTCCCGATCTTGCTCTGATCATTCAGCAGCCAATTCACAGCCGTATGCGAACTCGACGTTTCCAAAAAATGCTGTAGATTATACCAGAATCCATGCTCTCCGCCAGACCCCAAGATATTCTTCAGTACATCATCATGGATGCCTGCCCCTCCTTCGCTACCTAATTCAATTCCAGAATTATTCGCCGAAACTGCTGACGATGAACCACTCACCCGATTATTTGCCACAAACCACGCAATACACAAAATAATGATGGCGATCAATGCTGTCATTGCAAAAACGGTGCTGCGCTTTGCCTGCTTCTTGTCATTCTCAATCTGTTCATGCAATTCTTCTGTGGAAAGATCTTCCATGTTTTTCTTACTCTTATCAGCTATGATTGCCACCTCTCCTTTTGCTTAAAAATATCTCAAAATCAATTAGTACTTATAAATGGGATTAGGGACAGTATCCTGTCCCTGAAAATTTTTGCTATTCCGCTGTTACTCCCGCTAGTTTAACTGTAACACTATAAGTCCATTTATCTGCAATTGCCTTTTCATCATTGCCAGAACCTTTGACTTCTGCTGGCGCATATAATAGTATATAAAATATATTCACTGCAGATATATGCATACTGATCTGTATCAACAAACTTATAATGACCTATAAGTGGTTCAGTTGTCAAGACAAAAATCTAAGCATTTTATAATGAACTGATATATGTAACTGGGGAGGGGAGAAACTCCCCCTTAGGCTGCATGATCATCCAGTAACAGGATTGGATAATAGCAGGATGCCGGTGTCTGATTATTGAATGCTGAATGACAACGGCCC
>OCHA01001701.1_pt1 | contig 15658 bp, 12 predicted proteins | sample 1538591 | NCBI WGS metagenome assembly OCHA01 (sample SAMN04571710, study PRJEB22368) | human gut metagenome | biome: human gut; material: stool | host: Homo sapiens | place: Luxembourg | collected 2012-09-06 | reverse complement strand
AGCGGGTATGGAATGAACGCGCGATCAATACCGATACGATCATGGTGCACGTCAGAAATATCCGTGAAAAGATAGAAGTGAATCCAAGAGAACCAAAATACTTAAAGGTGGTGTGGGGCGTTGGATACAAAATTGAAAAGCAGGCGTAAACTGGGAATTATTCTGATAATTGTAACAATACTCAGTGCAACATGTGTCATGCTGTATAATTATGATATGATTTATGAAAAAGCGGTCGAGGAGGCACAGAAGACTTATACGACGTCGCTTTCGGACGGAGATTATCTGGAAAGCTTTCTGGAATTCAGTTATATCCTTTATAATCAGGAGATATCATCCAAGACGGGAGAAGCCAAGATGTCACAGGATGAGATCAATGATGTGGCTGATGCGTGGATGGAGGATTACGAAGCGTTATACCCTTATCTGGATTACCGGATCGAGGATGGATCGGGAACGGTTCTGGGGCGAAGTACGGCGAATACTGGAAATGGTCTGACGGATGACAGCTTTAAAGAATATGCATTTGGTATGGTGCTGACTTACGATGAGCATGGCAACCCGGATGTAAAAGTTGTAAAGAGCGGTGAAAAGACAGCGCAGAGTATTGTTCTCAGAAGGATCATTGACAGCTGGAACGAGATAGTTGAGGCGGATACGGATGGAGAACTGAAGACACCGAAAAACCGCACATACATCTACGGAATGAAGAAAAGCAGCATTGAACAGTATCTGAATCAATGGTACTGGTTCGGGGATGAAGCTCCGAATGATGCATGGTATATGATGCTTGCCTGCATGGCAGTAGTATGCGTGGCGGCATGGATTTTTGCACAGAGTGAGACACTGGAAATTGGTGACAGGAAGATCTTCCGGCAGCCATTCGAGGTTGTTTTTATTGTTGCGTCAATTACTCTTGGGATTCTGGATGATAAACTGAACTGGATCATAACCAGAGAGGAAGGCTTGCCGCAGCCAATGGATTTTGCAATCTGGGTCGGTGCATTTGCGGTCACATACTGGGGGGCAACGTGTATCAGTGCGGTTCAGAAGATAGGACTCAGAAAGTATGTCACGGAACGGATGCTGGTATGGCGGCTGTGGAAGGCATTGAGGAAAGAGGCTCCGGTGGCTGCAGAAAGAGTCGGACGGGACAGCGGAAGACTGTACCGTAAAGTGAAAGAGCTGGCTGGCAGGGTATATAAAACGGTTACGGATATTGATTTTACCGACAAAGGAAGTAAGGCAATTCTGCGGATCGTGCTGGTGAACTTTATCATCCTCGCTGTGACAAGTGTCTGGGTATATGGAATTATGGCACTGCTCATTTATTCTGCAATCCTGTATTTTATTTTAAAAAAATATTTTAATGAGGTGAAACGGAATTATCACAGACTTCTGGAAGCGACGAATGAGATCGCAGATGGCAATCTGGATGTAGAAATCGATGAGAATCTGGGTGTATTCGAGCCATTTAAAGAAGAAATAGAGAAGATCCAGAGCGGATTCAAGAAGGCGGTAGATGAGGAAGTGAAAAGCCAGCGTATGAAGACCGAACTGGTAACGAATGTCTCGCATGACCTGAAGACGCCGCTGACGGCGATCATCACCTATGTGAACCTTCTGAAGATTGAACAGAATCCGGAGAGACAGAAAGAATACATCGATGTGCTGGACAGAAAGTCTCTCAGACTGAAAGCACTGATCGAAGATTTGTTTGAGATCAGTAAAGCAAGCAGCAAATCCGTGAATCTGAACATTGCCAACATTGACATTGTGAATCTGTTCAAACAGGTGAAGCTGGAAATGGAAGAGAAGATCACGGAAGCGAATCTGGACTTCCGGCTGGATATTCCGGAGGATAAAGTGATCGTGGCACTGGACGGACAGAAGACATACCGGATCTTTGAAAATCTGATCGGAAATGCAGCAAAATACGCAATGCCTCATACGAGAGTATACGTGAAGATTGCGGCAGAAGACGGGGATGCGGTGTTCCAGATGAAAAATGTATCGGCAACCGAACTTACATTTAATCCGGAAGAAATCACGGAACGTTTCGTCAGAGGAGATTCGGCGAGAAATACCGAAGGTTCCGGTCTCGGCCTTGCGATCGTGAAGAGTTTTGTGGAAATTCAGAAAGGAAAGTTCTGGATCGAGACGGAAGCAGATCTTTTTAAAGCAGAGATTCGCTGGAAACTGGTTGACAAAAAAGACGATATCGCATAATATATATTCTATATGAGAAAGACTTTGAACGGAAAGAGTAGCAGATGCGATGTGTCGAAAGAGAGAAACTGTCACCGGCTGAAAGCAGTTTCAGATTACAGCTTCTGTGAAGTGCGTCCGGGAGTCGGTCCGGTGAAAAAGATGGAACGCATCACAGCCGGATCCGGGATTACACACGTTACGTGTACTGAGGGAAGGATACAGGTAATAGAACTGTATGCTTTAAAAAGAGTGGAACCGCGGATAAACTTCGTCTCTTGTGAATAGCAGGAGACGGAGTTTTTTTGTTATCTTGTGTTTGTAAAGAGATGACGATGGAAAGTCCTGCAGATGAAGAAAATTTGCAGGCGGCGTCTGGAGCATATATGGATGAGCGGTGAACTTATAAAAAAGGAGAGATTTATAAATGGGCATCATATCATATGTCAATGAAGAAATCCAGGTGATCAGGGAGCGTGATCCGGCGATCAAGTCCAATATGGAAGTCTTCCTGTATTCCAGCTTTAAAGCGATTCTTCATTACAGAATCGCACATAAGCTCTATCTGAAGAAACACTATTTTCTTGCCAGATGGGTATCCCAGCGGGCAGTGAGAAAGACCGGTATTGAGATACATCCGGGAGCTACGATCGGAAAAGGATTGTTCATTGACCATGGAAGCGGAGTGATCATTGGAGAGACCGCGGAGCTGGGAGACAATATCACACTGTACCAGGGAGTCACACTTGGAGGAACCGGTAAAGAGCAGGGAAAGAGACACCCGACGCTGAAAGACAATGTCATGGTCAGTGCCGGAGCGAAGGTTCTCGGTTCATTTACCATCGGGGAGAATTCTAAGATTGGTGCAGGATCTGTGGTATTAAAAGAAGTGCCGCCGAACTGTACGGTGGTAGGCGTGCCGGGCAGAATCGTGAAGATGAATGATGAGAAGATGCCAAGACTCGACATGGATCAGGTACATCTGCCGGATCCAATTTCAAATGATATCAGAGAACTGCAGGCAGACAACTTAAGAATGCACAGACAGATCCAGGAGATGGAAAAGCGCATGCAGTGCTTAAAAGAGAATCCGATACCGGAAGAACAAGAGGAGGAGAATTTAGAAAATGAAGATTTTTAATACGATGACAAAGAAAAAAGAAGAATTTGTACCTTTGGAAGAAGGAAAGGTAAAGATGTATGTATGCGGACCTACCGTATATAACTTCATTCATATCGGTAATGCAAGACCGATGATCGTATTCGATACCGTCAGAAGATATTTTGAATACAAAGGATACGATGTGAATTATGTATCCAACTTTACGGATGTAGATGATAAGATCATCAAAAAAGCCATTGAAGAAGGCGTGACAGCCGACGAGATCTCCAAACGTTACATCGCAGAATGCAAAAAGGATATGGACGGCATGAACATCAAGCCGGCAACCAAGAACCCGCTGGCAACCGAAGAGATCTGCGGAATGGTAGACATGATCCAGACACTGATCGACAAAGGATTTGCTTACGAGAAGAATGGTACGGTATATTACAGCACAAGAAAATTCAAAGATTACGGAAAACTTTCCCATAAGAACCTGGATGACCTGCGTTCCGGCGAGCGTTCCCTTCTGGTATCCGGAGAAGATGAAAAAGAAGATCCACTGGACTTCGTACTCTGGAAACCGAAGAAAGAAGGAGAGCCTGCATGGGAGTCTCCGTGGAGTGAGGGACGTCCGGGATGGCACATCGAGTGTTCAGAGATGTCTAAGAAATACTTGGGCGAGCAGATCGACATTCATGCCGGCGGAGAAGACCTTGTATTCCCACATCATGAAAATGAGATCGCACAGAGCGAGGCTGCCAATGGTAAAGAATTCGCAAAATACTGGATGCACAATGCATTCCTGAACATTGACAACAGAAAGATGAGTAAATCTCTCGGAAACTTCCGTACCGTACGTGAGATCAGTGAACAGTATGATCTGCAGGTACTGCGTTTCTTCATGCTGAGTGCACACTACAGAAGTCCGCTGAACTTCAGCGCAGATCTGATGGAAGCATCCAAGAATGGTCTGGAACGTATCGTAAATGCAGCAGACAATCTGAAATTCCTTATGGAAAATGCAAAATCTGAAGCAATTACAGATGCAGAAGCAGAAAACTTCGCAAAGACAGAAGAATTCGTTGCAGGATTTGAAAAAGCAATGGATGATGATTTCAATACAGCAGATGCTGTTGCAGCAATTTTTGATCTTGTTAAATATATCAATACAACAACCGATGCAGAAAGCTCTAAAGAATATCTTCAGAAATTATTCGATCTGCTTGTGAACTTAACAGGAGTCCTGGGACTGATCGTAGATAAGAAAGAAGAGATCCTGGACGAAGATATCGAGAAACTGATCGAGGAGCGTCAGGCAGCACGTAAAGCGAAAGACTTCGCAAGAGCCGATGCAATCCGTGATGAACTGTTAGAGAAAGGTATCATCTTAAAAGATACCAGAGAAGGAGTACAATGGAAAAGAGCGTAGAGTGGGAATTTGACACTTATATGCAGGAGATTTTCCAGATGAAAGAGGTGGATATCAAAGAATATTCACCTCTTACTTTGGCATATATCGGAGACTGCATTTATGATCTGATCATCAAATCCCTGGTGATCAACGAAGGAAACCGTCAGGTACAGAAGCTGCATCAGAAGACCAGCTCTTATGTACAGGCATCTGCACAGTCGAAAATGATGCGTACGATGCAGGAGCATCTGACAGAAGAAGAGCATGCTATTTATAAAAGAGGACGTAACGCCAAGAGCGTGTCACCGGCGAAGAACCAGTCGATCACGGATTACAGACGTGCGACAGGATTCGAAGCTCTACTGGGCTACCTGTATCTGAAAAAAGAATGGAAAAGAATGCTGGAACTGGTTAAAATAGGTCTGGACAGTATCAAAGAACAATAAGGAGTGTCGAATATGAGTCACGATAAGAAGGTATACGATAAAAATGCACACGACAAGAACGTGTATGACAAGAAAGTAAATGAAAGTATCATAGAAGGAAGAAATGCCGTTATGGAAGCATTTCGTTCCGGAAAACCGGTAGACAAGCTGTATGTACTGGATGGATGCCAGGATGGAGCAGTCAGATCCATCATCCGTGAGGCGAGAAAGCATGACACGATTCTGAATTTCGTGGAAAAGGACCGTCTGAACCAGTTGTCAGAGACTGGAAAGCACCAGGGCGTGATCGCAAGTGTTGCCGCATATGAGTATGCAGAGGTAGAAGATATGCTGAAACTTGCAGAAGAAAAAGGAGAAGATCCATTCCTGATCATTCTGGATAATATCGAAGATCCGCACAATCTCGGTGCGATCATCCGTACTGCGAATCAGGCAGGCGCACATGGTGTGATCATTCCGAAGAGACGCGCAGTCGGACTGACGGCAACCGTAGCAAGAACTTCCGCAGGCGCACTGAACTACACACCGGTTGCAAAAGTGACGAATCTGGTAAAGACGATGGAAGATCTGAAGAAAAAGGGACTGTGGTTCGTATGTGCCGATATGGATGGTGATGTCATGTATGACGTCAACATGAAAGGACCAATCGGTCTGGTGATCGGTAATGAAGGTGAAGGCGTGGGACGTCTGGTAAAAGATACCTGTGACTTCACTGCAAGAATCCCAATGAAAGGGGATATCGATTCTCTGAATGCTTCGGTGGCAGCAGGTGTGCTGGCATATGAGATCGTAAGACAGCGGATGCAGTAAAAAAGACAGAGATTCGTCCAGTTGTATAAATGTCAGGAGAAAATTGCAGCTGATAAATTTGTGAATGGAGAGCAGATACCGGAGGAAAATATGACAGAATATAAGAAATTAACAGATGAAGAACTGATCCGCAGACTCCGGAAAGGAGAAACCGGGATCATCGACTATCTGATGGAAAAATATAAGAATCTGGTCAGAAAAGAAGCCAATGCAATGTATCTGCTCGGCGGCGAGACAGACGACCTGATTCAGGAAGGAATGATCGGACTTTTTAAAGCTGTCCAGGATTACGATGCAGATCAGGAAGCGTCTTTCTTCAGTTTTGCAAGGTTGTGTGTAACGAGACAGCTTTATTCGGCAATTGAGGCTTCGAACAGAAAGAAGCACAGCCCGCTCAACAGTTACATTTCCCTGTATGAAAAGGAAGACGGGGAAGGTTCATTGCTTGAGACGATGGAATCCGAACATGAGACGAATCCGGAAGAACTGCTTGTCAGTCAGGAACATGCAAGATCACTGGAGGAACGTCTGGAAAAAGACTTAAGCGAACTGGAACGCAGAGTCTTATATCTGCACCTGATGGGAACCGATTATAAGACCATCGCAAAACTTCTTGACCGGAGCCCGAAGACGATCGATAATGCACTTCAGAGAATTAAGGGGAAGATGCAGAAGATTCTGGAGCGGGAAAAATAGGAAGGATATGATCGATTTATCTTTCTGAAAAGTCAATAAGCCGGCATTAACCAAATAGAAATTCATATTTTTTGAATAGAATATCAAATGTTCATATGCATTTTCCAATGTTAAACTTTAACCATGCGAAAGAGCTGTACAGAAAAAATGTAAGAAGGAGTAAAGTGGAATGGAAAATAACAGTAAGAGCAGTGTAGTATACCAGGGAAAGATTCCCGGAAGAGTAAAGTATACATTTGCATTTGGGGCATTGGGAAAAGATTTGATTTATGGAATGATCGCAACATTTTCAATGATCTATTTTACAGATATCATTAAAGTGGCGCCGGCATTTATCGGAACGATGTTTTTCGTGGCGAAGATATGGGATGCATTCAATGATCTGTTCATGGGGATGATCGTAGATAATACAAGAAGCCGTTTTGGAAAGTTTGTTCCATGGCTTGTGATCGGAACGTTGATCAATGCATTCGTATTTGTAACCGTATTTACAGATTTCCATCTGACGGGTGTGAAGCTTTGTGTTTTTGCAACGGTTGTATATATCTTATGGGGAATGACTTATACCATCATGGATATTCCGTACTGGTCAGTCATCCCGAATCTGACTTCTGATCCGCAGGAGCGTGAAAAAGTATCCGTATTACCAAGAATTTTTGCAAGTATCGGACAGTCGCTGATCATTGCAGGATTCGGTGTACAGATCATCAAGGGACTTGGCGGTGATTACACGGGATACCATAGATTTGCATTAATCATTGCAGCTACATTTATTTTTACAATGGCAGTATGTGTCATCAATCTGCCAAAGATCCAGCATGATGTTGAGGAAAAGGACAAGATGAAATTCAAGGACATCTTTACCGTCATTAAGAAGAATGACCAGTTAAGATGGGCAGTGTTACTGATTCTTTTATATAATGTGGCAATTCAGGCAATCATGGGAGTTGCAACTTATTACTTTAGTTATGTATGCAATAATGCCGAAATGTTATCTGCATTCATGATCAGTGCGTCGGTTGCAGAAGTAGTTGGACTTTTAATCTTCCCGAAGGTAACAAAGGTATTATCCAGAAAGAAAGCATTCCTGATGGCATGTGTACTTCCGCCGATCGGTCTGATTCTTCTGCTTATTGTTGGTATCGTATGCCCGAATAATATTGCATTGACGGCAATTGCGGGCGTGATTGTTAAGACTGGAACAGGTCTGGAACTTGGATGTGCGACTGTATTCCTTGCAGACGTTGTAGATTATGGAGAGTATGTTCTCGGGGCAAGAAATGAAGGTGTTGTATTCTCCTTACAGACACTGATCGTAAAACTGACAGCAGCATTTACTTCGCTGGCAATTGGATTCGTACTGGAGCTTACCGGATATGTACCGAATGCAGTACAGTCACTGGCAACACAGAACTCTATCCGTGTACTGATGTGCATTGTGCCAACGATCGGAGTCATCCTGGCATACATCGTATATAAGAACAAATATAAATTAAGCGATGAATTTATGAAAAAAGTAGTGGCTAAGATTAATGGTTCCGAAGAGGAAGCATAGAGAGAACTATATGATTATAAGGCAAGTTGGATTTGAGATTAAAATCGACTTGCCTTATTGCTGTATACGCAGGCACATTATATAATCTAAGAAGACCTGACAGGTTACACAGGTGTCAATAAATATATACATTTCTTAAAAAGAAATAGCAGAAATACATGAAAAATAAACTGGAAAATGGAGAGGAAACGTGAGGATATTTAGTATTATTCTGGCAGACGATGAACAACAGATCCTGTATGGCATGAAAAAGGGAATTGAATGGGAACAGCTTGGATTTAAGGTAGCAGGAGTCGCGCAGAATGGAAAAGAGGCACTGGAATTGATGGAAGATCTTCATCCGGATCTTGTGATCAGTGATATTAAGATGCCATTTATGGACGGTCTGGAACTTGCAAAGCATATCCATGAGGATTATATGAATACAAAAGTAATCTTATTCTCCGGATGGGATGATTTTGAGTATGCAAGACTTGCGATCAGTTATGGAGTATCGGAATATATCATGAAGCCGATCGACTATGAGGAGATGCAGAAGCTTCTTATAAGAATGCACGAAGAACTGGATAAAGAATACAATGAAAAAGTGAATCGTGCGCAGCTGGAACATGCATATATGGAGAGCCTTCCGCTTTTGCGCCAGCAGTTTTTTAACCGTCTGGTAACAGAAGAAATGAATGAAAATGAATTGAAGAGCCAGATTGATAATCTGAAACTGGAGTTTACGGATGTGGCATATTCGATTATTGCTGTGAAAGTGGGCAGAGGGGATGCAAAGGACGTACTGAGTGAACTGGCGGTGAAACAGACTTTAAAAGAAGCATTGGAAAAGATTGCACATGTATATGAATTTGGTATGAGTGATAATGAGATATTCATCCTGGGAAGCAATAAAAAACACGATGTTGGAAGAATCACCAGGACGATCGGTGAAACGGCGGTTATGATCGAACGTATTTTTCAGAGCAGGATTTCCTGCGGGATCAGTGCCGGTGGGGAAGGACTTACGGTTATGCCGGTATTGTACAGACAGGCACTTGAGGCACTGGATTACAATCTGGTGACAGTAGAGGAAAGCTACACATATTACAATGACATCATGCCGGTGCGGAATGTAAAAGAAGACTGGAATGCAAAAGTAGAAAATATAGGGAAAAACATCACACATTATACGGAAGAAGAACTGAAAAGCCAGGTGGAAAGCCTGCTTGCATGGATTCATCAGAGACAGTATTCCTTAAATGAATATCAGGTTCTGATTCTGGAAATTTCATTTTCCTTTTCCAGATTCTATAAAAAATATCAGATCACAACGGATATGGAATTTGCAGGAACAAAGAAAATGGCAGTGAAGATTCTTTCTTTAAGCACAGGCGAAGAGCTGGATCACTGGCTGGTCAATTACTGCGAACTGATCCGTTCTCTGATTCAGAAAAAACAGATTGATAATAATGTGATCCTGGCAGAACATGCGCGCAAGATTGTAAAAGAGAGGTTTCAGGATCCTGACTTGAGCGTGGAGACCGTGTGCGGGGATCTGCATGTCAGTACATCATATTTTTCGAAAATCTTCAAACAGGAAACGGGTGGAACATTTGTGAACTATCTGACCGGACGCCGGATGGAAGAGGCAAAAAAGCTGCTTTTACAGACAGATTATAAGAGTCAGGTGATCGGAAATATGGTGGGCTATCCGGAGCCGAATTATTTCAGCTATGTATTTAAGAAAAATTGTGGAATGTCTCCGGTAAAATACAGAAAACAGGGAGGAGATGCGGATGAAAGATAAAAAAGTAAGCATCCGTATCGTGTTTCCTCTTGTGATGTCTGTTTCTATTGCAGTCTGTATTATAAGCTGCATGGCTTTGTTTTCGCATTACTTTTCCGGCTATTTTCAAAGGAACACTATTGAAAAGGTATCGAAGCAGAAAAAAACACTGGCACAGGATCTGGAAGTGGAGATAGAGAACATCAATAAACTGGTCAGTTCGATTTATTATCAGGATATCCGGGCTTATGATACGGCAGCAGAAATGTTTCAAAAAGAAATGGAACAGCGTATGGTGCAGGAATCAGAGGTGCTTTATGGCGCGGCAATCTATGATGCGGACGGGAACAGTCTGTGGCATTCAGAAAAATTACCGGACGTGAACACAGCAGAGATAAAGAAGGAAGACTGGTTCCAAAACGCACAGAAGAATATTGAGACCATTCATTACGGGGAGAAGAAACTAGTACAACCTAAGAAGGCAAGATACGTTTATGAAATCAGCCGTTACATAGAATATGTCGAAAATGGAAATATGAAGTCCGGGGTACTGCTTCTGGACTATTATACGGATTCGATCGATGAGGTATTGCTGCATTATAAGAGTCAGAAATCGGCATACTGTTACCTTCTGGATACAGACCGGCAGTTACTGTATCATCCGTTTGAAAAAGAAATTGTTTCGGGAATGTATCAGGAAAAGACTGTGAAAGAGGCAATGGCCTGTAAGAATTATAAAATAGAAGAGCAAAATGGAGGCGAATGGCTGATCGAACGCCAGCAGATCGGCTATACCGGATGGAATGTGGTGCTTGTGAATTCGATGTCCAGTCTGGACTTTGAAAGCTATAATCTGCACTATGTTGCATGGTTTACGCTGCTTCTGGTTGGTGTGATATTGATTTTCCTGGATATTTTACTATTCAGAAGCTTTACGAATCCGGTTTACCGGCTGCTTCAGACCATGCAGGAATTCGGAAAAGGCAACTATGATATTAAGGCCAAAGAAGAGGGAATAGGGGAGCTTAAGAATCTCAGTGCTCATTTTAATATTATGGCAGATAAGCTGCAGGAACAGATGGAAGAAATTCGTAAGAACGAACGGGAGCGGCAGCAGATGGAAAAGAAGTTACTGCAGTCTCAGATCAATCCGCATTTCCTGTATAATACACTGGATTCGATCATCTGGATGATACGAAGTGAAGAGTATGACGGTGCGGGAGAGATGGTATCTCTGCTTGCAAAGTTTTTCCGTATCTCGTTAAGCCAGGGAAAGGATATGATTCCACTGGAGAAAGAGCTGGAACATGCATCCAGTTATCTTGCAATCCAGAATATCCGGTTTAAGGATAAGTTTGACTTCCAGATAGATGCAGATCCGGCGCTGTTAAAATATCTGTGTCCGAAACTGTCCATTCAGCCGTTGCTTGAAAATGCGATCTATCATGGCATGGAGGGCATGTATGAGGACGGAGAGATTATAATCCGAATCTATGATAAAGACGGAGATATCGGAATTGATGTGGCAGATAATGGACTCGGAATGATACAGGAAACCATAGATCATATTATGCACAATAAAGTAATTTCGAGCAAACGTGGATCGGGAATCGGTGTGAGGAATGTAAACGAACGGATCCAGCTGATCTACGGAGAGGCGTATGGAGTGACGATCACAAGCGAACTGGATGAAGGAACGACAGCGACCATTACGATCCCAAAGATGGAGGAAACCGATGATGCAAGGTAGAAAAAAACATTTATTGCTGATCCTTCTGCTTCTTTTGATCGCATTTGTATCCTTGCAGATGATGACCAGCCAGAATCACACGGAGAAAAAGACGCGGATTACGGTGATCTTACCAAAAGACAGTCAGAAGGAAATGTATGGTCTGCTGGATGGAATACGGGATCAGACATACGATGATCATGTGAAACTAGATGTCTGGTACAAAAGCAGACTGACGAAAAAAAACTTCGATAAACTGATAAAAGAAGAAAGAGAGAATGGCTCGGAAGGAGTCCTTCTCGTGTATCCGGAAATGTATCTGGAAAAAAAGAACGGCAGTTATAAGGAAAACGATGTTCTGGCGGTGACAGATACGATGCAGAGTGCGTTTCAATATTATGCGGCTGTCTCGAAAAGTAAGAAAGAACAATATCGTCTGCCGGTGGAAGATACAGTGTTAGAACAGGTGAAAAATGGGGAAAAACCATTCATTTACGTGGAAAATACATACAGACTTGGCTATGAAAGCATGCGGATGTTAGCAAAGAATGGAAAGACAAAGAAGATGAAAAGTATTTGCCTGAAGCCGGTAAAACTGGATAAAGAAAGGATAGAAAGCGGAGAATATGATGCGCTGCTTTCAAGGTGATCAGGAGATGAAACATAGTAAAAAATATAAAATAGATAAATATAATCTCATGCTGATCATATTGATCCTTGTTCTGGCCGGACTTGTGATCGCGTGGAAAATGCCGCAAAAAGAAGACCGGTATCTGCATATCGGAATTGCAGTATATGACCGAAGTGATACATTTATGGGAAACTATATCGGAGAACTGGAAGATAAGATAGAGCAGATGAAAATACTTGGAAAGAAAGTGTCTTATGAGATCTATGATGCGGAAGGAATCAGCAGCCGTCAGGAGAAACAGCTGCAGGAGATGTACGCACAGGATTATGATGTGATGCTTGTGAATCTTGTGGAACCTGTATCTGCGGCAAGTGTGTTAAATGATGCCAAAGATGCAGACATACCAGTCATTTTATTCAACAGGGAGATTGATGAAAAAGACCTGAAAATATCAAAAAATGTCTGGTATGTAGGAACAGATGCCAGAGCTGCCGGTGTGATGCAGGGAGAACTGTTAAAAGACCTCTGGAAGAAACAAAGTGAAACTCTCGACTGGAATGGCAATGGAATGCTGGATTATGTACTGGTAGAAGGAGAAGAGTCACATTTTGATGCAATCCGCAGAACGAGCGGCTTCCTGGAGGCGGGGGCAGAGCTTCCATTAAATCAGAAAGGAAATATCCTGGCCGAATGGAAACGAGGGCTGGCTTATGAAAAATTTGCAGCATTAGATGAGGAGACGGTACAGAATGTCGAGGCCGTTATCTGCAATAATGATGATATGGCACTTGGCGTGTATGATTATTACAAAGAAAAGAATCTGAAACTTCCGGTGATCATCGGGATTAATAACAGTGAAGAGATGCATCAGAAGATCATGTCGGGCGAAATGTACGGAACGATTGATAATAAGATGGAAGATCAGGTGGCGGAAATATGCCGGCTGATGCAGGCAATTCTGGAAAAAGATACGGAATCGTATCAGAAAGTGTGGTATAGTACGACGGAGGCGGTTGTTAAAACAGAGTGAAAATTAGAAAAAGATAGCCGCTGTCACCGGTAAAATGGTTGGCAGCGACTTCTTTTGCATACTTTAGTATATAATAAAATCCCGTAAATTCGTGTCTTTTACACGGTTTACGGGATTTTTTAAGCTGCCTAGCGGAATCGAACCGCCGACCTCCGCCTTACCAAGGCGACGCTCTACCGACTGAGCCAAGGCAGCATGCATAAGTGATATGCAACAGTGATACTATACAATATATAGTGTGCTTTTGTCAATATATTTTTGCATAATAAAGAAAAATATCGCTTAATGTTCAGTTAAGCGACATATGATTTTTGCTATTTTTCCTTTAAAACTATATCATATTACCACTTATAGCGCATGTGGTCAAGCCGAAAGGGCCAAAAAAACGACGTTTTCTTTATAAAAATTTCATATTTCGAGGTGCATTTTTACTATTTTGACAGAAACTGTCTATATAAGCCGTCAAAAAAAGCGTCTGATTCTGGTCAATTTGTTCATAAGTTTTCCCGTGATATCTCACGAAATACGCGCATAGTTATAAAAACAAAATATATTTTATATGGCCGTTAAGCCGTCAGGATCGCAGTCATAAAAGTCCATTTTCCTTGAAATATAAAGGGAAAATGGACTTTTTGTCGCTTAACTGAACATTAAGCGACACCACCATATCTCAAGCGATGGAAGGATTAATCATATGGCAAAAAAGCAAGGGTATGCAATTACTACTTGCTGTTTCCGGTTGCGCTGCAAGCATCCGGAATGGCTGGAAGAGACACAGAAATTCTATAACCAGATCGAGAAGTTCTATTACGACCTGTATCTGGAACATCCGGAACTCTGGAAGGAAAATTCACAGAATTCCCTGCGTGGAGTCGAGCAGTTAAGCATTCCGGGCAGAAGAGGGAATCCAGTGGAAAGCCCGCTTCCGTGGGATTATGCACTGCTTTATTTCCGGCGTGCGGCGGCCAATGCAGGAATTGCGGCGGCGAAGAGTTATCTTGTGAGATCGGAGAATGCTTACGTTGGAAGATCTGATTCATTCGATTCAGCTGTTACCTATTATAAAGGCATGTATCGGGATTTGACATCAGATGGAATCACACTCCGGGTATGGGATGGAACTACATGGAAATGGATGCATTGCAGACTTTATGGGAATGCATTTCCAGAAGAGGCACAGATCATGTCACCATCCGTGGCATTCAAAAAGCCATATGTGATGCTACATGTTCCGGTGAAAACAGTGGTAAACGATGCATCTGGCGTGAAAGATCGTATTGCAGAAAGAAGAAATGTCTGCGGAATACATTTCGCAAATCAGAATACATTTGCGGCAGCGAGCGTGATGAATTCTGAAAAGAAAGAAATTGCAGTCCGTTTCTTCAAAGGCGGAAAAGAATACAGCCATCAATGTGCAGCTGTGTTGCAGCATATTGACCGGTCCTTTGGGTCACATGGTGAAAATGCCGGTGGTCAGGTGAATCGGAAATACTGGATGCGCCTGAAACATCTGAATGATCATTATGCACACAAAGTCAGTAGAGAAATGATTGATTTTTGCAAGATACACGATGTCGGAATCATCGCATTTCCGAAATATGTGGAAGAGTATGCGAATTACGTCAAAAAGGGCGCAGGCAATTACAGTGCTTTACACCTGAGTACAAAGATTCGTGAATATCTCACGTATAAAGCATGGAAAGAAGGCATTCTGGTCATCGATGTAAATGCGAAAGGCATGCATGAAACCTGCGCAGCGTGCGGAAAAAAGATTGTCAGCACAGATAAAAAGGCGCAGGAATGTGTCTGCGAAAACGGGCACCGAACTAACCGGTATCTGAATGTTGCGAGGAATACGGCAAACCGTTGTCTGGATCAATTTCAGAAGAAAGCCGGGAAATAAGGGTAACAAACGAGAAATCGTTGGTTTATATATGCGAAAGCAAAAGATGGGAACTGGTTTATCAGCTGGTTCTTATGGGTTGAGCACCGCCTGTCACGGTGGGAAGCCTGGCGGTGAACCGGAGAAATCCGGGAAAAACTGGGGTGGAAGAAGTGACGAAGAAGTTCCGGACTCATGTTGGGTGGGGACGGGAGAGGGTGTTTGAAGTTATAAATATTAGAAATGAATCTGGCGAAAAGCCGAATGGTAAAAAAAGTGACAGAGAGATTCGATAGGATCTTAGCCGTGTGTGGTTATCACACAGTGGAAATTAGAGAGAAATACTATCTGTGAAGAGCAGATGTGTACATAGATTAGGAAGTTAAC
>OCHA01001696.1_pt1 | contig 15703 bp, 17 predicted proteins | sample 1538591 | NCBI WGS metagenome assembly OCHA01 (sample SAMN04571710, study PRJEB22368) | human gut metagenome | biome: human gut; material: stool | host: Homo sapiens | place: Luxembourg | collected 2012-09-06 | reverse complement strand
GCTTGAGATGAATATAACATATTGGAAATAATTTGTCAAATCATGCATTTTTCTTGCTAATCATAAATTTTCTGATCGAACAACTGAGCATTTATAATCTTCCTTTTCTTTTTTGCTACTACAAATCCCATCATCAAGATTAAATTCATAAAAAACACAACCACACTACCTTCAATCTTACAACTACCGCCAGACAAGATCTGGTTTCCGCTAATCACCATGTTAAATAAATGTGGATAATCTTCTGCCATCGATACTCCGCCAAGAATAATTGCTCCAATACCGTTCCAGAGGAAATGTATTACAATCGGTGCAATTAAGGAATCTGTATACTCTAAAACTGCCGTCACAAAAAGGCTCATTGTTATAACATTTAAAACCGAAAGAATTCCCGCCTCAAAAGCGCCACCATGTGCAAATGTAAATAATCCAGTAGATACAATAACAGCTAAACCTATATTGTAATTACTTTTTAACATCTGATACAAATAACCACGAACCAACATTTCTTGCATAATAGTATTGATAAAAGCAGAAAGTATCCACAGCCAAAACATGGAAATTTGGTTGTTGCCATCTATATGTATAACACCTATCAAAGATAATATTCCAACAGATGTACCGAGCCAAACGGCTCCTATTATACAACCTAATACAATATTATAAACAGGCTTTCCTACAAGATGTAATTGTATCTTTCTTTTATCTATTAACCAGAAAATAATTGTGATACCAACAATCGCCAAAAACGGAATCAGTTCTGCCCAAAATCTCCAGAGCACAGCACTTTCTGTATCTGGTATATGCATTACCGACACACATATAACCCAACCCATAAAAAATATAATCGTTTTTAATGATACTACTACTAACTTCTTCATGAATACACTCCCGTTGTTGCTTTAATATAAATTTTTCCTTTTATTCCGGAAACACAATCTCCACACAGAACTCATTCCCTTCTATCCGGGCGCTGATTTTTCCTTCCATACGGAGTACCAACTCTTTCGCGATTGATAAGCCAAGGCCGCTGGAAGTCTTACTGCGTGCTTCATCCGCTTTATAAAACCGTTCAAACACCTGATCTACATTTATTTTTTCCACATGACATACCTGATTTTTTATCTGTATCCGGATGCTGTTTTCAACTTCTTCCAGTGAAATACTGATTTTCTTTTCCCCGTGATCCAGTCCGTTTTTAATGATATTCTGAAGGATTCTCCGGATTCCCTGTTCATTTCCCTTCATAAACAGTAATTTCTCTGTAATCTGTATCTCCGGTTCAATTCCTCTGCCCGTCCATTCATCGTAGTAGGAAAATATGGTATCTTTCAAAATCTTGTTGATACAGCAGGATGACATTTCCAGATGAAAAGAATCGTTTTTAAGTTTTGTAAAAGTAAATAATTCTTCCAGCATTTCTTTCAGGCTGCCGATTCTCTCCTGTATGATCTTCATATACCGTCTCTGCTCTTCCTGGTCTTCACAGGTTTCCATTAACTGAAAATATCCGTCAAGGGATGTCAAAGGAGTACGGATATCATGTGAGAGATTTGTATATGTATCCGAAATCATCTCCTCTTTCTTCAAGTATTCCTTCTTTTCCCTTCGCTTCAGTTCCAGCCATTCGTTTAAAACATCTGCCAACTCACCAATGCCTCCAAAATCCATTTCTCTGGTAATCAGCATGTTGCTGTCGTGCTTCATCAGAAACGACAACTGGCGGCAGATGTCTTTCACCTGCCGCTGGTATTTCCAAAATAACATTCCTTGTACCAGTATCACTGCTATCAATAGCACGAACCCTAGTTTTATCATTTAGATATCTCTCTTTCTGAATACCCATGCTGTCAGTAATGTAACCACGATTCCGAACGCCGCCGCAATCACAACTGCCGTCAGGCATTCCTTATTGGTCGGTGACATGGATAAAAGTGCAATCTTTCCTGTCACTGTATATTTCAAAATCTGGAAATTCTCCACACCTGCCTTCTGGATCAAATGATTGATCACTCCGTATAAGACAATCATGGTATTCATGCACAGGCAGATAACAATCGTCATGCTGAACACGTTGCTGTTCAAAACCACCGCAATCGCCATACTGATTAGTACCAGTGCATAATGAAGCAAAATCTGAATACCAAAGTATCTCAGCAACTCGCTTCCATTCCCCCACTCCAGATATCCGAAGTACATCTGCTGTGCAATAATCTGAATGATGAAATAAAGCAGCATGGTAACAGTCGTATACACAAACAACACGGAAGCTTTGGAAAAGATCAGGTTTCTCCGGCTCCTTACCTGCCCGCCGATATTTTTAATATAACCGCTTCCTATATCTGCACTGGAAAACAGCACTGTAAAAATCACCAGAAACAACGCCACAAACTTCGCCTGCAGGTTTGCATATACCTGATCAAAGACCGTTACTTTTTCTCCCGGCTGTGTCGGCAGGAATACGGACATTCCCATATTGATGGTTTCTGGTTTCACTGTTTCTGCAATGTTTTCTGTCTGCTGTTGTTCCGCTTCCTTGTTCATCGTATCAATATCCAGTTTCGACATGGATGTGGAGAAGAATATAGCTGCCGCCATCACAATCCATACCACATACATACTTTTTGTCCGGACCATCCGGTACAGATCCATTTTTATCATATTAAGCATTTTGATTCCCTCCTGTCAGATTCAAGAAATAGGTTTCCAGTTCTTCACTGGTAATGGAAATTCCATTGACCAAAATTCCTGCTTTTGCCAGTTCCATATTGACATTGGCGCTTTCATTCAATCGTTCAAATATATGGATATGGCTCTTATCTGTAACCTGATAGTTGGTAAATCCCATTCTGTCCAGAATCGGGACTGCCTGCTCCGGATGGATTAACTCTATTTCAATCCGTTCACTGCAGCGTTTCATCAGTTCTTCGCTTGTCAGCTCCTGCAGAAGACTTCCATTATGGATAATTCCATAATCCGTTGCAATCTTAGATAATTCCTCTAAAATATGACTGGATATCAAAATCGTCATATTCCGTTCATCTCGCAGTCTCTGTATGATATCACGCACCTCTGCAATTCCCTGGGGATCAAGCCCATTGATCGGTTCATCAAGGACCAGGAGATCCGGCTCCCCGACCAGTGCCAGCCCGATTCCGAGACGCTGCTTCATTCCAAGGGAAAAATGTTTCGTTTTTTTCTTTCCGACACCTTCCAGTCCGACCGTCTCTAAGATATCTTCGATGTATCCCTTTTTCCGAATACCAAACAATTCACATTTTATTTTCAGGTTTGTATATGCATTCATGTTGCCATACAGCCCCGGTGCTTCAATCAGACACCCCACACGAGAACGAATCCTCTCCAGTTCTTTTCCTTTACACCCGAACATCTCAATCTCTCCGGCTGTCGGTCTTGCAAGTCCACTGATCATCTTCAGGCAAGTCGTCTTTCCCGCACCGTTCCGTCCGATAAATCCATAGATAGCACCCTTTTTTATGTGAAGGTTTACTTTATCCACTGCCTTATGATGACCATACTGCTTCGTCAATCCATTTGTACTTAATAACAATTCACTCAATGCTTTCATCTCCTTTTCTTATCTGCTGTTATCATATCGGATAAATCCTAATCAAACGCAAATAAATAGTAAAAAAAGAGTAAAGATTAAGAATGCAGACGGTAGCCGATTCCCCATACGGTATCAATATATTCCTCCTGCGTTACTGCTTTTATCTTTTTCCGGATATTGCTGATATGTACATCCAGTGTCTTTGTCTCTCCCATATAGTGTTCATCCCACGCATATTCAAAAATCTCTTCTTTGCTGAAGACCTGTTTCGGATGCTCCAGTAAAAGCTCCAGAATTGCAAATTCCTGCTTTGTAATTTTTGGAAGCAGCACTCCGGCAATCCGGACTTCAAAGCGCTCACGGTCCAGTTCCAGGTTTTTATATGACACGCTTTTATGTTCCGGCTCCTGCTGCATATGGCGGAGCTGAACCTGAATCCGGGCAAGCACCTCCTGTATCTCAAACGGTTTTGTAATGTAATCATCTGCCCCACTGGTAAGAAGCCCGATTTTTTCATCCAATCCGTCTTTGGCTGTCAGGACAATAACCGGCGTATTGCCCTGTTTCCGAATCTGGGCAAGCACCTCTTCTCCTGAAATTCCCGGAAGCATCAGATCCAATAGAATCAAAGAAAAGCCCGCCTTATCCATCTGGAACAGCATCCTCGCTTCCGTCCCGGAAAAAGCCTGTACCGTCTCATACCCTGCTTTCTGTAATGCCGAATATAAAAGATTATTGATATCCGTATCGTCTTCTACAATCAGAATTCTGTTTTTCTGCTCCATTTTTCTCATCCTTCCATTTTCCGATTTAAACAATATTATATTGCACTTTTATAACTATGTCCAAAATTCTTTTGATATTATCCTTCCACCTCGTCTACATATGCTATATATAGTTCTAATTCTTTTGACATATGCTATATCTTGTGTTAATATAATCTTGTATTTAAGTTTTTGTGCTGTCCCGTCATGGGAGTCTGGACCATTCATCCAGAAGCATATGCAGTTTAAGTTTGGAAAATCGTGTCATTATACTGCCGTTTTATACGGTGCTATAATGGCACTTTTTTTATTTTAATCTATTTTAACGCCCAAAGAGGCAGAAAGGAGAATTTTTATGTCAGCAATTTTAACAATTTTAGGGAGGGCCACAAGAGATCCTGAGATGCAGCAAGGAAAAAATTCCGGTACGGAATATGTTTCTCTGGACATTGCAGTTTCACAGCGAGGCCAGGATGGAAAGGAAGAAACCATTTACTATCAGTGCTATTTTAACAAGTTCCTTGCAGAACGCTTAGCAAAAGCAGGCGTAAAGAAAGGAACCGGGCTGATGATCTATGGTGATCTGGAGCTTCATCCGTTCATTTATCAGAAAGGAAAGAATGCGGGGCAGGCAAATGCCGGTCCGAGGATCAATGTCAAGGACTGGCACTTTGTACCATCCAACCGTTCTGACAGCAATACCGGACATCCGGGTGCAAACCAGAACAGCCAGCCGAATGGTGGTGCGGCAACGCCCGGTGCAGCCGGCAATGGCAGCTACCCAATGCAGGGAAATCCCAATGGCAGCTACCAGAATCAGGCAATGCCTGGCGGCTATCCACAGCAGGGAATGGCTCCTGCTAACGGTGCCTACACGCCTCCTGCAAATGGCGGACAGTATCAGGCTCCGCCAAACGGAACCGGTCAGCCACAGAGCAGCTACCCGCCGCAGGGCAGTTATACCGGAATGCCAAATTACGGAGGTATGCCGGGCAGTCAGCCAACTGACGGCTTTCAAAATGTGCCGGAACAGATGGCATCCCAGTTGCCCTATTAACTCTCAAGGAACCCTATGTTGAGGAATTGCATTTATCATCTTTGTGATGATGCAGTTCCTCTTTTTCATGTCCGGAAGCGGCGATTTCCCATCCAGCTTCCGGGCTTGTCTAAGAATCATGAATCAGAAAGGAATCAGCTCATGAAAAAATCAAATCGAAAAAAATTCTTACAGTTTGTCGTGCTTGTACTGTTTCTTGCAGCACTTTTCGTACCACAGGATGCCAACCGGCTTCTGATTGCAGGCATTGCCCTGATCGGTATCGGAGTCACGCTGTTCAGTTATCTTCTCCCGCTTTTCACGGAACGCCTGAAAAACAGGGAGCATAAGCTACGAAAACGCCCAGAAAGAACTCGTCATCTGGAAGGAACACCTGATCTGGAAACCATTCTCTGGAGACAGATCAAATTCCAGATTACCGGAAAGCTCAAGGAAGCCTTCCCGGATGCCACATGGGATTTTGTGAAAGAACCACCGCTCTCCCAGATACTGGATGGGGAACCATTACGGATTCGCACACGGAATACCGGAAGTTATAATTTTGCGGAAATTCTCATGGATGCCCGTGGCAGTCTGACGCTTCAGATGATGACCATTGAATCCTTACATAAAAAGGAACCGTCAGAAGGAAATCCGGATTCCAGACCAGCCGTTAATCCCAAATCATGGTATTCCCTGATTGGGAAACCGCTACTGATGGAATTGGTCGGTGACTTACAGGCAAGGGGCTATGAAAAGCTGTTTATCAACGAGCAGGGAGATGTCTATATTCTGAACGGCACTGAACCGGAAGTCCGGGGAAAGCTGGAACATTTCCCGCCCAAAGATTACTGGGGCGAATTGACGGAGATTTTTACTGAAGATGAATTGACCACAGAAGAGACCGAGCAGGCACTGGAACTGTCCTGGATCTCATAAGAAGGAGGAACGAATCATGGCAAATAACATCGTAGCAACCTGGGGGTTCAAACGCAAACTCCCGGAACCATTTGAGGATTATACGGACCATGCAATCTTTGATGACATTGCATCCAAATACTGTACTCAGCCACGGAAAAAATCCACGCTTCATGCAGCTACCCTGCGGGCAGTCCTTGCTTATCTGGAGCTGGAAAACCCGGTTGGCAGTACCCCGCCGGAAAAGCTTGGGGCGGTCGGTACCCAATCCAACAATTTTGTTGTGGCGGAATATCCGAGCAAAACCGGTGATCTTCAGGTGGTTGTCTACAACCAGCTAAACGGAAAGTTTTACGGAGGCTGCTATACTCCTCCGCCGGATGTGGAAAGCACACCGGAAAAATACGAATTTAAAGACTCCAAACAGTCCGGTGCGGCTCTGCTGTTCGCACTGATGCCGGTTTTTCTGGCAGATGAAGAGTGTAATGAAAAGTATCAGGAATTAAAAGCGCACCGGGACAACGGTTATCCCGATCTGGACGCCGCTGCGGAAACAGCAGCCATTCTCTGCGACAACATTTACCGGAGAACCCGCTATGCATCAGGTCTCCCGACCGGTGGTGTTAAGATTGACCTTCCGGCAAACGGCGTATTGTCGCTGATCAAACCGTTAAATATCCAGAAGGGGGTCTATGCACCAACCGAAGTGCTCCATGGAGACTTTCAGGTGTTACGTCCAGGAAGTGGATTTAAGAAAGCACAGGCAGCCATTTCCAGAGATGATTTTGTTGGGAAATTTATCCTGACCGCATCCCGAAGGCTGTCTCCGGAAGAGGAGGTATCTGTTCCGACATTGGCAGAGTGGTACATCATCCCTCCGGAAATCAAACGGATCTGCGAACACGCAAAACTGACAACGGATACCACACAGCCGATGCGGAATTTTCTTTTACGGGGACCGGCAGGTACCGGAAAGACCGAAGGAGCCAAAGCCATTGCTTCCGCACTTCACCTTCCTTACCGCTGCATTACCTGTTCCGCAAATACAGAGGTATTCGACCTTTTAGGTCAGATTCTTCCGGATGTGGACGGAAAACGCACCCGGCTTCAGCGGCAGTACCCGTCTTTTCAGGAAATCCAGTTAGATCCCTCCGGTGCCTATCAGAAGCTGACCGGAAACTATGATGAAGAAATTTCTGCCGAGGACACCTACCAGAAGCTGATCGATACGATTTTTGATGAAATGCACAGCTATTATAAGGAACACACCTCCGGACAGAACTTCCAGTATGTGGATACGCCTCTAGTCGAAGCCATCCGCTATGGGTATATTCTTGAGATACAGGAGCCTACGGTCATTGCTAATCCCGGTGTACTGGTTGGACTTAACTCCCTTTTAGACCGCTGTAACAGCGTATATCTTCCAAACGGAGAAACCATCCACCGTCATCCGGATACGACCATCGTAATCACCACAAACAATGACTATGCAGGCTGTAAACAGATGAACCAGTCTGTCATTTCCCGAATGAACCTTGTGATTGATCTGGATGAACCGGATGAGGATACACAGGTAGAACGTGCCATGGCTGTTACCGGATGCAAGGATGCAAAAACGGTACGTCTGATGACACGCATTGTCAAATCCATGGCTGTCTACTGCCGGGAAAATCTCATTACAGATGGCTGCTGTGGCATGAGGGAGCTGATTTCCTGGGTGCAGTCCTACATGGTCTGCGGGGATATCCGGGAAGCGGCCCGTTACACGGTGCTTGCCTCTGCCTCTGCCGATGCTGAGAACCGTACGGAAGTGGAAGAAAGCTGTCTGGATACTGTGCTTGCTGCGTAGGACACGCCTATGAGAAAAGCAGCACTCACAGAAGCCCAGATCCGAAAGCATCTGGCAGATAATCTGTCTTATCTCCGGCAAGCCAAAACACCGAAGTTATCACAAAAGGCAGTTGCCAGAATCTTAAATCTTCCCCCGAAAACCATTATGAATTATGAAAATGCAAACTCCTCCCCGATGGCTTATGCCGTCCTTCGCCTTGCTGTGTATTACGGCTGCACGATGGAGGAACTGCTGACAAAAAATCTAAGAAAAGAAAGGAAGAATATCACGTGAATCACAGCCAAAGAAATTTAAAGAAACTAATCCGGGCAAAAGAGGATTCCATTGCGGATGAGGAGTTATTCCTCTCCGCTGCCTATCAGAAGTACCAGACCTCCCTTGCCAGAGCCGTTACCGGACGTTACCGGTATGGACTGCAGGTACTGCTGGACTGGGACATTTCCGAACAGGCAGGCGTTGCATATACCGACAATTATAAGGTACATCTCAACGCAGCGAACCCGATCACCCAGTCTTTCCCCACCCGTTTCTTACGTTCCCAGAGCCTGACAGGGCTCACCGGGCATGAAGTGGGGCACTTACTCTATTCTGATTTCACAGCCCACGCTGTTCATCTGAGGAGTCTGGAAAACGGTTCCTTCTATCCGAAGGAGCCGGAGCTATCCCTTCCAGCTTATCAGACAGCACTGGAGGAGATCAAAGAAGTGTTAGAAGAAAAGGACAAAGCCGGATGCCTGACACTGGCACGATGCGCCGCAACTTTTCAAAACATTCTGGAAGACATCCATATTGAAGACCGTATGTGTGAGGAATTCCACGGCACCTTCCGACAGGGGATTGAACTCAATAACCTGCGTATGTCCGAACAGATTCCTTCCATACAGGAACAAATTGACAAAGAATACCAGCCATTTTCCATCATTGCCAACCTGATCCTTTCCTATTGCCGGACCGGAAACATCAACAATCCCACCGGCTATCAGGGGGATTATCTGGATACCATTTCCGATTGTACCGATCTTCTGGATACGGCAATGGAATCGGAAAAAGGCACTGACCGGATGCTGGTTTCCAATGCGCTCTTAGCCCTGACCTGGAACTATATCCAGCCGCTCATCGAAAAAACACGGGAGGAATTGGAAATGCATGGCGAGGATTCCGCTGCCGATGCTCTGGAAGATCTTCTAGGGGATGAAGTCAGCAGCGGCGCTCCTCTTCCGACCGGAAAAAGCGGTGCCATTCCAAAGAATATCAAACCAGCTTCCCCAAAAGGAAGCGGGAATGATGAGGGCAATGCTCCTTCCGGTCCACGTACCAAAGAGGATGCTATAGAGGAAGCCAAACAGGTGCTTTCGGAAGAAGGCGGGCGCATCGCTCTTACAAAGACCAATACCATTCTGGATGAAAACAACCCCGGCGTCACTTATGTCAGTCAGTATCAGGGCAGCGGCTATGAGCATGCTGCAGAGGATCTGTTCCGGATCTTGAACGATGTGGCTGCAGAAAAGGTGCAGGAAGACTGTCAGACGGAACTGACCGAGGAACTGCAGAAAACAGCCAATGATATTCATTACGGCAATGCCCATGCAGGCATCCATGTTACCATCCATCGCCTGACCAGTGTTTCCGATTACCTGAAGAATGAATACCAGACAGTTGCTCCCCCGCTCCTGCGGGCTTCCAAAAAGCTGCAAAGCACCATCCTGCCGCTTTTGAAAGAAGAACAGCAAGGCGGAAAGCAGAAGAATCTCCTGTTTGGAAAACGTCTGGACTCCCATGCTCTCTATAAGACAGACGGAACCATCTTTACCAGAACCAGACTTCCAGGAGAGGAAAAACGTCTGGCTGTTGCCCTCCTGATTGACGAGAGTGGTTCGATGGGTTGGGGTGACCGGATGACACATGCAAGAAAGACTGCCATTGTCCTTTATGATTTCTGTAAAAGCCTCGGTATCCCTATCACCATTTACGGGCATTCCACGGATGCAGGCGGCGTTGCTCTTTACTCCTATGCAGAATTTGATTCTGTGGACAATGAGGACTGTTACCGGCTGATGGATATGTGCGACCGCAACGGGAACCGGGACGGCGCAGCTCTCCGCTTCGTAGCAGAGCATTTGTGCACACGCCCGGAGCTTCAGAAGCTGCTGATCCTGATTTCTGACGGTCAGCCAGCCGATTACGGCTACAGCGGAACGGAAGCAGAGGCAGATCTGCGGGGCATCAAGAAAGAATACGAAAAACGGGATGTCATCCTGTTTGCGGCTGCCATTGGTGACGATAAGGAAAATATCCGCAGGATTTACAAGGACGGATTCCTGGATATCACGAAACTGGAAGAGCTTCCAAAGAATATGGCACAGCTTGTCAAACAGCATCTCAAATAAAGGAAGGTGAATACTCATGAATGAAACTTATCAAAACCGGATTACCGACCAGATCTGCAAGATCCAGAATGACCGGGCACTCATTGCCTTTTATGACCGGCTCCGCTACGCACCACTCGGCAACTATGCACAGCTACATGCCAAAGGGGAATATCAGGAAAACGGGCATAAAGTACATTCTTTAATCTGCATCACCATTCAGGATTATTCCAACGGTACCGGAGACCGGAATATCATCACCCGTTTCAACCTGGCACCGGAACAGATCCAGTTCCTCTTAACCCGGATCACTTCCGGTTTTCAGGAATTTGAATGGAGCCAGAGCAAGATCTACGGCAATCCCGATCAGAACGGTTATTCCACAGCCCAGATGTTTTATATCTCCAGACATCCCTATGATTCCAAAGGGCAGCCTATGAAAAGCCCATGGAAAATCCAGATTGTAAATGGGAAAGGCATCAAAGCACAGAATAAGAACGGTGGTTCCTACATGCAGCCACGCAGCTTCCAGTCCGAAAAGACGACAGCCATCCAGCTTACCGACATGGATCTGTTCACGCTTCTGAAGCGGACGGATTCCTATATTTCCAACTGGGAAACGGTGATTGCTGCATCACTGATCAATAACGGAAAACGGATGCTGGCAGACCAGCAGAACAGTCAAATGCAACAGACAGCACAGGCTCCGCCTTACGCTGCCTAAATTTTCAGAAGAGAAGCGGTACTTTACTGCTTCTCCTCTTTTTAAGAAAGGAGACTTTAGTTATGAATATTGCACTCATCCGGACCATGGACTCTCAGGGGCGTATCGTCATCCCTGCAGAAATCCGGAAACAAATGAAGCTCTCAGACGGAGATGCACTGGAACTGGAAAATGTGGGAATGGAGCTGCTTTTACGCAAATGCCCTACCCACTTAAACGGAAAAGAGGAAATGGCTTCCTATCTTTCCGTCCTCTACAGTGTCATCCACTGTGGTATCGCAATTTGCAGTGAGGCTCACATACTCGTATCTGCGGGCATCTATCTTCCGGAAGGCACTCCCGTTACAGAAGAACTCGCCGAATTGGTTGCGGACGGCCAGGAACTGATCTCTGCTGAGAACTGCCCTGTCTACCCGGTATCCAACACCCGTCAACCGGTTTGTGCTTTTTTCCCGATTTTAAGGGAAGACAGAGAGCCGCTGGCACTTCTTCTCTGTTCCAGAACCGGACAGCATTTATCCGAGATGGAATTGGGATGCGCTAAACTGGTCGCTGCCGTAATTGCAAACAAAATTAAGTAAGGAAAGGAGCGTGAAATCAATGAAGAATACAAATATAACCTTACACACCACCCAAAAGAAAGAATATGTCCTCACCGGAATCCTGTCCCTGCCCCTCCATCTGGGAGAACGGGCGTGGATCTATAGTTATAACCAGACCTTTGCTACCAGTCCGGTGCAGAGTATTCTGGAAGTATCCGAAAACGGTGTGGTATTTGAGACCTGCAACAGTATTTACCGTCTCAGCTACACCCGTGTTCCGATGGAGCTGGAGGCGATGTGTGCTTGACAAGAATGGAAGAACTGGAGAGCTGCCTTTCGGGGCTCCTCTCCACCTTAAAGAAGAACCGGGAACATGTGCCTCTGGAAGTGCTGAAGACACAGTATAAGCAGCCGTATGAAGAACTGGTCAGAAACATCAACCTGACCGCTTCTGCCTATGCAAAATCTGTGCTGCTCCACCGGCTGGTCCTGAATCCGGATGCAGATGTGGAGGAACAATGTACCGTCATCAACCAGATGATACAAACTTCCGGGATGCTGAAGAAAATCAGCTCCTGCATGTCCAAAACCTATGATGTAGGACAGATATATCCTCTGATACTGGAACTACGCCATATGGTCGAACAGGCACTCTGGCCCTATGTGAATCAGGCAACTTGTCTGGTCGCAGATCTGGATGATATAGAAAAAGAACCGACAATTTACAATTTTTTGACACATGAAGTTTATGAAAATGATACCTGGATTCACCGAGAAATCGACCTGCGCTGGAAACTACTGGTACATCTTACTCCCGAACAAAGAGAATCCGTACCACCAGCCAATCATAGTATGAATGGAGGAATTTACCATGAAAGAACAACCATCTAATCCTTGCGAGAAAGTCTCATTTATTTTGACCTATGACCAGCTTGAAGCTGCTTATAACATCTACCGGGAACAATTTATTTCCTGCGACTTCATCCGCCGCTCCATGGAACGTCTGGAGGAAAGAATCGGACTCTGCAACCTTCCATATGAAACGCTGCGTGATGATCCAAGCCTTCTTCATGAAGCATACCTGCAGTTTCTCCGACTGGAAGACTGCAATGTGGCTTATAACGACACGCTGGAGCAGGTAATTGATGCAATCGAACAATGGCTTGCCTCTGGCACCTTATCCCCTGTAAACCTTACGGTTTCCAACCAGAATATGGGTGAAACTTTTGGAACGGAGGTGGATGTGTAATGGCAAATATCTGCTGTGATGATGTGATCTTTTATACAGAAGGAAATCCGGAAGGACTATATGACTTGTGGGAGGACCTGGAAACCTACATCATTCTGAACCAGAATCCTGATTTATGCTGGATTGGCAATTTATTTTCCCACAAGAAAATAGATTCCACCGGAATATCTCTTCGTGGAAATGTCAGCTACATGGAATGGAATGATACGTATATTCTACTTTCTTTAGAGACAGCATGGACTCCACTTTATGAAGCATATCAGGCGATAGCCGCTGCATATCATGTTCCCTTTGTGATGCAAAGCATAGAACCTGGAGAACGAATTTATTATAACACGGATGAAGCACACCTATTTTTCCCTGACCGATATTGTGTCCGCTTATATGAAGAAAGCCTATTGACTCCATGTGGCTTAATAATCGGAGAAAAGCTGGAAGACGGTGAACCATTTGAAACGGAAACAGACGTATTAGAACGATTCAGAGATTGCGGATATCCAGCAGCTACACTAAAAGAGTTGGAGCTCATGTTCGATGCGGATGAACTTATTATTTTTGAATTTACAAATCCATATTTGGATCTGGAGCAGAAAAATGCTTGTGCATGAAACTTCTCCCCTCCACACCAAAGACGATTATCATCAGATTTAAAGGAGGAACACCATGACTGATTTGGAACTGGATGTCTGGGATGCATGGCTCAGGGAACGTCAGGAACATCTGGAAGAAACCCTGTCCAATATCTCACCATCGGAAGAACCCTGCAGATATTACCTGCTAACCGGATATATTCAGGGAATGCTAGAAGCTCTTACCATGCTTACGACTGTTGAGGATGGGAAACGCTTCAAGATCAAACTGGAGCAATTTCGCCAGAATCTGCTCCTCTCTGGAGATTACGATGCTACCGGTAACTATAAACAGGCAGTGAAGAAAACTGCTGTTTAAATACTTCGAGCCGCCCAATCGGACGGCTCTTTTTATGCCCGAAAACGGTAGCCTACACCACGTATCGTTTCTATGTAGTGCGGTTCTTCCGGATTTTCTTCTATTTTCTTTCTCAGATTCTTGACTAACCCATAGACACGGTTATCCACTTCTGACTCCACATCCTCATAAATATGCTGGTAAATCTGTTCTTTTGTAAATACCCGATTGGGGGATAAGGCCAGATAAAAAAGCAGGTCATATTCATGTCTGGTAAGTTCCACAACCTTACCATCTTTGATTACGCTCCGCTGAAGCTGGTCTATTTCCAAACCTTGGAATGTCAACTTTTCAGAATTTGTAATCTCCATAACTTCTAACGTACTTTCGCAGGCTAGAACTGATTTAATTTTATTCAGGATTCCCTCTTCGGAATCAGAAATGGTAAGAATCATCACTTTCCCATAACATCACCTGCTTTTCTTAGCATTTAGCTTTCACTCCTCATTAACAATGTTTATCGATTGGTTACATAGATATATGCATCTTCCAAAGTTACGTCACAAGCTATACATCCACTTTCTGACGGCATATTCTCCCCTAACAGTCTTAATCTAATTCCTTCCTCCGTATACTGCTTACTGGAAATATGATATTTGCGATAAACGGCATCATACAAAGCAGGAAAAACGGGATACAAATCGCCAGATTCGGTGTATGCATCTTAACTGTCACCAGCATAGTCAACGCAGCACAAAACATTGTCACGATATACCCGCCCACAAGTATCAGCAAATAATATTCTCCATATGTCATAACATAAATACTGTATGGATCATCAATCTGATACGGCGTGAAAAATCCGCTTGTTCCCATTACTGCAAATGAGATAAGAGACAATACCCCCACTCCGATCCATATAGAGACTTGTGTGTTGCTACAACGAAAAACTATGTAGAAATCCTTAATTTTAGGCACTTTTTCAAGCATATCGTGTTTACAAGTGAGGGTGATAAAATCCGAAATAAAGAGATTAAAAACTATATCAATGTTTCAGTAGTAGTTGATATAGAGTGTGGGAACACAACAAATTAAATATTAAATTTGAGGGGTACTTGTAAAAGAGTATCCCTTTTCAATGTAGGGCGTTCAGAAAAGAGCGTCTATTTTTTTACCCAAAATGAAAGGAGCATTAAGAATTATGAAAAAGATATTCAAGCGATTATGTACGGGCTTCTTAGCCTTTGCGACTATCGTTACCGCCTTGCCGAGTACCATTGTTCATGCCGAAAGCAAGCAATACTGGACACAATCTGATGAGCGTGTCGGTATCGTTGAAAAAGTAATGAATGACGGTTCTATCGGTTCAACCTTTAACGAGGGACATTTGACCGTTGAGGGTGAGGACGCTTATTGTATTGACATTATCTTAAAATTTTGTATAATAGGAATTGAAGTTAAATTAGATGCTAAAAATTTGTAATTAAGAAGGAGGGATTCGTCATGTTGGTATTCCAAATGCGTAATGTAGATAAAACATCTACTGTTTTGAAACAGACTAAAAACAGTGATTACGCAGATAAATAAATACGTTAGATTAATTCCTACCAGTGACTAATCTTATGACTTTTTAAACAGATAACTAAAATTACAAACAAATCGTTTAACTTCTGTATTTATTTATAGATGTAATCACTTCAGGAGTGATTACATGAACAAAAATATAAAATATTCTCAAAACTTTTTAACGAGTG
>OCHA01001691.1_pt1 | contig 15737 bp, 14 predicted proteins | sample 1538591 | NCBI WGS metagenome assembly OCHA01 (sample SAMN04571710, study PRJEB22368) | human gut metagenome | biome: human gut; material: stool | host: Homo sapiens | place: Luxembourg | collected 2012-09-06 | reverse complement strand
CCAGAACGGAAAATCCCCATTTCAGCGTATTTACAAAGAACAGCATACCAAACAATCCATATACGATAGATGGAATTCCCTGAAGCGTCTCTGTTGTAAGTCTGATCACTTCTACAAATTTATTACCACGTTTTGCATATTCCACAAGGAAGATTGCTGCGAAGATTCCAAATGGGACTGCAATCAGAAGTGATAACAGGGTCATGATCACTGTGTTGATCAATGCCGGCATCAGCGAGGCATTTTCCGATGTATAGTGAAGTGAGAAAATGGATGGTTTCAAATACGGAACACCATGTACCAGCACATATACGATCAGAAATATAAGTACTGCAAATGTCATAATCGCAGAAAGCATGACCAGAAGCATTACGATCAGTGATCCGGGAGTTCTGGTATATGCTTTTAACTTATCTTTCCATGTTACTTCATTACTACTCATAATTCTTCCCCCTCTTCAAAAGCGCTACACAGAAGTTCAGAAGAAGGATAAATATGAAGAGAACTACGCCGGTTGCGATCAGTGCTTCTCTGTGAAGTCCGGATGCATATCCCATCTCAATTACGATATTGGCTGTCAGTGTTCTGACTCCTCTGAAGATTCCTTCCGGCATTCTCGGCTGATTACCAGCCACCATGATCACTGCCATCGTCTCTCCGATCGCACGTCCGATTCCCAGGACAATAGCTGCCACTACTCCGGATTTGGCTGCCGGTAAAACAACGGTAAAGATTGCTCTTTCATGTGTTCCGCCAAGTGCTACCGCACCTTCATAATACTGTGTAGGAACTGCTCTGAGCGCTGATTCCGTAAGTCCGATGATCGTTGGCAGGATCATCATTCCCAGAAGAATGGATGCCGTGAGCATACTGCTTCCGTTACCGCCCCGGTGAAGTGTTCTTCCGATTTCCCTTACCCACGGTACGAGAACTACAAGACCGAAAAATCCATAGACAACGGATGGGATTCCTGCCAGAAGTTCTGTCGCCATCTTCAGTGGTTTATAGATTACTTTCGGACAATAGAATGCCATGAATACTGCTGTCAGGATTCCGATCGGTACACCGATGATAATTGCACCGGCCGTTACATACAGACTTCCAATGATCATTGGAAAGATTCCGTATATGTCATTCTTTGGTCTCCATAATTCACCGGTCAGGAATTTCCCGAATCCAATCTTACTCATTGCAGGAATTCCATTTGCAAACAAGAAAATACAAATGAGTGCAACCGCCAGTACCGAAGCACAGGCGGCAACTGCAAACACTCCCTGCATGAATTTCTCTGTCCATGCTTTTGATTTCATATTATTTCACTACCTCATCCCATGTGGTTGCATCACCAGTGTAAATTGTCTTTACCTGATCACTGCTGAGTTCATCTGTTGTATTGTTTTTATTTACAATAACTGCAATACCGTCTGTAGCAATTACCTGGCTGTCCAGTTTATCTTTTTCTTCATCCTGTAATTCACGTGATGCCATTCCGATATCATAACTTCCGTCGATTGCTGATGTCATACCTGTTGTAGAGTCTGTAGTCTGAAGCTCAATCTCTGCTCCTGTATTAACTTTCTTATATGCCTCGATCAGTTTTTCCATAACCGGTGATACGGAAGATGATCCGCCGACAACCGCTTTTCCGGATGGCTTGCTTCCCGCATAAGCTTCTGCTGAATCGTCTCCGATATATCCGTTGTCTGAAATCACCTGCTGTCCTTCTTTGCTCATGATATAAGCGATGAAGTCTTTTGCCACTTCGTTATCTGCACCTTTCTTTGTTGCAATGTTAAATGGTCTGCAGATTTTGTATTTTCCATCTTTGATGTTCTGCTCTGTAGCTTCTTCTCCGTCAATCTTTAAAGCTTTTACTGTATCATTTAATGATCCGAGTGATACATAACCGATTGCATAATCATCTCCGGCTACTGTTGTAAGCATTACAGATGTGCTGTTTGTGATCTGTGCATCATCTGTTGTCATATCAACTTTTTCGCCGTCTTTCTTTTCTTCAATTCCGAAAAGTTCGATGAATGCTCCTCTTGTTCCTGAACCATCTTCTCTTGAAACAATTGTGATATCATTTGAAGAATCCCAGTCGCTTTCACTCTTGCTGCTCTTGTCATCTGAAGAAGCACTGTCGGAACTTCCACATCCAACTGCAAGTCCTGCTGTCATTGTTGCTACCGATAAAATTGCAATAAACTTTTTCAACTTCATAATCATACTCTCCTTAGATTCTCATCTTTTTTCATTCTGATTTTTTTCCTTGTCGCTTTCGACAATAGCTATATTAATAGACGTTTGTTAAATCCAAAATCTGTGGATTGTTAAATGTATGTAAAGTGTATGCAGGAATTGTATGGAAATGTAAAATCGCTTTTTTCATAGCCGGATTTTATGACTGTGTGCTTTCAAATTGAATTTCTTAATTTTTCATGCTATAATTCCTCTACAGGGCTGTCTGGAAATGCTTTTCCGGATATGTTTTTGTTACTTATTTACAAAAATAAACAGAAATTTTACATTATAAAGAAGAAAGAGGATTATAATTCTATGTGGATTGCAGATCAATGGAAAGATTATGAAGTAATCGATTGTAGTAATGGTGAAAAATTAGAACGCTGGGGGCAATACACTCTGGTTCGTCCGGACCCGCAGGTTATCTGGGATACTCCGAAGACGGAACGCGGCTGGAAACATATGAACGGCCACTATCACCGCAGCAAGAAAGGCGGCGGGGAATGGGAATTCTTCAGTCTCCCGGAACAATGGCAGATTCATTATAAAGAACTTACATTTAACTTGAAGCCTTTTAGTTTCAAACATACCGGCCTTTTTCCGGAACAGGCAACGAACTGGGACTGGTTCTCTGAGAAGATTCGAAATGCAGGAAGACCGGTCAAAGTTCTGAACCTTTTTGCTTATACTGGTGGTGCTACTCTCGCAGCCGCTGCTGCCGGAGCAAGTGTTACTCATGTAGATGCTTCAAAGGGAATGGTTGCATGGGCAAAGGAAAATGCAGCTTCTTCCGGATTGTCTGACAGACCGATCCGCTGGCTGGTCGATGACTGTGTAAAATTCGTAGAGCGTGAGATCCGCCGCGGCAATCACTATGATGCTATCATTATGGATCCACCGTCATACGGACGCGGACCTAAGGGGGAGATTTGGAAGATCGAGGATGCAATTCATCCGCTGATCAAGTTATGTACACAGATTTTGTCGGATGACCCGCTATTCTTCCTGGTCAACTCTTACACAACCGGACTGGCACCGGCTGTTCTGACTTATATGCTTGGAACGGAGCTTAAGAAATGGAACGGACATGTGGATTCTCAGGAGATTGGGCTGCCGGTTACGCATTCCGGACTGGTGCTGCCTTGCGGGGCTTCCGGGAGATGGGAAGCGGTTTAATACAAAAAACTGTCCACCCGGACCTTCATAAAACATCGAAAGTCTTTCCTGTTCAGATTCCGTCAGTGGGACAAATCTAAAGGGACAAAATTCTGCTAAAAACAGGGGATCGAAATTTAAAACTCGGCACATGCCTCAGACAGTCAAATTTCAAACCCCTAACGCAGAATTTTGTCCTTTAAGATTTGTCTTCTTTGAAATTTTCATACCATTTTTCTGCATCTTCGGTGGTCATATGCATTCCTTCAGACAATTGTTTTACAGTTTCTTCTTTGCTCAGATTTACGACTTCTGCTAAATGAATAATTGCTCTTATTCCTTCTTCACGACCTCGTTCTATCCCTGTCTTCAGTAAAATATTTTTATCTCTGATTGCTTTTTGTCTGGTTTCATATTCTAACCGTTTTTGTTCATCTGCACTAAGCCGGTCTAATTCGTTGTATGCCTCTTGAAAATCGAAATTTTTCTCAGCCATTCTCTTTAAATCCTCCCTGTTTTTTCCTCCCAGGAAACGCATCCATTGTATCAGCTCTGTTTCTTCTTTCTGTTCTGGCGGCAATTTGGGCAGTTCTAAAATATGTATTTCCATCATATCCGAATATTCTTTTCCAGTCTTCGTATCGCAAAAAGAAATACGGCGATAACATTCTTCATCTTCTGGAATCAATACATGATTCAGAATACTTACCTGAATACACTTTTGAAGCTTATCGTAATCCTCACCTTTATTCAACTGTTCTACATACATCTTACTCAAATAATAGATTGTCCGATTCGCCCAGTAATTATAGTAAATTACCTGCATTTCAAAATCTATCTGTGTTCCGTTTTTCATTTTCACTCTGACATCCAGTATGCCATACTTATCATCTTCTGATTCTTTTCGAAGAATTGTAGGTAAAAGTTCTGTATGTTCTACTTCATCCGGGCGTGTATTCAATATTGCCGCAAGGATTCCCTTCCGGACTTTTTCATTATGCATCAGTTCTTTGAAGCAAAAATCAACTGTGGGCAGCATAATAAAATCATTCTGAGCATCCGTGGAAATATTTATCGATATTGTATTTTCCTGTTTGGTTTCATTTGTTTCTTTGGTCTTTCTCATAAGAATTCTCCCTTCTTTCACGGATGAACTATCATCTGAAGTAAAGAATTCTCTATCTGTATATATTTTAGCACAGAATAATTTAATAGAAAAGGGAACGTTAAATTATTCTCTACCAAAAAGTTTCAGAACTCATAAGTAAATATTTTTCAAACAATATCCATCTCAAAATATGTTATCGGATTATCTGCTCGATTCTCTGAGCTATAAGAATAATTACCGACTGGTCTATAGATACATTTGCAATCCATTCGAATGATGATTGCGTGAAAATAGGATAGCATAATTTTTTTGATATTACCATTAAAAATTTCTAAATTTTGGCAACTCCTTATAAATGCATGATAATCTACAGAACCTGCCACCGGCAGCTTCTTCCGAACGTATAAATATAAAACAAGCCACTGGGGACAAGAAAAAATCCACTTTTCCCCGTCCCCGATGGCTCACCCGATGGCTCAAATTACATCCGCCAACGAATCACAGACCCGATACGTAAGTTTCCGTATCTCCTCCGTCGGCTGTACAAGATCCGGAATCATAATCACATGCATTCCAGCCTGATGTGCGGACAGAATTCCTCCCGGAGCGTCCTCAAACGCCATACAATATTCCGGCGGTATTCCCAGACTTTCACTGGCTTTCTGATAAATCTCCGGATCCGGCTTCGCTTTCTTTACCATATCTCCGCAGACCACACTGTCAAAATAGGAATCTATCCCAGCCCGGATCAGATTCCCCATGGCATAATCTCTGCTAGACGATGTCGCTATCGCCATCTTATATCCTTGTGCTTTTCCATATGCCAGCAATTCTTTTACACCTTTTTTCAGCGGAAGACCTTCTTTATCCACAATCTTCCAGAAGTTATCCCGTGTCAGTTCTCCAAACTCTTCGAATGGAAAATCTTCCCGGATATATTTTTTGAAATATACATTCCGGCCCGCACGGTTCATTCCAAGTGTGTGATAGATGACGTCCCCCATATGTGGGATTCCAAGTTCATCACCGGATATCTCCCAGGAACGCTGTACGATCCGCTCGGAATCGAATAGCAGGCCATCCATATCAAATATAAATGCTTTTATATCCATTTTAAAACTCAATGCCTCTTCCAAGTGCATCCTTCAGATAATCTGCAACTTCTTCTAATTTATGTACGGCCTCCATCTTCTCTTCGAATTCATCCCCGATGGATTCCTTATTAATGAGTGCCTGCTGTATCTTCTTTACATCTTTAATTAAATTCTCTGTCATATCAAAAACCTCCCTTTCACTGCTTATCAGGAAATTTACTTTCCGATGATCGATTAACCTCAATGTATATATCAGTATTATAACACAAAACTTTTTACTATTCTCTGAAATCATGTTACAATTTAATTAATTTTTGCAAATTATTATCTTTTTCCCAAATTTGTTCATGCATCATTCGTACGAATTCTTCCATTACACGTGTTTTATATTTGTGTGTCTTGTAATAGAAGAATACTTTTCTCTTTGCTTCTTCCCCATCTAATTTGTAATACACCAAATTTTCAAATGTCGGGAGCTGGCTTACCAGGATATCACTGATGAATGTTGCTCCAAGCTGTGTAGACGAAGCCATATAAGCCGTCGACTGCTGGTTGAATTCCAGCACGATATTTGGCCTGAATCCAACCTCCCGGCACAGCCTGTCACCTCTGGTTCTGGTATCATTTCCCTGTGTCAGCATAATGAACGGAAGCTCTGCGAATCTTTCAAGCGGAACTGCCGGATACTTCTGACTCAGATACTTTTTACTCTTGATATTCTCATAAGAAAGCTGATATTCTTTCAGTTTCTCATTCACAGAAAAATGTTTCGGAACCGCAAGTAATATATTTTCTTCGCAATATAATTCTTTATTATACAAAATGCTGTCATAGTGATAATTATCAATGACAAAATCCAGCGCATTACTGCCCAGCATTTCTTCCAGCTCGGCTGTATTCCCCTCGATCAGCTGAATATGTACATCCGGAAATTTCTGATTAAATTGGGTGATCAGAGACGGTACTACATATGCGGCAAACAGCGTACTCGCTCCCACTGCAAGATTCCCGGTCTTCAGCCCCGCCAGGTCATTGATGTAATTCTCTACCCGCTGTTCGATCTGGGTAATCTCCTCCGCTGCCTCGATATATACTTTTCCAACCTCTGTAAGCTGGAGTGGTGTTGTACTTCTGTCAAATAACGGTTCTCCGATAGTCTCTTCAATCTTTTTGATCCTTGCACTCAAAGACGGCTGACTGATGTACAGATTCTGCGCCGCTTTGGTAAAACTTCTTTCTTTATATACTTCATAAACATATTTTTTCCATACAAACATACACGTAACCTCTCATATCCTGCTATCATCTGCTTCCCCTTTTCACACAACAGCTATAGTCAGACTCTTATAATTGTTATAACACTATAAGTATTGGATTCTCTGTCCACACGGACGTATCATTATATCAACGAAACAATTATTCCAATATGAATTTTGGGGTTTATTGGAATAATAAAGATAAAATAATAAAAAGCGGGGAATAAAATTATGAAACCAATCGTACGCGCCGGGCGCATGAAACCAGTACACTCTGATATCCGTGGTCCATTATTTGTAGAAGCCATGAATCGCCAGAAACAGGGAATCGATATCTTAAAATTAAATACCGGGAATCCTGCAACCTTTGGCTTTGGTCTGCCTGACAGCATCAAAAACGCTCTGATGGAACACATGCAGGACGGTGTCGGCTACTGTGACTTCAAAGGAATGCCTCAGGCAAGACAGGCAATCTGTGATTATGAGACCAGTAAAGGTATCAAAGGTATCACATCAGATGATGTATTCATCGGTAACGGTGTCAGCGAAGTGGTATCTTTCGCCTTAACACCTTTGTTAAATGATGGAGATGAGGTCTTAGTTCCTTCTCCAAGCTACTCCCTCTGGGAAAATTCCATATATCTTGAAGGTGGGAAACCGGTCTTCTATACCTGTGATGAAAAAGCCAACTGGTATCCTGATATCAAGGATATCCGGTCTAAGATCACAGATAAAACTAAAGCAATCGTTATCATCAATCCGAATAACCCGACCGGTGTACTCTATCCAAAGGAACTCCTTCTTGAGATCATCCAGATTGCAAGAGAATCCGGACTTCTGATCTTCGCAGATGAAATCTATGACCGTCTCGTTATGGATGGCAAACAGCACATCTCTCTTGCTTCACTGACAGAGGATGTTCCGGTCATTACATTAAACGGTCTGTCCAAATCACACTGCCTGTGCGGATACCGCTGCGGATGGATGGTCATCAGCGGTCCAAGAGAACTGACCGAAGATTACAGACAGGGCATCATCCAGTTAACATCTCTGCGTCTGTGCGCCAATACCATGGCACAGATCGTCATCCCTGCAGCTCTTGATGATATGGATACACCTGCTTCTATGGTACGGCCGGGCGGCAGAATCTATGAGCAGCGTGAAGCAACCGTCCGTGAACTTGAGAAGATCAACGGTCTGTCATTTGTAAAAAATGACGCTGCATTCTATGTCTTCCCGAAACTGGACGTGAAGAAATTTAACATCACCAATGACAAGCAATTTGCTCATGATCTGCTGGATTCCACCAATATCCTGCTCGTTCCGGGCAGTGGATTCGACTGGAAAGATCCGGATCATTTCCGTATCGTCATGCTTCCGCAGGCAGATATCTTAAGTGATGCGATCCGCCGGATTGGAACATTCCTTGACGGATATAAGCAGAAATAATATGAGCAGCAGCCATCCTTAAATAGTACATAGATAAAATACATTCCCGATAAAAATCCAATCTCTCTTTTTTCGTCGATTTTTCAGTTATCCGGGAATGTATTTTTATCTGCTTTTCACTGTATTCCAGGCTCCGACTACTTCATTTACGGTACTGACTGTCACAAATGCATGTTCATCTGTTTCGTGGATGAAAGATAATAATTTTCCATATTCATTCTTTTCTAATATCGTTACAACTTCTACATGTTCTGCATGATCCAGGCCGCCATATGCCGGGTAAATCGTCGCACCTCTGCGTAATTCCTTCACAATATAATTCTGAATTTTTTCATGCTCCTTTGAAAGAATGGATACTTTCTTACGCACATGGAATCCATCACAGAACCGGTCTAATACCTGTCCATAGATCAACGTACCGACAAGACTTATTACCATTGTCTCCCGATCATATACAAAGATCGCCGTCATAGATATGAGCACACCTATGATCGTAATGCTCTGTCCTATTTTGAATCCCAGATACTTATTGATCAGCTTCGCAACAATATCAATTCCTCCGCTGGATGCATTCATGTTAAATAAGACGGCCTGTCCGGCACCAACCACGATCATAAAGCATACCAGATCGATCACGATATTCCCGGACAAGGATTCCACATGCGGAGTCAATATTTCAAAAATTCTCAGATACATCGGAAGCATAAGTGATGCAAGAACGGTCTTTACACCGAATTCCCTGCCGATAAAAATATACCCGATGACCAACAGTATCATATTCAAGGCAAAGGTAATTGCCGATACCGGTAACGGAATGATCTTTACCAGAACAAGAACAAGTCCTGACAGACTTCCAAGCACCAGATTATTTGGCATCATTTCATAATATACAGCTGCCGACATTAAGAACATGCCGCCCAGCATCATAATAAATTCTTTTTTTGTTATCTTCATTTCATTCTTCCTTAATTCAATATTTCTGCACAAAGATGTACTCCTCTTTTTTGTAGAAAGAGGAGCACATCTTTTTCTGAAGGGTGTCTATGCCAAAATCTGTTTCAGGCATATCTATACAATTATTATTGGTTTTATTCAGCACCCGGCTGTTAGTCCACCAGCGCCGATAATTTCTTGTCCAACGCTATCATGATCAGTGCTGCCACGAATGATACAACTGCAACTCCGATACATGCCACCTTGAATTCAATCTTTCCACCGAAGAGTAGTCCATATACCGGACCGTAACTCTTTGCTGCAATGAATGTCGCAAATCCCCATACCGACATCATGACAGCCAGATAACGGCTTGGTGAATATTTACTGATGAAGGAATGGCCCAGTGGTGAGAAGAACATCTCTCCCATTGTCAGAAGGAATGCGAATACGATCAGCCATAACACGCTTGCCTTTTCCCCACCACGCAAGATATCAATTGCTGCGTAGAAGAGATATCCGACACCGATGATTGCGATTCCAAGTCCGGTCTTTCTGAACAGACTCATATCCCCCTGTGGTCTTGCCGCCAGTTTCTTCCATAATGCTGCTGTTACAGGTCCCAGGATAACACAGAACAGCGAGTTAGCTGCATCGAACCATGTGGACGGTACCTGATAACCTGCTACTACCCAGTCCATATTCTCTGCCCAGTAGAAATATACCGGCATATATCCCAGATACCAGAAGATCCAGAATACGATAGAGAATAACGAAGCTACAAAGATTGCACCGATACGTTTCTTCTCGATCGTTGTAAGCGGCTGCTTTGTTCCTGTCTCTTCTTTTTTCTTTGCCTCTGCTGCTTTTTCTTCTTCTGTCAGAGTCTTCTTGAATGGAAGCTTTCCGAGGTCACCTAAGAATCTCCAGCATACAAAGATATACCAGAGTCCTCCGAGAACCATCATCAATGCTGCCATCTTAAAGCATGGTGCAAATCCAAGCACACCATCTTTTGCAAATACATCCTTATACAGGATTCCCACCAGGAATGTTCCGATGAATGCTCCTACATTTACCAGTGTATAACGCATCGAAAATGCCGGGTCCATCTGTGATTTGTCCGTGATAACACGTCCGATGATCGCACCATTTTTGAATAATGCAAGTCCAAGACTTACCAGGAAGATCATCGCATATACTCCGACGGAACTCTTTGCGATTCCTCCGGTGAAATATCCTGCCGCAGCAATAAACATACCAACCGGTGTCGTATATCTCGCACCGATATACTTATCTACGATCACTGCCCCAAACAGTGGAAGCAGATAAGAAAATGCGGTCAGGTTTGACTGCATGTTGGCAGCCACTGTATCCGAAAGTCCAAGTCCTCCGGTTGCAACCGAAGCAGTTACAAAAATCAAAATCAGCGAACGTCCCAGATAATATGCCAGACGTTCAAAAATCTCTGTACAGGCACATACCCAAAACGCTGCCGGGAAGCCTTTCTTTTTTGTCTCCATATTCTTTTCCCCACTTTTTTCTAAATTCAGTCCTTATCTTTTATGTACTTTTATTTTCTCTTCCTTATTTTGTACATATATCCTTGTCTGTCTTATTTTATATCTTTCAAGAATGCTTTATATCCTCTGTAAGCTTCATAAATATCAGCCTTACTTGTCACCTCATACGGTGCATGCATAGAAAGCACAGCAACACCGCTGTCAATGACATTCATGCCATAATTTGCCATGATATATGCGATGGTTCCGCCGCCCCCAAGATCGACTCTTCCCATCTCCGCTGTCTGGAATCCGACTTCGTTATTGTCTAATACCTGACGCACTTTTGCGATATATTCTGCATTGGCATCGTTACTGTTATTCTTTCCGCGGCTTCCGGTAAATTTATTAAACACCAGACCCCTTCCAAAGTATGCTGTATTCTTTTTCTCAAATGCATCGGCATACAATGGATCAAATGCTGCACTTACATCAGAAGAAAGCATATAAGAATTTCTCAGAGCTCTTCTGACTTTTAATGGATTTCCATCTTCGGTAAGTGCCATCAGTTCTGCCACACAATCTTCAAAGAATCTGGAATGCATACCTGTTGCCCCAACGCTTCCGATCTCTTCTTTATCTATCAGAATACAACAGCTTGTTCTTTCCGGATTCTCTGTTTCCAGCATTGCAAATAATGAAGTAAAGGCACAGACTCTGTCATCCTGTCCATATCCGATCACCATACTTCTGTCCAGTCCGCAGTCTCTTGCCTTTCCTGCAGGCACGATCTCCAGTTCTGCTGAAAGAAAATCTTCCTCTTCCATATCAAGATTCTCCTTCAGGAACTGTACTACGGCTGCCTTTACCAGCTCTTTTTCTTCTTTCTCTAACTCATCATTGCCTGTAAGCGGCTTTGTTGCAACGAGGATATCCAATCCTTCTCCTTCGACTACCACGCCCGCCTTCTTCTCAATCTGCTGCTGTGACAGATGGATCAGAAGATCTGAAATCACAAGTACCGGATCATCTTCCTTTTCCCCAATAATAATGTCCTGCACTGTTCCGTCTTTTTTTGCAATCGTTCCATGGATTGCAAGCGGAATTGTAACCCACTGATATTTCTTGATTCCACCATAGTAATGCGTATCCAGATATGCCATATCACTGTCTTCATATAATGGATTCTGCTTTACATCTATTCTTGGTGAATCAATGTGTGCTCCAAGGATATTCATACCTTCTTCTAACGGTTTCTTACCGAGCTGGAACATTACAAACGCTTTCCCCATGCAGTCTGCATATACCTTATCCCCGGCTTTTAAAGTGGTTCCCTCGGAAATACAATCTTCCAGATTCTTATATCCCCATGTATCTGCCATCTTCTTTCCAAGCTTTACACATTCACGCTCTGTCTTTCCGATATCCAGACACTCTTTATAGCGGACACTCAGCTCTTCTAATTCTTTCTGCTGAATTTCTGTGTATTCTTTCCACATATTTTTTCGCTGCATTTTTTCGCTCCTCCTTTTTCCTTCGCAGTCTTTCTATAAAAATAGTATCTCCGTTCACAGAATATATCCAACAAGAAAAGCGCATGTGCTATAAGAAAATCTTATATTTTTTATTGTTCTGTCAAATATAAAATGTGTATTTTCTCCTTATAAAATCGCAAAAAATTATCGATCGTTTTTCACAATCGATAATTTTTTCTTATGAGTTCACTACATTTTCAATTTCTTCCAGAATCTCTTTTACTTTCTTTTTGTTTCTTTTTTTTCTGTAGAATGCTTTGATCACGCACTCTCCGTCATATCCCGGAAGCAAAAGCATATCTCCATCACTATAGGAGAAATACTGACTGTCTGCCAGTGCATATCCGTCGTTAAATTCTACCTTTAACTTCATGGTATCCACATTATCAACTAATTCTATTCCTTGTGTAAGCAACTGTGGATCATTCTTTTGTCCATTCATCATACTGCATAAATATGACTTTGTTCCATATCTGGTATAACGCTCAAGATCCTTTGCTTTAAACTCCGGCTGCTCATTTATCGATGATTCCAGTCCGATATATGCCCCGATCCGGCTGGATAGCAGCGGCTTTTCTCCGATTTCATCCGGCTGCTCCAACTCATTCAGTCCGTATCCAATATAAATATCCAATGTATTTTCTCTCAGCATCCGGCTGCCTATGTAAGAATCCAGTTTACTGAAACGGAAGTCTGCTTCGGAATGCTTATCATTAATCATCTTCTGCATCTTTGCCCAGAACAATTTGTTTATAGAACTGTCGATTCCGATACGGACCACGCTGCTTTCTTTATATCTTTCTATCTCATGCAACATCTGTTCGTGTGTCTGCACCATCTCCCTGGCATACGCATAGACAATCTCGCCTAATTCTGTCAGGCAGATCTCACCATTGCCCCTCTCCAGCAGGGTACCTCCCGCCATTTTTTCCAAAGAGGCGATCTGCTGGCTTACTGCCGTCTGTGTTACATAATTTCTTGCTCCGGCCTTTGTAAAGTTCTTAAGTTCCACTACATCCAAAAAATATTTATATTTCCAAAGACTCATTTTGCTTACTTCCTTCCGATGACTGCTTCAGATGATATATTTTTCTTTCCTCTCTTTTATGCTTTATTGTCGACAATCGTCAATGAGGTCGAATGTAATATACCATATATTTGTATATTTTTCAACATATTACTTATATTTTATATCTCTTTTTGTATTTTATGTACAACATCTGTCATGTTAAAACATACTGTATATTAAAAAATCCTTACAACTCACGGCAACTATGAGAAACACGCTTCGCGAGTTTCTCAAGTTATCGCGGCAGTCGCCAAGGTCTCGTGCAAGCACGGACTTTGGCTCGTTGCTCGCGTAAATAAAAAAGAAATGCCAGTGTCATTACACCAACATTTCTCTTTTTCATCCATCATTCATTTTCCCGGAATCATGCTCTCCAAAATTCCTCTGCGACTTCTTTATGAAATCAGAAAGTCCAGTGAAAACTTCGTGTCTGCTTCCGTCATTCCCTGCTCTTTTAAAAGTCTGTGGATCGTACCCATATAATGATCCGACAATACCCTGCAGATCTCTTCTTTCTTTCTGCTTTTGCATACTTCCAGCAGTTCTTTATGTATCGGATATTGTCGTGCGATCACTGCTTTTTTGTCTGATGCCAGATTATAACCTGTTACGATATTCCCATAATTCAGACTTTTCCATGCCTTATACAGACTTTTCATTCCGGTCATTCTGATCAGACAGCTGTGTAACTTGTTATCATATGAAAACAGCTGATCATATTCATCCACATCCAGATTCTTCATGCGTTCCAGGATTTCTTCCATCTCCTGCAGGGTTTCTTCCGGTATCTTTCCTCCCATAAGACGCACTGCCATAATCTCATAATTCGCACGCATCAGATAGATTTCAAATGATTCTTCGAATGTGATCTCTTTCACGGAACATCCGGCATTTCTTACATATTCTACCAGCCCTTCATTCTCCAGTTCGCGCAGTGCCTCTCTGATCGGTGCACGGCTGGTCTTGAATTCTTTTGCGAGTTCCTGTTCGACAATCTTCTGTCCCGGCTGCAATACCCTGTTAATAATCCGTTTTCTTATAATATCTACAATACTTTCACGTAATGTCTTGTATCCTAATTCTGTCATATTTTCTCCCAATTTTCATATTTTTTTATTCGGTCATATAGCAGCCTTAATTATTCAAATCATACTTCTCGATTTTCAACATCTGCCGGTCCTAACACCTGATTTCTAAAAGCAGACGGTGTCATCCCGTTTTTTACACGAAATGTCTTAATGAAATTTGCTTCACTGTTAAATCCGACTTCTTCTGATATTTCACTGACAGATGCATTCGTTGAATTCTTTAGTACACGAATTTATAATATCTGATAATTCCCATCTGAATCAGCCTGGATATGCGACGCATAAAATGTCTCTACCGCTTTTACCATATACTCCGTGTCCTTTACACCGGCCGTCTCATAGGCCGAGTGCATGGCAAGCTGCGGTAATCCGATATCCACTGTATTCATGGACACCTGCGTCATCGCAATATTCCCCAATGTACTTCCTCCGGCTTCATCCGAACGGTTGGCGAAATACTGTAACGGTACGCCCGCTTTTTCACAGATCATCCGAAATACTGCCACACTGACTGCATCACTGGTGTATTTCTGTCCGGCGTGTGACTTGATCACAATTCCGTCATTCATATAGACGCAGTTTGTCGCATCCGTCTTCTGTCTGTAATTCGGGTGGACCGCATGGGCATTGTCACAGCTAAGCATAAAGCTTCCGGCTACTGCACGATAGAATTCCTCTTCGTTCTTTCCAAGTGCTTTGTTCATCCGCCACAATACATCATAAAGAAATGTAGATGCGGCTCCCTGTTTTGTTCCTGAGCCTACTTCTTCGTTATCAAAGCAGGCATAGACATTGATATTCTGTTCATTTTCCGCTGCCAGAAATCCCTTCATGGATGTAAATGCACACTGCAGATCATCCAGTCTCGGACATCCGATAAATTCACGGTCACTTCCCCATCTGACCGCTCCCATGCGGTTATACAAGAACAGATCCATGCCATAGATATCCGTATCTTTTAATCCCAATTCTTCTGCAACTAAGGATCTTACCTCTCCTTGTCCTTTTACGCTTCCCGATAATACCGGTAACATATCAATCTGTTTATTAACAGCTCTTCCTTCATTCACTTTCCGATCCATATGAATCGCAAGACTCGGAATCATCAGAAGATCTCTGTCCACCTTCACAAGTCTGGTTTCGATTCTTTCCCCATTCTTAACCATAACTCTTCCGGCCAGTGACAATGGTCTGTCGAACCATGTCTGGCAGATCATACCGCCGTAACCTTCGGTATTCAGTACCGTATATTTCTTTGCGACCTCGATCTGCGCATTCTCTTTCAGTTTAAAAGTCGGCGAATC
>OCHA01001689.1_pt1 | contig 15777 bp, 12 predicted proteins | sample 1538591 | NCBI WGS metagenome assembly OCHA01 (sample SAMN04571710, study PRJEB22368) | human gut metagenome | biome: human gut; material: stool | host: Homo sapiens | place: Luxembourg | collected 2012-09-06 | reverse complement strand
TATCAGCGAAAGCTGAAATATTATAAGAAAGCACAAAATATTTTTTCTACGCATTAAAGCTCGGTGAATAACCGGGCTTTTGATGTATAATATAGTAAATAAAAGTAGTTTATTGACAAAATATAGCGAAAGTGATATAATTAAATATATAAAATTATTAAGGGGATTATAGTAAATGTATATAATAAAACCACATTTTGATTATTGTCCGATACAGAAAACAGAATATTTTGTCAATGTAAGATATAAAATAAGCGATGTGAATACATATAAAAAGGTCTCAATGGAATGTGTATATCAGGAGTTTTATAAGCAGAATTGTCCAGAAAGAAATAATTGTCCTATTTATAAATCAGCTGATGTGATTTTAGTGAATAAATAAAAATTCGCCAATGGCGAATTTAAGGAAAAGACTTGACATTACATAAAAATATTGTTATAATAATAAAAAAGGGGCACACTGATAGACGGTCGCTCCCTCACTATAGTTTATAAATAAACCGCTAAGTTTGGAAGATCGGCGGTTTATTTCTTTATGTTCTTGATTACTTCATTAACAGTAACAAGAAGCAGGATAGTGAGAACTAAATATGTAAGTTCCATACCTATCACCTCCCTGCCAGCTTATTTCGCCTGCCCGTTAGGGGACGATCAATTAGCTTATGGCGTAAGGAGGGAACAACCGCCTACCGTTTAGAGTATGCCCATGTATTAAATTATACCATAGATATCGAATTTTGTCAATTTATTCATAATTCGCCAATGGCGAATTTTATAACAACACTTGACAATAATAAAAAGTGGTGTATAATAATCACAAATGATATAATAGCTGAAGCCACTGGTTTCACGAAAAAAGCCTAGAGGATTACGCCCTCTAGGCTTTAAATTGTGCTGACTACTTCCTTTTATTTAAAATAGCTAATGGCAAACATTATTATATAATAAAAATGTCGAATTAACGCTATTGACATTTATTGGTATAAATGGTATATTATATATAGTACCGTAAATACTATAATATTGAATTTCAGAAAATTGTATTGTCGTACTTTATGTTTAACTTAGGAGGAAAATATTAATGAAAATAAGTTTACGAAAAAAATTTACAAGTTTTATTACATCAATAATTTGTATATCATCATTTAGTACAGTTATGCCAGTAAGTGCAGCCAGTGATTATGATACATATAGATTATATTTTGATGTTAATAAAAATTCAGGTATATGCGTTTGTAATGTTAGCTTTTCATACAATGATTATAATGATGTAAAAAGCAAAAGCAGTATATTTAAAGTAGGAAATTTAGGAGATACTTTACATATTGGAGGAGGACCAACATTTGGAGTAGGGTATTATAAAAATGACAATGGAAATATTGTTGATTCGGGTACTTTATTTACAGCAACTATGGGAACAAAAAAATATATTTGGGATACATTTACAGAATTTAGTATGTATTTAAAAGATAAAGATGATAATTTATTGAATTCAAGTTTGGTAAAAATCGACACTGTTTTAGTTGGAGATGCAAATGGTGATGGGTTTGTTAATAATAGCGATGTCACTGCAATTTATAATTATTTGACAGATTCAACAGTTTATCCATTAAATTCATTTAGAAGTGCCGATACAAATAATGATGGTATAGTTGATTTTACAGACGCTGTAAATATATATAATTACTTAAATGGACAATTAGAAGGATTCTATGATTTATAATTATTGATTTCTATAATAATAAAAAAGGGGCATACCGATAGACGGTTGCTCCCTTAGAGTTTATTCAATAAACCGCAAGTTTGGAGACTGGGCGGTTTATTTTTTTATGTTCTTAGTCAAAAAAAGGAAGTCATTGCGTAGTAAGTGCGTAGTAAGACTTCCTTTTTTGTAATTCGCCAATGGTGAATAAATCAAAGCTCCAAATCATAACTTGTGCTATTTTTCTTTTGCATGGAATTATGAGCGTTCAGTTTTTGCCTGTCAGCTTCGGTTTCCAGTTCAAAGGACTTAACATTGTCCTTGCCCAGAAGATTTTCCTTGTTATCAAGATTAAGCTGTCTGTCCAGTTCAGACTGCCTTGTAAGCTTTGTTTTCAGTTCCTGTTCTTTTAAAAACGGCTTTGCAAGCTCAGCCTTTGAGTTCTCAAGCTGAGTATTAAGAGCTTCAATTTCAGACTTGTATTCGTCGATCTTTTCGGGAATGTGATTTATTGCATTGTCAATTCTGGTAAGATTTCCTGTATCACTGCTGCTGAGAGTGATTCTGTAGCTTCCCTTACCCTTAATGTCCATTTTTATGTCGTTTGACAGTGCGTCAAAGAAAACATCAAGCCTAAATCCTCTGTACTGTCCGATCTCAGTTCTTGCATTTGGGTTTCCGGTAAGCGCTTTTGCAGCAGCTTCTATCAGAGCAGTTCCGGCTTCTTTTTTGTCTGCATAAACATGATCGTTTATTGTCATTCCGGAGAATATAACATTTCCTTCACCGTCACGCTTCAGAGGGTTTTGCTCGGTAATTTTTGAATCAGCCAGAACGGCATTTAAATTTTCTTTTGCTTTTGCAATACTTTCGGGAATATGCTTTAAAACATTGTCCTCAAGCTTGTAACGCTGATTAAGATATGCCGATTTTAAAGTCTGAAGTTTGTGAACTTCTATATCAATCTCCATTTTTTCACGGATAAGCGGATTACCTGCACAAAGCGCCTTGACCTCTGCAAATTCCATTTCCGACTGTGAAACGTCCTCGCAGACTCTCACAGGATTTTTGCTTGTCATGATCTGTGAAATAAAGCCTTGCTTAGTTTCAAGGGTTTGGAAACGATATGCGTCAAAGGTATCCTTTGTAACGTAAATGTACTCGTGAACCTTGTCGTTCATATTTCCCTGACGTTTCATACGTCCTAAACGCTGTTCCATGTCACGGGGTTTCCAGGGCGCATCAAGATGGTGCATAGCATAAAGCTTGTTTTGAATGTTAGTTCCTGCGCCCATTTTCTGCGTTGAACCCAGAACAATACGTATTTCTCCGTTTCTTACTTTGTCAAAAAGACGTTCCTTGTCCTGCGGTTTTTCATAATCGTGAATAAAAGCGATTTCATTTTCAGGGATTCCGTTAGCGATAAGCTTGGATTTTACATCATCATACAAATTAAAAGCGTCTTTCTTAGGCGTGGAATAATCACAGAAAATAACTTGAGTGAGACGTTCGTCCGCTGTCTTTTTCCAGATATCGGTTACATTGTTTACGCACATATTGATCTTAGTGTTGGGTTCATCAGGAAGCAGAGGATTTATAAGTCTCTGATCAAGACCGATTTTAATACCGTCGGTGGTTACTTTCAGCATGTTGTCAACATCGGGCGTGACCTGCTTGTTGTGAATCTTTTCCGCACGTTCCGACAGGGACTGTATTAAATTTTTCTGTGTTACCGTAGGCTCGGCAGCAATAATGTGACGTTCGCATTCAGGTTCGGGAAGATTTAAGTCCTGGGCGGTTTTTATGTCAGCGCACTCCTTGAAAGCGGTCATAAGCTCAGGAAGATTGCTGAATTTTGAAAGTCTGGTTTTCTGCCTGAAGCCTTTGCCTGTAGGAGCATATTCAAGCTTTGTGACCTTTTGCGCAAAGTTTGCCGCCCATGCGTCAAAGTGGGTAAGACCGCTTTCACGTAGATAGTCAGCCTGTAAATATTTCTGCATAATGAAAAGTTCCGTGATACTGTTGCTTACCGGAGTACCCGTAGCAAAAACGATACCTTTTCCGCCTGTCAGCTCGTCAAGATACTGACATTTAATGTATAGATCCTGAGTTTTCTGAACTTTTCTGTTAGCCGCAACTCCTGAAATATTGCGCATTTTAGTTGAAACGCTTAAATTCTTGAACATGTCGGCTTCATCAATAAACAGCTTGTCTACACCCATTTCCTCAAAGGTAACCACGTCGTCCTTTATCGGCTTTTCAATAAGCTTTTTAAGCTTAGCTTCATAATCACGTTTTGTGCGCTCCATGTCCTTGACGGTAAAACTCTCGGCATTCTGCTCTTTCATTTCAGCAATGTCATTAATAAGCTCATTGATCTGATCTTTAATGAACTGTTCCTCACGTTCTTTTGAAACGGGAATTTTAATAAGCTGAGAGTGACCGATAATAATGGCGTCAAATTCGCCTGTTGCAATTTTGGCGCACAATTTTTGGCGGTTTTCTTTTTTGAAATCGTCTTCATGTGCAATTAAAATATTTGCATTAGGGTACAGTGTAAGAAAATCATTTGCAAACTGTTCGGTCATATGATTTGGAACGGCAAGGAGAGATTTATTGTGCAGTCCCAGACGTTTTCCCTCCATAGCGGCTGCTATCATTTCATAGGTTTTGCCTGCCCCAACCTTGTGTGCAAACAGCGTGTTACCGCCGTATAAGGCATGTGCGACAGCGTCCTTCTGATGTTTCTTAAGGGTTATTTCCGGATTCATTCCTGCAAAAGTCAGGTGAGAACCGTCATATTCACGGGGACGTATAGAATTATACAAAACATTGTATTTTTCGACCAGATATTCCCTTCTTTCAGGGTCTTTGAATATCCATTCACGGAAAGCGTTTTCAATAAGCTCCTGTTTCTGACGTGCAAGGAGAGTTTCGTCATGATTTATCACGTATTCTGTTTTATCCTTTTCAGGATTGTAAACAGGATCGTAAACGGTAGTATCGATCAAGTTAAGACTGTCCTCAAAAATGCTGTATCCTGATTTTCTGGACGTACCGTATGCAGTATTAGACTTGATATTATCTTTATCAAGAGACTTATTCATAACATTCCATTTAGCGGTTGCAGGGTTATGCTGAATTCCTATGTAATTATTGTCTATTCCCAGATTACGGGAGAACTTTGGGGTTTCAAAAAGCTCATACATAAATTCCTGAATGTACTTATCGTCTATCCAGGGAGAACCGAGCTTAGCAGAAATGTCTCCTGCTTCGATACGGTCTGGCATGGCGGCTTCAAGTGCGGAAACGTTTTCAGTAAAATCAGGATTTGATTCAGCTGCACTCTTAGCGGCGGCAAGTTTGTTTCTGATGTTTCCGGAAAGATATGCGTCTGCGGTTTCCCATGCAGACGTTTCAGGATTTAAGTAAATAACGCCTTTAAGGTCTGAAATTATTTCACTTTTTTCTTTTCCGTCCATAAGTTCGGACATGAAATCAAGGTTGACGCCTGCTTTTTCGGAAATGGAAACGGCAAGAGCGTCTGCGGCGGTATCGGCGTGCGTTATCCTTACAGGAGGCTGTAATGTACGTTTTGTAAAAATGTCCGCCTTGCCGATAAGCTTGCCGTCCTTGACTTTTTCCAGTGAAAGAACAAGGGGAAGTGAAACGTCCTCACGGAAAATGTCTCTGTTGGTTTTATCATTTAATAATCCGTTTTTCTTTGTAAAATCATCATAAAGCTGATTCAGTCCTGTACGCTTTGAAATAATAGCTTCGTCCGAGTAACCCTCAAGCTGCATATTAAGCAGTTCACGGACGCATTTTGTAATAGCTGCTATTCCGCTTACACGCTCGTATCTTTTACCGGTAAACGGCATTTCAGTCATAATGGAATTTTCACGGTAAAATATTTTACCGTCAATTTCAGCATATGAGAAATTTTTGACTGTCGGGTCGGCAGGAAGAATTTCAGGTTTAAATTTGTCCTTTTTCTTTCCGGAGGGTTTTGCAATAACAGACCTTTCAGCGGTATAAATTCCTTTTATTTTCTTTACCGCTTCATTTAAAATAACTTTAAGATCGGAATTTTCAAAAGGAACGACCATAGTACCCTTGCCGTAAAGCTTGTTTCCCTCCACAACTTTTCCTAAAATCATTTCCGGATTTTCAATAAAATAATTGTTAATTGTCAGACCGTCTGGATTTTTTGAGGTATACACCCAATCGGGCGCAATATCTATCATTTTTTCACGTTTCCGGAGAAAAATAATGTCGGAGGTAACTTCCGTTCCTGCATAGGATTTGAAAGCATTATTCGGAAGTCTGACAGCGCCCAGTAGCTCTGCACGCTGAGAAATGTATTTTCTTACCGACGGATTAGCCTTGTCAAGAGTACCGGAAGAAGTGATAAAAGCAATTACACCTCCCGGACGTACCTTGTCCAGAGTTTTTGCAATAAAATAGTCATGGACCGCAAAATTGTATTTGTCATATCTGCGGTCTGAAATTTTAAAACCTCCGAAAGGAATGTTGCCTACAGCGACGTCAAAGAAATTGTCTGAGAAGTCACGCTTTTCAAAGCCGGTGATCTGAATGTCAGCATCAGGATAAAGAAGCTTTGCAATGCGGCCAGAAACGCTGTCCTTTTCAACTGCGTAAATACGTGAGTTGTCTGACATTGATCCCGGCATTTTACCAAGGAAATTTCCTGTGCCTGTAGAAGGATCGAGAACAGAACCGCCGTGAAAACCCATATTTTCAAGAGCCGAATATATTGATTCAATAATGAACGGGGGAGTATAAAAGGAATCAAGAACTGAAGCACGTGCGGCATTGTATTCTTCGTCAGTAAGGAGACTTTTAAGCTCTGAATATTCCGCAGACCATTGTTCATTTTTAGAATCAAAAGCGGCGGACAATCCGCCCCAGCCAACGTATCTGGAAAGTATTACTTGTTCTTCCGGTGTTGCAGGTCGATTTTCCTTTTCAATCATTTTCAGCGTTCTGATAGCTTCGGAATTCGCCTTGAATTTCGATTTAGCGCCGCCTTCGATGATAAAATCACCAGTAATTTTGAAGTTTTCAATTTTCATGTCAGACTTCATAGATTTTTTAGCTCGTTCAACGGTTCTGTCAGTATGGTCGATATATTCATAAAGATCGCTGTTCAGCAGTTGGTTGTATGAGATATTTTCAGTGACGGAAAAAGCGCCGCTGTCCCTTGTGACCGTACACTCGTCGGCTATCCACGGAAATGCGCCTGTCAGAGAAACAACTTCGCTGATATTACCCGTAATCTTATGACGAAATCTGTCACCTACAGTAATCTTCTGCGGAACATCTGGCTTGTTATTTTCTTCAGGATTTTTTGCATCTGATTCTTCAATATTATTTTTTAAATCGGAATTATTATCAGGTTTTGTAAATGTTATTTCAGATTCAGGTATGACCTTAGAAATCACATAAGAAATCTCATCATATTCGTCAGCTGTAAGAACTTCTGATATGTCAATATTATTCGTTAAATTTCCCCACTTGTCAGGAATTACGAATTTATTCCAGTTTTGCCCATCAGTATTAAAAATCACTTTATCACTGCTGTCAGCGTTTGGATTAAGACCTTTTTCGGAAAGACGCTTTTTCAAGTTGGTATTTGCTCTGATTTCGATTCTTGAAAGAGTTCCTTTATTTTTAATTGTATTTATATAGGCGTTTTCAATATCGAATAAATCTCTGCTGATTTTACTGCTTTCAGGCAAAATGCCGTATTCTTTAAGGGTATTCTTTGCTTTCTTTATGTAAGGTTTGTCGAATTCATTATTTGAATCGTAGTATTTCAAAGTGTATTTTGCATGATATATACGGTCATCTATATCGGCTTTGGTAATATATTCGCCTTTGGATACCAGTTCTGAAATTCTTTCAGCGACTTCTTTCCAGGAAAGATAAATTTTTCTGCCCTCCTCATTGTCATACTTACGGTTAAGAATAATTTCAATGCCTTTTGAATTGTGATTTGCAAAGGCATAAAATTCATTTCCCGAATGACCGCCTGTACCGTACTCGTCTTTAAGCATTTGGGCGAATTCATTTATAGAGTGGCTTTCTTTACAGAATTCTTCAATACGGAATTTACCGTCCTGAAATCCGCTGCCTCTCATTAAAGCTGCATAGATTGCTTTTTCTTCTGCGTCAGATTCATAAACTACAGGTTCTCCGAACAGAGAAAGCTGTGACGGTACATATTGGTGATCTTTTGATGTAATTTGCGGCGCAGCTTTTGACAGAATTTTAAATCCCTTTTCATTCATATCCTGCTGCCATCCGTTATATGCAAGTACATCGGAAGTACCGAGCAGAATACCGCCGAAATCAGGAGCGTCAAGGTCTTTCAGACTGATACTATTTTCACTGATCTGTTCAACTTCTCTGCGTTTACCGTCATAGAGAATCACATCGCCGACAGATAATTCAGAAACGTCCGGAGATTTCTTTTCTGTGTTTTCAAAGACAGTAGTTTTTATTTCAGATTTATCATTATCTGACAATTCAATAAGTTTGTCAAAATCAAGATTTTTAAGAACAGTATTCATATGATCAAGAGAATTAAAAAGCTGTTCATCAACGACTCTACCATCCTGTTCTTTTACGATACGGAATGTTTCAAGATCGGCATAGGCTTCAATACCTGCAAGACCGGTTTCCTCATCCGGTTTATATGCCAGTTCAATGTGATCCATATTTGAAAAGTTACCGGGAGAGCCAAATTCTTTTTCACAGTATTCATTGATCAAGCGGATAGCCCTATCCATTGGATTTTCTTTTTTTGGCAGCTCCACAATTTCATTGACCTGAAATGGTATGCCAAGTTCTTGGGCTTTATCTCTTGTAATTTCAAGCTGTGTCAGAGAAATATCAACATTTTCGGAAATGATATTGCAAATGTCTGCCCTGAAAGCTTCATCGCTTTGAAATTTATCGTATAGAGGTGCAATTTCGTTAATAGTATAATTTTCAATCTGTTCTTTTCCGACAATAAGTTCAGTGAAAAGTTCCGATATACTTTTGTTTATTTCATTATTAAAGTTTTCTAAATCTGAATTTTCATGAGCATTTCTTACTGTTATGTCGTTTATTAGCTTATCCGTAGCGTATTCTATAAATTCTGCACGGGAAAGTTGTACTTCATGGGATTGCTTATGTGATTCGCCAATGGCGAATTTTTCTTTTTCAGCTGTAAAGCTGTTTGCAATCTCCTCCAGACGTTCAATATCAGCTTTGCTGACTGTAATAGTTGTTGTTTCAGCGGTAATTTTACCGGAGAATTTTATTCCGCTTTCCCCAAGCTTATCAGCAATTTTGGCAGCAATATCGGTATCATACTTTCTGTAAGTCTTTTGCGGAATGTATCTGTACGGAGTATTGCCGATTATTTGTATATCAGTTCTGTCAGAATTTCTTCCTCTGCTGTTTTCAGAAAACTGTTCTGAAGCTGTACTGTTTTCAGGTAATCTCCCCGATTCTCCGCTTCTTTGTATTCCGGACTGTTCTCCTTGAGTTTTTCCACTATCATATCTTCCATTTCGTGTGCCTGAAGATTGACGGCTGTCAGATGTTTGTTCAGTTGATCGCTGTTTTTCAGCCATATAAATTCCTTGGGATCCTGATTGAGAAGATAATTCCTGCGCATTGTTACGTACTTCCCGTGAGGGATCTCCTGAAGAAGTTCCTCCGGAATCGGTTTCCAGTACCCCAATGCCGTCTTGTAATAATTCTCTCTCATTTCTTCCGGTACTATGTCGAACTCCGCTTCCGTGAATCCCAGAATCTCTTTTTCCTCCGCCGATTGTCTTTCCGATTCCGCTACCATCTCCAGAAATTCTTTCCTTTCCTGATCCGATATCTGATCTATAGGAACTTCCCTCAGATAAATCGGATAATACCGGAAATTCTCCTCGTCCAGAACGTACGTCCATCCCTTTAAGATTTCCGTATCCGGAAGATATTCCCCTGTCTTGGGGTTCAGAACGTGTCTCACTCCGTCTATCATTTTCTCTTGTTTCATTATGTTCGTTCCTCCTGATTTCTTCAATTGCATTATGCCTTGTGTTTCTTACAATACTTTCAATTTCAAGAAAAATACTTTTTGAAATTTCTGTTACAGCCTGTCCAATTTCTTCAATGGGATATTTACTTAATCCGGTAAGGTTTTTGGGCGATGGCTGTGCTTCTCCCGGACAGCAGCGGTAAAGTATCGAATATGCGGCAGATTCTGCAACTACTTTGTATAAGTCTGATTTATCATCATTTAAATACTTTGCCGTACGCATAAGAGTAATATCATATAGCTGTTCCTCCAGAGTTTCAGAATCCAGATTATATTTCTCAGTTAGATGTTTGGAAACTGATTCGCTGTAATCAATATTCAGCTGACTGTCATTGATTTCCCAGACCCAAGGCAGGGAAGTACCTTTCGGTGCGGACGTCTGGGTGATGTCAAATAAATAACGTATTTTTCCGTTATGTAATGTAGGAACACCGTGTCCCTGCGGCTCACGGCTGAGACTTCGCCATGAACGTGCGTCCGAACATGCAGTAAACTGAGGGTTTTGCAGATTGATCATTATCTGATCGTTAAATGAATGCTTGTAGTGGTAAGAAGATGTCTGCAAAAATTTCAGCCAGTACTGAGTATCGGAAAGTTTTTCTTTTTCGGATTTGACAGATTCTTTTATTTCTCTTATTCTTCTGAATTCCATTATACCATACCTTTCATTTATAATCTATATTGTCAATATCGACTGAGCTATAATTTTCCTTTATGTATGACTGCTGCGCAGCTGCTTCACCTGCATTTCTGGGGATTATTTCTTCAATACAGTACCCTTTTTTATTTATGTCATACTGAGTTTTGATATGGAATTTAACAAGTTCAGAATCTTCAAGATATACGATGAATGAAACGAAACCTTCGGTGTCACGCTTATCGTTGTATATGTACAAATTAAAATCTTCAGCGCTGCGCTTTGTTTCATAATCAATACCGAATTCACGGCACTGCATGGCGTATTTTTCATATATGTCATCAAACGACTGATCATATGAATTTTCAATTCCTGAACAGCAGTTGTTGTATGCAGCTTCATCATCTGAAGCAATAGCGTCGATTACCCTGCAAACCATAATTTCAGGACTTTCAGCAAAGCTCATATCTTTTTCTTGTTTCTTGCTGTTTTCTGAACATGAACAGCAGAGTATTATTACTCCGGTGGATATAACGGTTAATAGTTTTTTTAGTTTCATAAGGAGTTCCTTTCTTTAATAAAAATGTATAGCAAACTGTTGACATTGTATATACTATATGATATAATAAAAACAAAGGAGTGTGATATTATGACACAGATTAATTTTAGGGTAGATGAAGAAGTAAAAGAAAATGCAGAACGAGCATTAAAAGCAATGGGTCTGACAATGTCTTCAGCTATTACTATGTTTTTGGTGAAAGTTGGAAATGAACAGCGTATTCCATTTGAAATAACAGCTGATCCGTTTTATTCTGATAAAAATATACGTTATCTTGAAAAAATTGTATGCGATATAAATAAAGGTACGGCAAATTTTTCAGAACATCAATTGGCAGAGGTAACTGACGAATGAAATTGTTATGGGAAGACAGAGCATGGAATGACTATATATATTGGCAAGGACAAGATAAAAAAACATTGAAACGTGTCAACAAACTTTTAATGGATATTAGTCGAAATCCTTTTGACGGTATAGGAAAACCTGAACCTTTGAAGGGAAATCTAAGTGGATTATGGAGTAGGAGAATTGATGACAACGGTAATAGGATTGTCTATTATATAAGTAATGATATTGTGCATATAATAGCTTGTAAAGGTCATTACGAAGATTAAATTACAATGAAACCTCATTATTACATGACTGCTGCCGTGGTGCAGCGGTCATTTTTTGATATAATGTATACCAAATAATGGTTGATATGTTGGAAGTGTGTCAAGATCAACACTGTCAACCTTACAGATTTCCAAATTTAAATTTTGAGAAAACATGATAAAATCATTTATATCTATGCGGAAATTTTCATTTCCTATCCAAATAACATCATTTATAGTTTTGACGTTTAAAACCATCATTGAGCTATTAGAGTATCTGTAAATAACAAGAAGATAATTTTTAAACAGATAAATAGTATCGATGACAAAACAATACAGAATTTTTCATGATGTATCAAAAATTCTTTATTATCTCTTTTAATTGATAATCCCCAAATATATACACAGCCAACAGTTGCATATATTACCATACATAGATTTTCAAATTTATTAACGCCTGAAAAAGAACATAAGTTAAAGAAAAACAGACATGGAAAAATTACCCCGCCGAATTGTTTTCCTTTATGTACTCGTTCATAATTTAAGTAAATAATACAACATACAAAGATCCCTACAGTCATACCTACATATTCATTTGAAGGAAAGAATGTAAATCCTAACAGAATACATAATACTGCATAACCTATATGTTTATGCTGATGATATTCTTGTAATAGAACGCTGAAAAATATTACTAATGATGGAATGATTGGCAGTATGAATCTTATAATATCAATAGGGTCATGTAATGCTATGTTTATCAAATTTTATCCCCCATTCTTATAGAGATCGTGACTGCTGCCGTGGTGCAGCGGTCATTTGTTTTTGCATAGGTTTTTGCTGTGACAAAGATGGAATAAGCTGCGGACGGTTTCTGTCGGTAAAATTTCTAGTCACATTTTCTGCAATACAGCGAAGCTTGTCCAAGTCTTTTTTATTCACTGTAAATGTTGTAAGGTTTGAATAAACCCTGCCGGAGAATGCAACATTATTTTGCTGAAGCTTATCTGCAATCTGAGAAGCAATAGCGTTTGAGTATTTCAAATAAGACTTGTCCGATATTGCCTTGTATGGAGTATTACCGATAATATCGCCGACAGCTTTAGCAGATTGAATTCTTTCACCAATGGGAGTTTCTTTCTTTATACCTGTAATGCGTTGATGTGTACGTACAGCATTTTCAGCAACCTTATTCAAAGATTCATGATTGTATGTTTTGAAATATATATTATTATCTTTGAGCAGTTTGGTAATATCATTATCTTTTTCGATTGACTGTTCCAGATTTTGAATTCTGCCTTCCTGTTCAAAGACTGCCGTATTACGTTCAACAACAAAGCAAAAATTATCATATTTATTGAATCTGTCTAATATTTCTTTTGTATAAGCTGTTTTATCGGGAGAATTAAGATAAATGGTATTTAAAAGCAGTGGGGCATCCGTAACAATGAAATCAACCTTTCCCATAAGCTTATCCATACGCTTTTGTTGTTCTGCAAGAATGATCTTTTGATTTTTTTCACTGCCGTCAAGCATTTCGAAGTTTTTATCCCATACCAATTCTTTGGCATATTCCTGAACATATTCCGCTACAAATCCACGTTTTTTCAGCATTGAAGTAATATCCAGACAAGCGGTTGTTTTACCTGCGCCGGGACCGCCGAATGCATTTATAACGATAGTTTTATGTACAGGACTTTCCTTGTGAGAAGAATTGCTGATTTGTGTTTGTTCAGTTTGAATTTCGTTTTCCTGCTGACGATTTTCACGTCTAATTTCAAGAAGTCTTTCGGCAACAGTAACAAGGTAATCTTCATTATCTTTGAGAAATTCCTTGCGCTCATTCATAGGATTGTGCATTAGTTCGATCATTCTGTTGACTGTATAGTCGATACGTTCAAAATTATGAAGATATTCGATAAAGCGTTTATCAAGTATCTCACTTTCAGACTGCGGAGCATAGATTCTTCCGTATTCACGTAGGACTCTGAAATAATCGCAAAAAGCATTATATGCAATCGTTTCTTCTCTTTCAAATTCTTGACGTTCAGTCACAATTTTTCTGGCTGAAATAAATTCTTCTTTAGTAGGTTTGTGATTGGGATCAAGTCCCAGACCGAAATCTTCATTAATTTTCTTAGCAGCGTCAAGGGGATTTTCGAGGTTAAAAAGTTTTTGAACGAATTTAATATGATCTCCGCCTTCGCCGCATCCAAAGCAATAATAACCCTTTTCCATAATGTGCATGCTGGGAGTTTTTTCGGCATGAAAGGGGCATAAACAGTAACCTCTGCGGTTGATTTCAATTCCGTATCCCTGAACTAAATCGGGCATACTTAATCTTGCTTTTATTTCCTTAAAAATGTCATATTCCATTACTTTTCCTTTCCAATTCGCCATTGGCGAATTTTTATTGACAAATTTATTATTTTACTTTATAATTTCTACATAATAAATATTATGAGAGGTGAATTTATATTGAATTTAGATAAATCTTCATATCGCTCATTTTCTACTATAGAGGAAGCGGAAGAATGGGGTAACAAATACTATGGAAAATGGGCTGAAGAATATAAAACAAATATTATTAATCTTAAACAGATATTTGAATCATCTGGATATAGTGCGATTGAAGAGTATTGTGGACATGACTACAAGAATATAAATTCTATATTATGGGATGAAAGATTAGATAATGCTAGTGATTTATATAAAATTAAAATTAACACAATGCTTATTTCTATAGCATTAGCACCAAGAATACCTGAAAATATAGTGGTTTATCGTGGCGTTTTAAATTCCTTTATAAGAGAACTGAAAATTGACAGAAAAAAAGATTTTTGGAAACGATATAAAGGATTTTTAAGTACAAGCTTAATTAGTAAATTTGTATTGGATGAAGGATATGAAGCTATATTACGTATTTATTTGCCGAAAGGTATATACGGCGCCTATGTTACAAAAATTTCTGGAAGACCTCAAGAACAAGAAATGCTGTTTCCTCCAAATGCTTTTTTAAAACTTTTGGATAGTAAAATAATTTATAAAGAAAAAATAAAAAAATGTCCGATTTATAATTGTGCATTAGAATATTTTATATGTGAATGAAATTAGTAATACAAAGGATTACCTGATTGTGCATTTAATAGATAATCCGGCATTCTGTCGGGTAAGCCTATTATCCATTTAACGTATTCTTCATAGCTTATTTCCTTTTTGTTTAATTGGCTAAATTTTACATCCCATTCTTTAAGAAATTCACTTATAAAAGTGGAATTAAACTTAATATAAACATCACCGTTAAATTTATGAAAATTAATACAGGTTCTTTCGTGAAGATTAAAAAGCATATAAATTGCCGAAAGTTCGTCATGTGACGGAAGTTCATTTCTTAGGACGAAAGGGTGGACATTAAGCGCCTTTGCAATTTTTTGCATATCTTTATTTTTTAAGATTTTTCTTTTATCTTCACACAATGTGATTTTACGTTCAGCCGTAAATCTGTTAAATCCTGCTTTTATTCCTAGTTCTTTTTCTGTCATTCCACGTATATTACGGATACGCCAGATCATATGACCGACGTATCCATTTTTTACGAATTTGAACTTATTCAAAATTATTTATCCTTTCCAATTCGCCATTGGCGAATTTAATTATTTTGCTGTTCCTGACGATTAATTAAATTTTGATAATACCGTAATTTTTTCAGTATTGAAGGTCTTTTTTTGACCTGATTATTTTTAACTTCAGCTGTTTTTTCAGGCTTGTACTCTAAATCAAGTATTGTAAAAAGATTTTTGTTATCTGAGTCAGATTCATAGCAGTCCAGCAGTTCGTCCTGAATATCAAAGGGAAGGGATTCTATGTATTCTACAGATGTTCCGATAATATCTGCAATCTGGTACTTTGAAATATATTCACTGACTGCTGCCGTACTGCTTTTATTTGCTTTGTTAAGAGATTTTCCATAACCTTCGGCAGACAATTTTTCACATAAAACCATAGCTGCGTCAAAATCTCCTACAGTATTATAGAAGCCTACTACAAGATTCATTTCTTCTGTACAAAGTATATTTTCATAATCTGCTATTAACTGATTAATCATTTTAATTGCCTTTCAATTCGCCATTGGCGAATTTTTTATAACGATACTTCTGGGGTTTTAGTCATATTTTT
>OCHA01001683.1_pt1 | contig 15830 bp, 12 predicted proteins | sample 1538591 | NCBI WGS metagenome assembly OCHA01 (sample SAMN04571710, study PRJEB22368) | human gut metagenome | biome: human gut; material: stool | host: Homo sapiens | place: Luxembourg | collected 2012-09-06 | reverse complement strand
GTTGCTTCCGGCGAAAGAGAAAATACCGATACAATCGGAACGGCAAATACAAACAAAACTAGATTCATGATCCAATCTCCCAGATAAGCAAACAACATCAGTTTTTTCGTGTATTTTTTTGCCTGTGCCACCTCACCGGCTCCAAGGCAGGTTCCCACCACGGTAATCAGGGCAAGCCCCATCGACATCCCCGGAATATTGGGAAATTCAATAATGGAATAACTGACTGAATTGGCCGCGATTGCCGCCGTTCCAAATGATGTAATCATACTTACTACCATTAATTTTCCGACCTGAAACATGCTATTTTCAATACCGCTTGGAATTCCGATACGGAGAATCCGAAGAATCATTTTTTTATTTGGAAGCAGTGAAGAAAATTTCTTTATCTGCAAAGGATTATACGGGTGGGCAACCAAAACGGTCATACAGATTCCACAGACAACGCGGCTCACAAGCGTTGCAAGAGCCACACCAAGCACCCCATAGCCGAGTGCCACCAAAACCGCATTCAGCGCAATATTAATCGCATTCATTAACACACTGAGTCCCATACTGACCTTGCTGTTTCCCACACTTCTGAAAATGGCAGCTCCCGCATTATAAATTCCAAGAAATGGATAGGAAAGCGCTGTTACAAACATATAAATCCATGCACTGTGCATAACCGAATCTTCTACACTTCCAAAGATTGCCGGTAACATCTGCTTTCCAAAAGCAGCACAAATAAACGCTGCTGCCATGGAGAAAATAAACAACACCGTTTCCAACTGTCCTGCCGCATAAGCAGCATCTTTTGTATCACGCCGTCCGTTGTACTGACTGCAAACGACGGCACCTCCTGTCGCAAGTGCCGCCATTACCTGAATAATCAATAGATTAATATTAGTCGTAAGTGCCACGCCGCTGCTTCTCCCGCCTTGGAAACCATCAGCGTATCCACCATGCCGACCATTACATTTAAAAACTGCTCAAACATAAGAGGCATCACAAGTGCCCTTAGCTGTTTTCCTGTGTACATCATAATTCTCATATCCTTGCTTCATTTTCAACCATAGTGTACCACAGGTTTTTCTTCCTTTCAACTATCTAGTTATAACCGATTGCCATCAGGGTGAACTTCTTTGATTCACTTTCATCATTCATGCGAAGTTCAATTGTATGCTCTGCCTCGGCATCCTCTTCGATGGCTACATATACTTTACCGTTGTTCCATCCGCTGGTATCATAACCACTCAGAGTTGCTTGAAGTTTGCCATCTACATACAAATCGGCAGAACCATATTCCACTGAATTGCTCAATTTGTAAATTAACGTAAGTGCTTTACATTTTACTTTTAATTTCAAAGCGTCCGTGCCGCTTGTTGACGTATGCATCCAGTTATCCGGGAACCATGCCGCACCTTTTTGTCCCTTATACTCGTACTGGAAAGAGCCCGTTGCATTATCATTCTGATTAAATCCGCCGGAAGTAAATGATGTAATTGCATTGTCCTTTGTAACATCAGTCTTAGAATCCAACATCTTCATTCCCTGGTAAGCAGATGACTTAACCGGTGCCATCGCATCCATATCGGTGATATTATCTTCTTCTGCCGTTTCTTTGTCCATCTTATCAAACATGCGTGTAATGCAGTCTGCCATCAACTGATAACCGGTGTTGTTTGGATGCAGGGAATCACCAAAGTACCATTTATAAAATGTTTCCTTATCACTTGTAGCAAAGTAGGAAGAAATCGCATTTCCCATGCTAATCATCGGCAAATCATAGTATGTACCAAACGGACGATAATCGTTTTCACATACAACACCGCCGCTTGCCTGTTTAAACACTGAGAATACAAGCACAACAGCAGATCCGGATTTCAACGCCTGACGAATCAGTCCTTCATAACCTTTTCCTGCAGTTGCCGTACCATAATCATTTACGGCAAATTCAATGAACAGCACATCCGGATGATCGCTTCCTTCCGGTAAACGGTCAATCACATCACGATTGTAACGGACCACACCAATATCGGATGGCGTTCCGCTCATTCCGGCATTAATAAAGTGAACATTTTCTCCATTGTTCTTTCCATATTTCACACCAAATGTTTTTGCCGAAACTTCCGCATAACACATGCTGTTTGGTTTTGCCAATGCGCCCTCTGTAATGGAACCACCAATGTAAGCAAGTGTGACATCTTTTCCGTCTCTCGCATTTTGGATTACCTGCTTGATTCTTGCATTGTTTCCGGTTGAGTACACACTGTCTTCAAGCATTTTCTCATACTCTTCGTCACTGACTTTATAGACATTATTCTGTGCTTTTCCGCTAATGATAACATCATCCACAAGGAATGAATCTGTCGCGGTAGTCATGGTGAGTGTCATCGCTGCATCACCCTGATTTTTCGGAATCGTAATCTCGCCTTTGAGCGTAGTCCATTTACCGCTTGCGCATGCTTTTCCTGCATCTGCGTTTGTAATCAGCGTAACGTCTCTTGCCATTCCATTCTGGTCAGTATAAGTCATACGAAGTGCAATCTTCTGGCTTTTTCCGGTATCCTGCTTTACAACAACGCTGAACTGATAATGTTCACCCGCAATCACATACTCGGGAATTGGAAGTTTTGCACCATCTGTTTCACTCGTTCTGTCTTTCACAAGAAGACTGTTCATACCGCCTTCTGTGTAGTTCTGTGAATTGGAAACTTCCAGTTTGCCACCAATTGGTGCAAATCCTTTGAGATCCCCGTCTTCAAAATAGTTACTGTAGACTTCCGACGCAACCGGTTCCGGCGTCTTAATCGGCACTTTGGTCACCTGTGGTTTCTCCGATGGTGTGCTTGTCGGCTGATTTGTTGGTTTACTCGTCTGCACTGGTGTCTTCGTTCCCTTAACTGTCTTTTTCTTTGTTACAATAATCTTTACGGTTCCGATTTTCTTTGTCTTTTTCTTATACTTTTCCTTCACCGTAACTTTGGCAGTTCCGACTTTTACTGCTTTGACCTTGCCGGAAGCTGAAACTTTAATTCTTTTGTTTGATGCGGTAAATTTGTATTTTGCTTTTTTCTTCTTATTCTTTACCACAATCTTTTTTGATTTTCCCTGCTCAATCGTAATTGTTTTCTTCGCAGGTTTTGCTTTCTTTGCTGCCGCACTGCTGTCCGATGCCGTAGCCGTTAATGACACAACCATCGCCACAACCAGTCCGTGGCAAAGTAACTTCTTCATTTTTGCGCAACCCATAATTGACCTCCTTTATAATTTTGTATTTATATTATATGGGGTTTATATAAATTTTACAAGATGGCATTTTTTCAAGTTTCGTAAATTATCAAGAAAACGGGTTCGTTAAGTGGGCACTCCCGTTAAGCAAACGCGTAAGGGTATCGGCATGTTAAATACACATGCCCGATACCCACGTGTTTGTACCCACTTATCGCAACCGTTTTCTTGATGATTTACGGGAATCCTGAAAAACTGATATCTAACACCGTATATAAACTAGTTCTTGTAATGCATTTTGGGGGGGCAGGGCATACTTTTTCTGAACATCCTCCTGAAAAGCCCTGTATGACAACGCTTTTTCCTTGACTTGCGCCAAAGAGTTGCATTTTCATTAAAATATCCGGTCTCAATCTGATAAAATACGACACAACTGCAACTCTTTAAGCTATTTTTTCCGCTTATGGTTGCCTTTGTACCACTTTTACTCATAACGCATGCAACGCTTTTAACATTTGTAAAGATTTGCGTTGCATCTAGAGCAAAATATATAACATATCTTCCATTAAAAAAAATATTTCACTGTAATCTTAGCCAGAAAATGAGAATGTTGCTTTCACTATGAGGAACATTGAACACCGTCGGTGCCTAGAGGGCGTATTTTGCCCTCAGGCACCGCTACGTGTGTTCTCTAAGCGGGAGCGGTTCCGAATGTGAAACAACATTCTCATTTTCTAGTTAAGCATACAGCGAAACTATTTACTAATTTATTCTAACCCTTCATTATAAATCCGATTGATGGCTGCCTGTGCTTGTTCCATCTCATGTTTTTTTATGATTCGGTCTCTGTCTTCTAAGATTGCTATCATTTCGTCGACAAGCTGTTCTTCTTTTAGCTCGGTCATGCGGTACAAATAGCCGAGCATTCGTGTCGCTGTATAATCGGTATTCATATATTTGTATGCAATCTCCCGGCACAGACTTTCGGCGAAGCCTTTTTGTAATAGTATTTCGTAAATTGCGTCACTTTTTCTTGTATCCATGAAATTCCTCCAATTTCAATACACTATTGCTCACCTGCATATTGCTACTTTCCAGACGTAACAAATCTAAAATCGCATTCATCGTGTCTGTCCACCACAAACATATACGCAGGCACCGCCCCCAATCACCAGATAAAACGACCGGAGCGGATTTTGGAGACTTCTTTAGAAACCCGGCATTTTCCCAAAATCAATGCCATATGTGTAATACGTTCCCGTGTCTTTTCTCATAAGAAGTGCTTCGTTCATTTTTATGTATTCAATTCCTTTCACGAGAAATGATTTGCCAACGGCTGTGTTGTATAGTCCTTCGGTTAGGGTTTGGTAAGTAGGCATAGGTGCTCCTTTCTTAGTGCTTTTGAGGTTGAAATGTTTGGTTTTAGTGTAGCATGTTTTGGGGGATGGGGCAATTATCTTCTTTTTATTTTTGATTGTAAAAATAGCACCCTTTTCATCTAGGTACTAATTTGATGTTGCCTCATCTCTGTATTTCTTCTCCAATCTATCACACACAGTATTAAAGTCTTTTGTCTTTCCCTCTTTTATCTGTTCTAACCCAGCCATTACAAGTTCATGAACTTCTTTTTTCTGCTCATGTAAAGTTCTCTGGTAATCTTCGTTTAATGCCGCAGCCATATTACTCAGTCCTTTCCGTTTACATTATTGCAGCAAATCCACTGAGAGATTTTTAGTAAAAAGGCATTTTGTAAATCATAATAATTGCAACCAGCATACAAAAAATAATAGTAAATTTATCAAAACCACATATTTTTTTCTTACCGGTTGTTTTTCCGCCTTCAAATGGGGCATATGACCGATACCGATACATTTGAACCAAAGCATATATAACCTCAAATACCGCAACAAAAAAGAAAATGTAATGCATCATACCAAAACGCCATGTAAACAACGCATGAATTAAAATCCCAAGAATGAAACCAATACCACAATAAAAATACGAATGAAAACCACGGTATTTTCTTTCCTGTTTACTATAATAACTAAACATAGAATTTCCCTCCTCTGTCTACTATGTCAAATTCTGAGTTTCTTTCCCATCATAATTTACAATTAAGCAAACGTCATTAATACTCTTTTTCGATTTCTGTTTCCATTCCATACATGGTCTTGAAATATGAATTGGGAGTGGGTGAAAAGGACTTCAGCACCTTTATAGTGACAAAACTGCTGAGGGATTTTTAGTATAAGCGTATTTTGTAAATAACGAGAATTGTCAATACAATACCAAGAAGAATACAAAATATATCAAACCCTTCTATCTTTTTGTCTCTGTAAGGAGCATATGAATTGCGTCGATGCGTTTGGATAAGTGAGTATATTGTTGCAAGTATAGCGGCGAAAAACATGATGTAATGTATTTCTCCCCAGCGAAATGTAAAAAGAGTATGACACAATGTGCCGAGCACACAACCTATACCAAAATAAATTCCATCATGATATTCCATATATTTCTTTGTTTGTTTATCTTCATAGCTTGCCATGTAATTACCCCTTTCTTCCCTTTCGATGGCTTCATTCTACCACGCTCTACTATCCAATAAACATCCCACCAAGTAAATTTATAACATATTACTTACTTTCATTGATCGTTAGTGCAGCATGTTTTGGGGAATGGTGGCAATAAGAGCGTAACCAATCTAAAGAAGCTAAAATAACATATATTTTAATTGTGTAGTTATATCTTTTTATTGCACTGTTATTCCTATACTGTTATATCAGATACATAATTTTTCAAATGAAGGAAAGCGTATAAATGAATATAAGTTATGGATACTATCATAGATACAAAATCAAATAACCGTTTAGGTATGTTATCAGATTAGAACTTTTGCTTGCATTTTTTCTAAGTATATTGTATAGCACATGTGTCGAGAAAGGTGTATGTTTTCGGACTGCACTGGGGGAGTCACTCTGTGGCTCCCTTTTATGTTGCACAATTTTGACAGATGGCAGGCAAAAATTTGATTCTCGTAATTGCCCCTATTTATCACAATATTCTTGGTGCACTGAATGATGAAACATCGCAGTATTTTAAGCAGTATAAGACTAATTTTAGGTGGACCAATTAAGCTCTGTCAAATAGTTGAAAATCCACATCAACCAAGGTAAGATAGCCCTTCGTATAATCGAAATCACTTTTTATCAATTCCGCCCTCTTTATTGCTTCTTCATAATCTGACGGTTCCGGCAATTCCTTCCCGTCTTCCTCGTATGCTTTTCCTGTCATGCCAATAGCATCTCGTGCCATTTCAATTGCATCTACCAAATCATGACCTTCCGTAAAAATCGCAAAATCCGGCACATACACTAACTGCATTCCTTCATCTTCCTTGATAAATGCCGGATATGCCCGCTTTTTGTTCTTTTGCATAAAAACAACACCTCGATTAATACTCTTTTTCGATTTCCGTTTCAATTCCATACATAGTCTTGAAATATTCCAAATCAGCCGACGTTTTTATCAGCATAATTTCTCTCATTTTGCCTGTATGAATATTTTTAAATCCAGCAATCTGCTCCCCATTGCAAATGCTCGCTTTAATAATGGGCTTTTCGTTTTCTCTGTCAAAATCTCCACTTGGCGTAGCCTTTTCTCTTTTCTTGAAAAATCCCATAGCAGCCACCTTCTTTCAGTTGGAATGTTTGATCTTAGTGTAACATGGGTTGGGGGAGAGTGGCAATATAACACGGTTATACGCACATCTTTCTTTCAAATAAAATTTACAAGGTTCTCAAACATTACGCATGAGGGAAGCACGCCAGGGAACGTTTCTTACCCATCATAATTTACAAGGTTCTCAAACTTTCGTCAATCAGCCTGTCGGTTCTTCGCTGTTTCTTACCCATCATAATTTACAAGGTTCTCAAACCCATCATCAGCACCGGGAGACCGTCCCGCGGTTTCTTACCCATCATAATTTACAAGGTTCTCAAACGAGCATCTACGAATCCATCATCATCGGCTCGTTTCTTACCCATCATAATTTACAAGGTTCTCAAACTTCAAGTACCTATGTAATTAATACCATGAAGTTTCTTACCCATCATAATTTACAAGGTTCTCAAACAATATCACGGCGAGCCATGTTAAAACCTCCGTTTCTTACCCATCATAATTTACAAGGTTCTCAAACAAGACGCAGGTTGTAATGATGCTTGCAATGGTTTCTTACCCATCATAATTTACAAGGTTCTCAAACTCCACCGAAATACTATTTAATCCATTTATGGTTTCTTACCCATCATAATTTACAAGATTCTCAAACCGGATATCAATAAGTAAGACATTGTATTTGTTTCTTACCCATCATAATTTACAAGGTTCTCAAACCACTGCATACTGCAAAACACATCGTTGTCGGTTTCTTACCCATCATAATTTACAAGGTTCTCAAACAAAAGTGTTTTTGCATTTTGAACCGTTCCAGTTTCTTACCCATCATAATTTACAAGGTTCTCAAACCACCTTGCTCCGCTGCGGTATCCCCATTCCGTTTCTTACCCATCATAATTTACAAGGTTCTCAAACATTATGCAAGCGGTTAAGTGTAAATGATTTGTTTCTTACCCATCATAATTTACAAGGTTCTCAAACTGATTTTTGACAATTTCTACAACTTTACAGGTTTCTTACCCATCATAATTTACAAGGTTCTCAAACTATAATCTACCACCTTGCAAAGCACTTCATAGTTTCTTACCCATCATAATTTACAAGGTTCTCAAACGCGTATTGGGTTTGAATTTATCCATAACAAGTTTCTTACCCATCATAATTTACAAGGTTCTCAAACTTCTGTTATTCTTTTTAAGGCGTCTACTGCGTTTCTTACCCATCATAATTTACAAGGTTCTCAAACACCGTTGCCGTGATAGTATGTTTCACAAAAGTTTCTTACCCATCATAATTTACAAGGTTCTCAAACTTTTCTTGCATTTTGGCAAAATAAAAAAAGGTTTCTTACCCATCATAATTTACAAGGTTCTCAAACATCATTGTCACTCATCCTTTCCTAATATAAGTTTCTTACCCATCATAATTTACAAGGTTCTCAAACGTTGTTCCGGATTCGCAAATGGTAGGCAAAGTTTCTTACCCATCATAATTTACAAGGTTCTCAAACCTCAAATTTGCATTTTGGTCATCACCGAACCTACCTGTCTCACAACAGCGAAATTATGATTACACCTTATTTTACAATTAAACAGCGGTCGTTGTCAATAATATACACCTTTTCTTCACCTGTCACCTCCCCCTCTGCCATTTCAATAAGCAACAAATTAATCTTATTATAAAAAGCCACTTTATATAATTCCATTAATTCTTGTTTATTTAAATAAGCCTTAATATTAACTAGACACAACACCTTTATCCCTAGCAAATTTGTTAAAATATGCATGTGCTCAACTAATTTTTCAACAAGCGTTACTGCCATTTCTTCAAAACGAACATTAAATCCTTTAAACAGCTCCATCCAATTATAATCCAAATCATAAACCAAATTTGCAAATGGACTAGCAAGCACAAGTTTATCCAAAAGAACAATAGCATCCTCTGTAAGTTTCGCTTTATCTTCAAAATAATCTGGTGCAATTTCACCTAACTTAGTATATAATTTATTTATTATTTTTCGTTCATTGACGCTTATAGAAAAAGGGTCTATAACTAAAGCAAGTTTTTTATCAATTTTTTCAATTTTATCATTCTCTACTAAAACAAAAATCCCCTCCTCTCCATCTGATTGTTTCTTTAAACTGCTAACAATTTCTGTTAGATAACCTGCATTTTCAACAACCAAAACTGTCACATAATTCTCAAGCAATTCCATTTCTAATCCAAAGCTTGCACACACTAACTTCATAAAATAATCAACCTTTCATCTGAATCCAGAACTTCATTTTGCTTTTCTCCAATTATACATTCAATCTTTGAATATTGTTTTTCTGTCACTTTCATTACCTGAATTAACCCTTTCTCCGGTTTATTTTTTCGAATACTCTCCACAATACCATCTGCTGCCGTTGTATTCTGTGCCAGCTTGCAATAAATACTTTCCTGCATCATAAGAAAACCATTTTTCAAAAGGTGCTTGCGAAATCTGGTATAATCTCTTCTTTCCTGTGCGGTTAATACCGGTAAATCAAACATTACAATTACTCTCATATACCTATAACTCATTCCGATAAAACCTTATCAGCGAAATGTCTTTGTCATTTAATGCATCAAAAACACTTTTTGTATAAATTTTAATTGCATTAATAACACATTCCTTTTTCCTTTCTAGAATCACTTCTTGATTTAATACTTGAAGCATCTCATGCTTTTCTTCCGACTCAAACTTTTCCCAACGCCGTCCCCTTACCATACGGTCTACTACAACTCGGTATGGTTCCATCAAATCTGAGGATAAATTGTAAGGATTAAACATGTTATCATGAAATAATCCTATTTGTGTTATATAGCCATTAGAAACAATTTCTCGGTTAAAACAGGACAGTATTAGTTCATAGCCATAATTGAGTGCTGCATTGATCGGACACTCCTCCGTTCTCGTAAAATCTTTGCCAAACAATGCATTAAAATAAACTTTTGCAGCATGTCCCTCACGATTTGTAACATCTCCCAACTCAATTTCATTTATATACTGATATAATAATTCTGCTTCTGTTTTTCCGTACTGCTCTAAAAGTTCTGCTTGTTTTCGAATTTTCTCCGAAACAATTTCAGTCCACAAAGTAGCTTTTTCCTCTCTACTCCATTCCATTTGTCTCCGTATCTTCACACTTGTATCGTGACTTCCGTAATAAGAAATCAATTCTGATGACGGATTTCTCTTTTCATCACAAAAAATCACTTTGATTTTCTTTTTTACAAGTTCACTTAACAAATATGCAGTCATGGAAACAGCTGTACTTTCTACAACTAATATACCAATTTCGCTTAAATGAATTTTTATTGTCTCCTGCCCTCGGACTACCAGATAGCCAATCTGATAGTCCAATTTAGCAGTATGAGATATTACAACCGTCCGCCAACTCATATTGTCAACAGGTCAACTTCATTTTCGTATAGACCTGTTATGGACTGGTTGATAAGTTTAAACTCGTTGCAATTCGAAATAATTTTACTAATTTTGGTTGTACCAGTATTTTTAGCAAGTCCAATCAATTCTAAATTAGCTCCCTGATTAATAAGTTGTGACAATTGCAATATTTGCAACAACACATATATCTGTTCTAAAATTGACAACTTATCGAATTTTTCCTTCCCTTTTATCAAGTTTTCCCCAACCGGATTCGGACGCAGTTTATAAATACAATTCAAATGTTTCTCACAAAGCAAATCATATAACTGCCTGTTTTTGGTTTTGCTGATTGTTCCTTTCTTTTCTATATATTCATCTGTAAATTCCGCTCCAATTGCCTTTGTTATCTCTTTTACGTACAACATCCACTCTTGCAGCAAAACCATTTGCACCGCATTACATACAATCAATCTATTTCCCGAACGCCCTGTGAGATACATATAGAATCCATTCACTTTTATCAATGAATACATTTTTATTTTTTCTATTCTCACATTCGGATTTTCATACCCATATGATTCTGCGAAATACTGTTCTAACTTTTCTTTCGTATCTAATTGGTGCTTCAGATACAATGGAACAACTTCAATTGTTCGTATTCTCTTCTTTTTCTGTGTATGCTCTACAAGACAGAAATAAGCGCCTTTTATATCGGTGACCCCACCATATCGACAAACATTTTGTAATCTTGCATCACTTGTTTTTACTCCAATGTAGCCAACTCCATTTGCCTTTTTTGCCAACTGAGCACTTTTAATTCCCAACTTATTTTCTAGTGCTCCATGTACTTCAAAATTCCTTCTCGTAACCAATGGTGTATTCTTTTTCATCATACTCTTAACCATCGTAATGCTTTCATCATTTTTCGTCTGCCAGGCAACTTCGTCATTACGAACAACCGGATAATTAAAAATCTTATCCATATGATATGGATTTTTCTCTGGTGCTTTTTTATATTCTCTGATGAAGTTGTACGGGTTTTTAGTAAACTTCACATGATATATATTTCCCACCACAATGTTTAAATAGGCATCCTGCGCATGATGAAAATCATTCACATTACGGCATTTTAACAACTTATATTTTTGACGAAATGCACTAACATTTGGAGCCTTCACATAAACAATGTCCGCTTGTGGAAAGGTCTTTTTAAACAAATCAGTAATTGCCTTTGTTCCTTGTCTCGTTTCTACAAGCTGCCTGTTAATAAATGAAACCCTCTCATCTTCCGTAAATTCGAATGTTCTTGTTAATCTTTCATATTTTTCAGCAGTAATAAATCCACCACTTTTCAGTTCATTCCAAAAGACACGGCATTTCTTTTGAATTCCATCCGCCAAAGGATAACCATCACTTTTATGAGCATTAATCTCCTTTTTTACTAAAACAAGGTTATTATCGATGCTGTCATCCTTTACAAAATGACGTGGATAAATATGGTCGATATCATACAAATTATCATTAAACAAATCATCCAAATCAATTCTTTCTCCGCTATACATACAACGCCCTTTTTGCGTATAATATAGATACAGCTTTTTACTCCGGAAATCGGCTTCATCTCTTTTATTGATTTGGTTGTATAATTCACGTTCTTCCTCCTTGCAATTCTTATACAGAGCAAGAAATTTATTTTTACGGCTTTCTGTTCTTTTCTTTTCAGCATTTGGATCACGTGCCATCTCCACAAACACGCGGGCAGGTGCCTCACCCATCACCTCTGTAATTTCCTTCAACACCAAAATTGTCTGCCAAGTCATTCTTCTAACCGGAGCCGAAATATACAATTCATCTAAATCCTCATAAACAATTTCGGAAAGTGTTTTATCTATAACTTTTGATTTTTCCTCAATATTCTGCTTATAAGTAAAATTATCACTCTCAATAAGTTCCATTAAATTATAATTATCACTCCACATTTTCTGAATGACCGTAGACTCCTCCCCAGTACTCTTATCTATCCCTTCAACTTGCAGCAGCTCCTTTGAAAGACGTCCCCAATCCTTAAATTTGTATCCTGCAGCCTGCGCAATCTGTTTATCGCTTAACACATCGCCGTAATTATCCTGTATTTTTTTCTTCACAAACTTCTTTGTATCACCGTATACCGTCGACCAAAAAATAATCTGCTCTGCTATTTTTTCTTGTTCATAAGTCAGCGTATCCACTCCAAAAAGTCTACAGAATTTACAGTAATTTGCTCTTTTATTTGTAAACCCATCATCTATACCAGAAATTTCCGTTGTATCCTGTGGCTCCACTTCTCCATGTATCTTTAAAAATTCTATAAGTTTTGATTTGGTGATTTTTTTCTCCTTTTTCAACAAATACTCATATATGTCCTGCTTTAATTTAACTGAGATTCTTTCTCCGTTAATCCGCAAATTGTTTAATTCATTTAGTACCATAAACTTCTCGTACAAAAGTGAATTTTTCGGAAGAACTTCTTCCCCTCCTATATAGGTACAGTGTTTTACCATTCTGGAGATAAATCTCTGAGCCGACTCTTCCGTATCTATTTTTTGCTCAAAATTCCAAGGGTATACTTTTCCAGCTTCTTTACGAACCGACCATACATTCTTGCTATACTTCATATCTCCATTGACAATTGGAGATATTGGTCCAATATAATATGGAATCTGAAATTCAAACATCTTAACAATTCGCTCACTAACAGTAAGATTGCTTTCATCTTTTTCCTTCAAAAATGGCAAATAATTTTCCGCATTTTCAAGAATCTTTTTCAATTCTTTTTTATGTATCTGGTTCGGAATCACACCATTGGAAGCTGTAAGCTGTTTTGGGAGAAAATTCTCTTTGCCAATTTCTTCTAACACATAATTTTTTTCTGCAGTTTCAGCAAAATCTTTGATATCTTCCTTTATTTTTTTAAATAAATCGTCCCTACTGCATTGAGCTCCTCGCCTTCTTTTATCTTTATCTGAATTAACAGAACCTATATACTCACTATAATTACTTTGGTTCATAATGCGGAACATCTCATTATATTTTTTCAAATCATTATCTTTATATAATTTTTTCAAGATTTTCAAATCTTTTTGATGCTTCTCATATGCTGCAACTCTGGCTAAGGATAAATATTTATACTCTCCATCTTCCCCTTTCATAATATTAGCAAGCAGACTCCAATCATGCATTTGTTTCATCGTACAAAACAATTCATAAGCACTTTCACTTAATAATTCTTCTGCCTTTTGACTTGTTTCATCGTAATTGCTATCTCGATAAGATATACTAAACTTTTTATCTTCGTCTTCCCATTCTGTATCCTCAAAGATTTTGGAAAGAACCCCTTTTAATCCACAGATAAGTTTTAGCATTTCAACTTTTTTCTTCTCTGCTGACTTTTTAATTCCGTAATGCTCAATAATTGCTGAATGCTTGCCAGTCTTGGATAATTCAGAAGAAGATAATGTTTCGCGCAGCCAATTATCCGAAATATCCTGTGAAAAGTCAATATCAACAACATCCTTTGCCATTTTCACAAAATTAGCATAGATATCCGCAAAATCATCATTCCCGTTCTCATCTAAATTGGCATTCAAAAAGTGTCCTCTATGTTTATATATATTTAAAATTGCTAAATATACCAATCTTACATCCTGCGGTTCTGTCGATTCAAGTAATTTTTTTCTCAAATGAAAAATTGTTGGATACTCTTTGTAATAATCAACATCGGTATACCCTGTATCCGCAAATAAAGCAAATTTTTGTTGTACCGTTTTATCCTCTTTCCAAAATTTGCTGTCATCCAGCCTCTGATAAAAGCCGGAATCAATCTTTTCAATCTCTGTTGCAAATAACTCCTTCAAATACCCAATTCTTGCTTTTTCCCTGTTTCTGCGACGTTTCGCCACCCGATTAGTTCGTCTTGCCGCAGCTGTATCCGCCTCATCAAATAAGCGAACACCCCACATGTCTTTTCCTTTTTTTCTCAAAAGTCGGTACTTATCATCTGTAACCGCCCATCCCAAACTCGACGTGCCCATATCAAGGCCAATATAATACTTCATAGCATTTCTCCTTTTCTGTTTATTTTTATAATTATATTTCAATTATAATTTTCAAAAACTGGTTGACAAAACTCACAACTAATACTACAATAGACTTGTAATTTACAAGGTGAGTTCAAATAAGGATTTATCCGAAATTGCATTTTGCCCACATTGTGTGGATTTAAAAAGACCGTTAGGGTCTTTTTTTATTGCCTTTGCTTACCCTTATCAAAAAAATCCCCAACTCACATTCCTGCGTTCTGGGGATTCATCCATTCCTATTTACCTATCCCCATCAGCGCTTTATACGCCAATATTATCACACATCAAAGATGATGTCAAAAAATCTGTAACTTTTTGTAATATTTTTATATCCACTGCTACTATGTATTTTATTTTTTATTTATCATTCTGCCAACTCCTTTTCTATTTTCTCAAAAAGCACATCAATTTTTTTCTTCTTTGCACGCATCATCTTCTTGTCATGATGATAAATATATTGCACGACATCATAAAAATTATGGGTCTTCAAATTCTGATTGTGAAAGCCTTGGTTGCATTTTATACGACCACGCTTGGAAGCGATCGAACGATTGACGCGAAAGTTTGCATGCATGACATACCGCACATTATCATCATCCAGATAAATCCGCCAATAACCGGCTGCCGTGGTGATGGAAACCATATCCGCAATGAAATTACAGGAAAAGCCAAACGCCTCACAGATTTTCTCAATGTTATTATCAGTAAGCGGAAGAAGCCTTAATCTTTTCACTTTTTGCTGCTTTCTATCTTCCTTACTCGGCTTTTTCCAATAAAAACGCTGCCATTGGTCTTTTGAAAAACAACACCGGCAGGGTTTATACCCAGAAAAGACAAACTTTTTTACTCCCTTCATTTCAACTGCATTTTTTCCTGCTGCATACCGGCAGTCACTCTGATGTATTTTTCGGGTAATCGGATTCACTGCACATAAATCATCCCTCGTCCGCCCGTCGTATTTTATATACATACTCTTAAATAGCTCGTACAGATAAGAAACATCATATTTGGAGTAATGCAGCATCCACGGCCGATACGAAACTTTTGCCTGCCTGAGAGCCGCTTCAAAACCAATTGGATTCTTTTCTTCCACCGCTATCGTTTGCAAAATTTCCTGCATCAATATCACTCGATGCTTCGGCAGCTGTATCTCCTCTCGTTTCATAGTCTCACGGTATATCTGATAGGTTTCCCAAGACCAAACAACAACAAATGAGAATTTGGGAAATGTTTCTTTCAGGTTTCCGAACACTTCCTTTGCCGGTTTTGCCACAGCCACTTCTTTCCTTTGCACATGGGTTAGTTTGCAAGTATTTTCTGTAAGGGTCTCAATATCTTTCAGACCTACCCGCTTGGCAAATGATTTTTCTGCCTTCAAATCTGCATCTGCTCCGATTGCTGCCACCTGA
>OCHA01001682.1_pt1 | contig 15841 bp, 22 predicted proteins | sample 1538591 | NCBI WGS metagenome assembly OCHA01 (sample SAMN04571710, study PRJEB22368) | human gut metagenome | biome: human gut; material: stool | host: Homo sapiens | place: Luxembourg | collected 2012-09-06 | reverse complement strand
GCGCCGCAGCTCTCTTTCTTCTTTTTTCTTCTTTTTATTTCTCTGAATTTCCAGAATCTCCCGAACTAGCCGTATCCGCAGCATTCTCATCTTCGTCCAAGCTTACAATCGCATTACCGCCCGTAACTTTCGGGAGCTTTCCGTCCCATTTCTCGACTTTCTGATAATCAATCAACGCATCAGAAATACTGTCTGCCAGTTCTTTATTTGCATTAGCCTGCGCTTCAGCTTCAATTCTCATTTTTTCAGCTTTTGCTTCGGCTTTTTTGATTTCTACAGTCTTATCCGCTTCAGCTTTTTTAATCGCCGTTTTGTTCTCAATTTCCTGTCTTGCAGCAGTCTGCTGAGCGATAGATTTCTGCTGGATTGCCGCATTGTATTCGTCTTCAAAGTCCATATTCTCAATGATGACCTGATACAGCGTTATCGCATCTTTTCCGTATTTTGTATTAAGCACTTCTTCCAGTTTCTTCTGCGTCAGCGGCTCAATCTTTCCTCGGTTAGTTACGTCTTCAGGCGCTAACTCAGCCATCGCTGCCTTCATTGCAGAAGCAACCATGCTTCCCTTAATCAGATTGTCCGTATCGGTTACATTTGCACACAACCACGCAGATTTTTCAGGCGAAATACTGTATGTTACGGTGACGTTCTCACCATATACCGGCGTCTTGTCTGAAGTTTCACCCCAGATTTTCCCCTCACATCTTCTGTCCTGCTGTTTATTACTGATTGTCTGAATATGCTGAACAAACGGCACAGAAATATGAATCCCTGTTGTTAATTCTTTTTCTGATATTTTTCCAAATGTTGATTTAACCCCGGTATACCCGGTCGGGATTACATTGATACTGTTAGCCCCGATTCCAATGACGCATACTGCAACAACTGCGTATTTTGCATATTTCCACATGGCACTTTCGCCATCTTTTTCTCTTCTCTTCCAAAATCTCACTTCTCATCTACCTCCCCGAAGCCTGTCGCATTATATTTATTTTTAAGAGTTTCTCTTGCTTCTTCTTTTTCATTCACAAAGCAGTCCCAAATGTTCTTTGCACATTCAGCATCCTGACCAGCCCGGTCAAGCAAATCCCACAGGCTTTCAAATGTGATTGAGAACTCCACTTTTCCGCTTGCCGGATAATATACTTCAAGTGTTACCGGCAGCAGATGGTCATCGCTGATTCCAACGTTATACCCTTTCTCTTCCCGCAGTTCAACGCCAAGGGCTTCACATGCAATATCTTTCGGGTTCTGTAACATTACGTTCATCACTTTCCCGACAGGAGTTTTATCATCGTCAAAATCCATCTTTAGGCCAATCCCTTCAAATGTATCAAGCATTGTATTTACCTGCTTAATCATACCGATTGCCTTAACATAGATATTCTGACAATGCCGTGTTTTGTTTATTTTGACATCTTCTTTTTTTTGCTCTATTTTCTCTTCTTTTTTAGGAATCCTTGCTTTTTCTTCCATCTTTTTCCCCTCCTTTTTAGGTCTTGTCGGTGTTTCTGTATCATCGATGGACGGAAGACCGCGGCCAACCTCCTGTTGTCTATTAGTTCGGAGATTGCACGGGGAGTTAGAAACCCCGTCCACGTCTGGTGAAGGTGAACGTAAGTTCACCGAATCATTTTTCAGGTCGAACAACTGGAACATACACTTTCCCTCTTTTCTTTTTTTTCTCACATACAATATGCAGAATTTTTTATGAAAAGAGATTTTTTTTGCGGGTTTTTTATTGTCTGCGGGCTGGCGCTGCAAAGCCGGAAAATTTTACATATTTTTGCGTTACAGTTTTTATTTTTTTCAGCATATTAGATATATACAAAAAGGAGGTTATGCCGATGCAGGGAAAAGACGATTCAAACAAACGTATTGCCGAACTCCAAAAGATGAGGCGCAGTGACTACGCAAAAACATGGATTGGACGGCGAAGAATCAAGATAGAAATAGAAAAAATTAAAAAATCGATGCGGTAGCATAATCGAATCTAATCATCAGGAGGAAAAACTATGGAAAATTATCAGATTAGAAGCAAAGTACATCCAAAACAGCGTGTTGCTGTTCTTTTAAAAGAAGATTATGAAAACGGCAATCTTACATACGGAACCGTTGAAGAGATTTTAACAAAAACAGATACGCATTACCGCGGCATCAAGGTAAGAATCAAACCAGAGGAAGAAACAGAAGAAGAAAAAGAAATCAGAAAGACAAATCCTGATTACCGTCTGGTCGGCAGGATAAAAGTGTTTCTGCCGAAGGCGAAGTAATGGCAGGCTATATTTGGAGACCAAAATATTACAGAAACCCGAAAGAAATTCCTGTTCCTGTCCAGAAAAATACAACGGCGGCATCTTTCTATCATGGAGCTGACTCGGTCACTTACGACAACTTTAATAAACGAAAATCTCTGAAAAAAGACACGCTGTTATCGCCCGCTCACAGATGGAAGATGCGTGAATTGCCATACTAACAGGAAAGGAGAAGACAATGTCAGAAGGATACATATATGTAATGACCAATCCGTGCCTGCACGACATGGTCAAGATTGACTATGCCTCCGATGTGGAGGCTCGCCGAAAACAGTTAAGCACTACTGCCCTACCTTTTGAGTACGAAATATATGCAACATACGAGACATCAGGGCAGCTGGAGGATAAGAAGCTGCACGAGCTGATGAAGTCTCCACCCCTATGCGGTGCATTGCTCCTATAGAGGTGGTATCTAAAACGGAGCGAAGCTCCGAAAAATACCTCCAGGAGTTACCGGTAAAGGGTTTTGTTCTTGAAGCCGTGCCACTTTCGTCTTTCGAACATAAGGCAAATGAGCCATATGCTGACCGTGCAAACAAAGGACTGTTCACCAAGCCCCCTATCCATTGGCAAATGATGCCTAAGGAATACTTTGGTTTATGCTTTGCATTTCAAGCGCGTGCATAAAGACGCATTATTTGGCTATGCTGCAGGTCTGTAAGAATAGCCAGCAGTATCAGGGAACAAAAATCCAGTTGTTGTGCTGTTTATATCTCTTATGTGAATCTGCAGGATTCAATATTGCAAATCCAATACTTTCTGGTGTTGCAAGGAAATGAAAATCTGATACATTTTTCCACGCATCTGGTATCGCTTTTCTGAGGATGTTTGCCGCTCCATTGCAATCTGCGTTGATGCAGTATCCTTCTTTGCATGAATATAACCCGCGTTCAATACGTCGTCCGGAAAATACCGGGCGGTACTTTTCTTTTCCGTAAACAGGCATATAATCAGATGCAGTAATATCTGCTTTTGAAGTATAACTCTCTTCCTGTTCGATGACATCTATTCCTGCACGAAGTGCTTTATATTCTATCATCTGGCGAAGCTGGAAATGCGGAACAGATACAAAATTCTGGTTGTTCCTTCTGCCAATATCTGATTTCTGTTTCCAGAGCTTGTTCACGCCAATCACAAGAATTCCGACGCGATGCTCAACACAGTACCCGACAATTTCAGTACTGATTTTATGCATCTGGTCTTTTATGAAGCAGCTGTGCTTACGTGAAAGCGTAAGCAGGTATCTTGATTCTGGAATGACCTTGTGTGATTAATGAAACTGCCTTTGCCTTTTTCTTGGCGAAAAGCTGATTTGATGACAGCACTGCACCGCCCTTGTATATTACAGATGAATTATCTGTACATGCTATAGCTGCGATGTTGTCTGTTCCGAAATCAAGCCCTGCCATATAAGGCATATCAGGATAAAATGGGGGGAGCCATATCATCAATCACAAAGGTCATGATATATTTATCATAATAAGGCTTAAACGTCATCATACGTAAATTTGACTTATGGTCAATATAATTAACCGGGACTCGTTCTTTTTTCTTAAAACCTGGAAGTTTTAATTCATTGCCTGTAATACATCCATTTTTATCAATAACCGGATAAATCACGGCATCCTGATTTGTAACTGTAAAAGTCTTACGGGTTGATTTGCAGTATCCCGGCATTTTAGGCTTCCCGGTGTAATTGGATGGGTTTTTCTTGTATTCCTTTAAACTGTCAAGCCATGCCTTAAAATCATGCACCGCATCTTTCAAAACCTGCTGTGCGGTCTGCATTGGAAGCCCGGCAAAGAAATCAGGATTGTCTGTAGCCCTCATGATTTTGTCAAGTGCAGCATATGAGAGGACATGGCGTGGCTTAAAGCTTTTATATACGGCTTCTGTCTGTTTTAATTCATCAAATACAAGCTGTTCTAACTCTGTCTGCTTTGCTTTATTCCATCCGGTAAAGACCTGACGGATTCTGAAAAGGGCAGCATTATACAGATTTTTAGCAAAAGCAGAATTGTCTTCAGCAAATGTAAAAATCCGTCCAAATGATTCTTTTGATATCACCATCGGAATCGCATTTAACATAATGGATGTCCTCCTTTCAAATCTTCTGTTATTAATATGCCGAATTTTTATGAAAAAGTAAAATTTTCTGCGGATTTTTTAATAACACACGAATTAAAAAAGGCATTCACCCACTCCCATGCGGTATGATAAATCTAAGTAATATCATATCCTATGGACGTGGTACTCTGCCATATTTGATAGATAAGATTGGAGGTCTTATCCCCGGCCATTCAGCCGGACACATCTAATATGCTAAAAAATCCCAAAAATGTAATACTTTTTGCAAAAAAAATCAAAAAAACCGCCCCGCATTTTCGCAGGGCTGTTATCTTTCATTATTTAAAAATTACTCTGGTATTATATGTAACGCCGGTTACCATATTCTGGAACCTCAGCATTAAGATATAATTTCCTTTGCCACCGCGCGGTTTGATATTGCCGTAAGCATTGATATATTCAATCTCAGCGCCGGCTTTATTCACAACACTCGCATAAGCAAGCTGAAAGCCTCTGTTCGGGGTTACAATCAGTTTTCCGCCTTTTTTGTACTTGTTGTAACTTAAAGAAACGGTGTCACTCTTCTTGAAATTCTTATTTGAAATTTTTGCATTTCCGATTTTCATAGAAGCCACCGGGTTCTGATATTTTACAACAGTAATTTTTCTTTTCAGAACAGTTTTTCCAGCTTTGATTGTAACTGTTGTCTTGCCGACAGCCTTTGGCTTAAAGTAATACCATACAAGGCTGCTGCCCTTCTGTTTGTAAGTAGTCACGCTTCCAACTTTGCTATTGGAATTAGTGATTTTTGCCTTACCTTTCTTAGTCGGGGTGGCGCCGAGATAGACATCTTCGTCACTCATCTTCACCTGCTTTGCAACCACGATTGATACATTCTTCTTTTTCGCAGTCGCCGCAGCCGCAGCAGAAACGCCTTCAGGTACTTCTTCAACTACCGGAATATCCTCAGCCGCAAAAGCTGGAATTACAGCAGTTGCTACCATCGCAGCAGCCATCACCGCAGCAAGCACACCTCCTACAATTTTTTTGAAGTTAGCTTTGTTTGTTTTCTTCATTTTTTTGCCTCCTGTCTTTTTTTTAAGATATTACCAATATGACAAATCCACACAAAAAAGAAACGCTTTTTTGCATTTTTTTTCTTATTTTTCTTCTTTTTCTTCCCAATCAGGGAACTGGTTTGGATTGTCTTTCTTTTCCTGATTTTTCGGTTCAGCTACAGGTTCTTTTACAGGTTCTTTTTCAACCTTTTTTCTTTCTTCTCCCCCAATCATACGGCAGAGCTTTCTGATATCCGGCAGTAGGTACTTGACCGCAGCAATCGCGATGATTACCAAGCACACGGTCTGAACTTTAATGTATCCCATTTTTAATTCCTCCTTTTTGTTGTTTTTTTTGTTACATATACAATATGCTGAATTTTTTTTAGAAAGAGTACAAAAAAAGAAATCCCGTGGAGGGATTTCTTGGCGTGATAGAATTTGTCATAAGATTATGTCTCCTCTCTTTTTGTATTTTCTTCAGTATGCCGATTTTTGCAACAAAAAAAGAGCCTCAAAGAGTCTCTTTTTTTGAAACTGCGTTACTGTTCTTCGTTGATTACGATACCACCATGAATGACAACACGTTTTCCATCTTCATCATCGAAATATGTTTCACTCTCTGATTCGGAAACGTCAAACTTTCCTGTCCAGTGGCGGATTTCTTTACCATTATAGTCGTAAACTGTTACGGTCCTTTCCAATCCGCCATCGATTTCGCTACGCCAAGATTTTATCTCTCTCTGGATAGATGCTGTATTAAATACGAATATACCTCCAGATAGAACTACACAAATAGTAACTGCGATAATCATTGCTTTTTTCATATTTTTTTCCTTTCTTGGTAAAAATTATTTATATTTGCAATATGCAGAAAATTTTAACTACTAAAAAACAGCTAGAATTTCTGGCTGTTAATTCTGATTTTTTTTGATATCTTTGCTATTGTGTTTGTTATAATCTTATTCTTCTCTTTCTTATCCCTGCAACATTGGTTGTTAAATCTTTACAAAAAACAAAAACCCCGCCGCAAGGACTGTATCCAGGCGACAGGATTTTTAACAAAGAAAGGAATTCCGATGGCGAATCCGTCTTATGAACCGAGGAAATTCTTTTTTCCTCATCTCTTGTATATATTATACCAGATTTTTCGGCGGGCGCAAATTTTTACCGGATTTTTTTTGACAACAAAAAAACAAGAAAGCCGGTAAGACTTTCTTGTTGTGTTGCATCAGCTGTTCTTAATGGTTACAATGTTTCCGCAGTCTGAATCATCAGCTGAGAAATCAGACTTTGGAGCCATAGCCATTTTGTAGACGCGTTCTGCAAAGAGCTCGGCGCTCGCTACATATTTTGTCTGCAGAACACTATATGCATCTTTCAGCTTAACGCATTCAGCGTCTTTGGCTTCAAGAGCCTGTTTAGTGCTCAACAGCTCGGCTTTCAGCTTTTCAATCTCGGCAGCCTGCTCCTTTGCGATTTTCAGCAAAGTCGCTTCGTTTGCCTTGGAAGCTTCCTCCTTGCTTGATTTGACCTCCTCCGCGGTCATCTTTGGTTGACGAACAATCGCTTCGGCTGACTTAACTACCGCAGCAGCAGTTGTCTTCACAGCGTCCTGACCTTTTGGCTCGCCATACAGCTGTTTGAACTTCTCGTATTTCTGCTGGTTGTTGATTCGGTATACCGGATGTTTTTTAATATCTTTGACGATATACCGAAAAGCGAACTCATCATAGTACGCTGGCACCTCATCAGCGAAGTAATGAACGTGGTCTGGGTGCTCCTGCTTCATGCGATACAGCCTGCTCGTCAGTGCACCATGGGCAATTCCGCTCATTTCAGCGATACCCTTAGCGGTCATGAATTTTCTTCCTTCGTGCTGTTTAACTTCTCTTGATACCTTTACTGTTGTGTTGTTTGCCATAATCTTATTCCTCTCTTTCTTAACCCTGCAGTACTTTTAACTGCAAAAACTTTGTTTCGTATTTAATATGATTTTTTGAAAAAAACATAAAAAAAAGAGAATCCTGTCAGGATTCTCTTAAATAGCCGAAATACATCAACCAACAAAAACATCATTAAGGTATTTAGATGTAGAGCTTGGAATCTCAGACTGTTTAGGTTCTGCAAATTCAGCGATAATACTCGCCATCTGGTAGATTTTTTCAGCAAAGCGCTCTGTGTTTTTCAGATACTTCTCCTGCAGAGCAATATACTTTGCATTCAGTTCAGCATCCGGCTTCTGTTCTTGCAGAGACAATGTCAGCTTTGCATTCTGTGTTGTAAGGTCAGCAATTTTACCTTTCAGTTCTGCGATTTCGTAATTCTGCTTCTGGACAAGTTTAGAAAGCGCTTCCTCCCTGGAATTGATGACTTTTTGCTCAGTCTTAGAGTCATGCTTTTTCTTGTTCTTTTTGGCAGCCTTATCAACCGGGGCGATTTCGATAAGAGTAAAGTCTGCTTGCTCAGCGTCAGCGACTTCATACGTTTTGCTCTTGTATGTTTTGTAAAATTTTTCGTATTTGTCCATATCCTCAACAACGCGAATCGGACGGATTTTGGTACTTTCTACAAGCTGGTGCAAAATATACTCGTCATAGTATACCGGTATTTTGGAACCAAAATAGCAGGTATGTTCCGGATACGTTTTCTTGAACCGGTAGAACCTGTTTGTCAGAGAATCGCGGGCAATACCGCTGACTTCAGCAATTGCGTTGATTGTCATATACTGTTTTCCATTTACTCGTCTGATTTCTTTTGTTGTTGTGTCTTTCATAGTGTTTTTCATAGTCTTTTCCCTTTCTTGTTATGCATCATATGCAAATTTTGTACACACTTAACATGCCATTTTCCCACAAAAACAAAAAAGACGGCTTTGCCGTCTTACTTATTTTTTTTGTCAGACAAATGGAGTAGGAGCGCAACCATTCCAACAATTGCAGCAGTATATGCCAGAATAACAATGGCTCTCTTAATTAGGAACCATCTGTTCATCCAGACAACTACGATAAAAAGTGCAACCATGGCAACTACAACCATTAATGCTGCTATAAACATGGCAATTACAATAATTAATGCTGCCATATTCATTGCAACTGCAATAATCAATGCCGTCATATTTCTTAAAAAATTTTTCATATTTCTTCCCTTTCTTTGTTTAACACTGCAGTATTTATTTTGTTTCGAATTTAACATGCCATTTTCCCACAAAAACAAAAACCCCGCCGCGAGGATTACATCCAGGCGACAGGATTTTTAACAAAGAAAGGAATTCCGACGGCGAATCCGTCTTATGTACCGAGGAAGTTTTTTTCCTCATCTCTTATATACACAGTATATCAGATTTTCCAGCATACGCAAATTTTTACCGGATTTTTTCACAAAACAAAAGCCCCGGATTTTTCCGGGGCAAAATGCATTTTTAAGGCCATATCAGGCCAAATCTTTCAGTTTTTCGCCAACAACCTCTTTCGCATACTCATCATCTTTCGCTTCCTCATCAAGATAAACAACTTCTCCGGCTTCAGAAATCTTCGCGATTACCTCGCCTTCTTCGTTGTCATCCCCTGTCTTCCAGGCATCCACAAGCCAACATTTCTCTTCTTCATCAAAGAAACCGCACCGGATTTCAGTCCACTTACTTTTTCTTCCGGTTCTCTCATTCAGAAGCCTTCTGATTTCCTTAACCATCTTATGTACCTCAGCAGCCTCTCCTTTCTCGTATTTTTCATACTCTTTTTCGTTCTGCTCGTTCATGTTTGCAAAGTTCAGCCAGCCGATAGTATCAGCATAATAGCAGCCAAGAATATTTTCGCAGATGCCGTCTGCCCGCAGGTTTTCAAAATGTACCATACCGCCAGGCAGGGTTTCGTCCAAAATGTAGATGTCATAATCTGACATGACGAAAAGAAAAGTTCCTTCTCCCTCCCTATCATACATTACGGCAGCGGCGCTGGTCTGAAGATAAGTCAGACACATTTTTAATGTGTCGTACATTACATCTGTAAGCTGACTACTCCCCGGGGCAAGCCCGCGGGGGTTCCGATGATGGCATTCTATCAACCTCCGTGCACCGCAAGGGCTTTGGGATGAAGCTCTCTGCCAGAGCATCTTCACTTTACGTCCAGGCAATCCCGAAGGACTGCCGTATTATCGGACGCTTTTCATACTGTTTCCAGCATGGGGAGGGCATAGTCAATCCCACCTGTTGTTTATGTCATGCAGCTTTAAATTTAATTCCACTGTTCATTACTGTAATTTTATTGTTTATTATATATCGTTCTAATTCAAGATACTTCGCATACAATTCATCAAAGTATCGTTTACATTTATATCTGCTGATGTTCTGCAGGTCTGTACCGATGCAGTACATTAAAAATGATGAATACCAGTCACGCTGAACCCGCGTTCCATCTGCTAATTCATATATCCTTTGAGAAAGTGCTTTCTTAATGTATTTGTTGCAAGTATGGTCGTATTGGCTTGCCCGGTATGTTACCGGAACTTCAATGTAAACCCCGCCGGTTCTTTCAAACTTGGCTTTCGCCTGCGCTTGGAAATATCCCGGACATCTGTTTTTTATAGATTTACCAAAACGTTTCTTGCGCTTATATTTATATACAAGTTGTTCTGTACCGTCAGATTTCCGAACAACGGATGGCTTATCCTGACGTTCTGTTTTCTTGGAGCGCTTCTGCAGTTTCTTCGCATTCTTTGGTTCCGTGATAAGCACATTACCGAGCACTCTCATATGATTTACTTCTTCGTTGATTGCCAGATGCCGGTTCTCAGCAGCAATACGGCAGATATTCCTGTATTGGGAATGCAGCTTCTTATACCGGTTTGACTTCTTCCAGGTCTTCTTCCTTTTACGTATCGTTCCGTTATCATTATAGTTTTCAGGATTCATTGCACGTCTTGACCTGTCCATCTTCCTTAAAATCCGGGCTTCTTTTTGTTCTCTGACTCTGATTGATGCTCCGCGCTCTGCAAGGTTTTTTAATCCGACTTCTTCTTTTGATGTATACGCTATGCTCTGCGGGCCGATGTCGCAGCCAATAAACCCTTTGCCGTATTGATGACGCCTTGTCCCGTCCTTATTAAATTTCGTTTTTGCTGCGCCTTCAATTGATATGTGAATAAATACACGTATTTTTCCACGTATTTCCTTAAATGAAACAGATGTATAACATGGACGGTAAGTGTCCATTATAATACCTTTTTGGTTATACAGCTGAAGTGCAGTCTCATCAACCGCTTCCGGATTTTCTAAGTATCTAATGATAGACTCAATCTCCATCTCTGCAAAAATGTCGTGTGATTCAATAGTCTTAATGCCATTTCCTCGTCTGGCTTTTGTATGCTTTGGCTTATTTACGATTGGACGCATGACAATATTTCCAAGTTTAAACTTCATGCCATTATCGTCTGCCGAAATTACGATTCCACGATTACGCTGTCTGGCTCTAATTTCCGGATAATCTCCATATTTTTTAAAGTGAACTGTTTTACCGTCAGAAAATAAGCACTTTTCTATTGCCCGCCATACATCTTCAGCTTTAGATAAAGCAAAAATGGAATTAAGCTGATATCGCTTATTAATTTTGACCATCGCCTTTTGACAGTATTCCCATGTAAGGTTGTATGACTTCTGCATTTCGCTCATCTCAGAAACAATAATTTTTACCTGTTCCTTATTATCAGCCTTCTTAGCCTTGGCGTACATATCCTGAAGCCGTCTGTACCTTTTAGTTCTCAGCAGTTGTTCGTATTGTTTCTTCATTACAGCAATTAGTTCGTTTCCGGCAATCCTGATGATATTTGACATATGCAGAAGCTCGCGTTTATCGCATTCGCTGATATCAGCTTCAAGCACTAAAACATGCCGGCTTGTTATCTTATGAAACTGGATTAAGTTAATGTCTGCTTTGGTTTTTGTATCCTGCATGTCCCTGCCTCCTGATATAGTATTTCTATGTATCTTTGTTATCCTTGTCTATATATAATATGCAGGATTTTTTCAAAAGAAGACGTTTTTTTACAAAAAAAATAAAATTTTTTATATAATACATGACTACAATATGCTTTAATTATATTCATGTATTAAATAAAAAAGCGGCTTTCATCCCCGACGCAAGCATCGGGGTTTTACGCCGCAATTCTATAACTTAAAGATGCAGTGAATTCTTTTTCTTCGTCTGCGAGATGAAAAGTGCACCATCCGTATTTCGGTGTTGATAAGATATCTTTTTTACTTATTTTTATCTCCTTTCTGGTGCTTTGTAGCTTGCCATTCCTTAAAGTCATCATAGTCATCTACAACAAAGTGATATACTTTCTTGGCAAATGGTACAACGTAGTTTTTAACGACCAAAAACTGAACCATCAGCAATAAGAAGCTTCCGATTGTATGACCGATTATGTAAATTGTTTCAAAAGTACTCATATCTTACTCCTTTCTTTACCAGCTATCTGGCTTTCGTTCACATACGCTTCCAGATGTAGCTGCACATTGTCAACATTGCAGCAAAAGCATTTTCCAAGTCTTTTTCTCTTTTCTCTTTTTGCTTCCTTTCGTATTCTTCCAGTTTCCGAATCTGCTCCGGGGTTAACGACCGGCGCCATTCGTTGTAACTGTATTCCGAAAACCAGGAAACCGAGTCCCATCCAAGGATACAGTACCATTTTCGGCGGTTACATTCAGCTTTCCAGGCCATACTTGTCCCTCCTTACACATCTTTTCCTTCCGCAAACGGCTTAATCATCACTTCTTCCACAAGTTCGCCGAATGCGTTTTGCACAGGAATGCTTTCCGGAAACTCCTTCCATGCGGTGTCAGCCAGTTCTTTCAGCTTCTCGAGAGTTTCAATAACCTTAGCTTCATTAAATGCATCATCACACGATGCGTGCAGCTTGACGCCCCATCCTGTCAGTGAAAAGGCATCTTTTCCGTGCCAGTCATGGCGCCGAATACAGATTGTGTACCCGATTTTTCCATTTCCCCAGCCGTCAGAGCTGATTCTTTCATTGATATTCCACCATCCGGAATCGATAAACGCTTTTTTTAAGTCTAATATTGTCTGCATTTTTTTTTGCTCCTTTCTTTTTGTTTTTACATATCCAATATGCAGGATTTTTCGCTGCAAAAAAAGCACCACGATAACGTGGTGCAAATTTCAGGCATATTCTTTGTCCAATATCTCCAGTTTCTCCAGCGTTTCGCATGTCGCCAGCATATGCCGCGAAGCATACTTTAACGAATCTATGTCATCGTGTGTCGCAATCATATATTGCAGCTTTCGCATCTGCTCCCTTCCGGCCTCAATTGTTGCACGTACGAAATCGGCATCAACGTTTACATACACGCCAGAGCCATCAGCATTTTGCTGAAATTCTCCGCAGAACTTAGTTTTTGCGTCCAAAAATCTTTTCAGCCGCTTATCGCTTACCAGAACTTCCGGGAATGACGGGTCGCCAATTTTAGCTGAAAAGTTAACCTTTCCATTGCCGGAGCATTCAACCTTAACTTCAGCCGTCGCGTATCGGTCATATACATCAGGGAAACCAATCCCTTCCATTACGATATTGTCGAACGGGTTTGGAATGTCAGGTTGAAACTGAGCCGGCGGCAGCGCCCGTTTGTATATCATCTTTACGGTAATAGTATCGTCCAGCATGGACTTAATCTCGTATTCAGCCTTCTCGCCAAAAATTTCGTTAAATTTGTCCAAGCAACTATACAAATCATGTAAATCGGTCATCTTCGCCTTCTCCTTTCCTTCTTACAGCGTAGAATCAGCCAGCCATACCTTTTGCTTGACATCCTTACCGCATCCGACAAAGTGGAACACGGCGGCAATTCCGTCTTTCGGCTGCCGCAAGGTCAGCAGGCACGCTTCGGTCTCGTTGATAGTCTTTAAAAGCTGCTTCTGGCCGTCTGTCATCTCATCATATTTTTCGGTGATGTAGCATTCAGTGGTGTACTGTTCAAGGTCATCTTTGATAATTTGCATGCCTTCCAGGTACTTTGCAGGCATACCAAGCCCAATCAGTTCCTCCTCGCTTTTAACATACACCAAATCTACCAGCATCGCGCAGGCCGGAATTCCTGGGACAACAATATCTCCATTATCATTAACAAAATCCGGGCTGATGTCACTCAGCATTACAAAAATTGCATTTGTTCTTTCGGTTGGTATGCACCCCTTCAGGAAGAACCACATTCTTTCGTTTTTGTCTTTTGCCAATAATGCTTCTGTATTTACTTTACTCATATTTTTTTCTCCTTTCGGTTTCTGTTGTATTTTATACATACAATATGCCGGATTTTTCAGGCAAAAAGAAAAAGCCGCGCAAAGCGCGGCTCAATAGCATCAACCTTGATTAGAATAAGCAATATGAATCAGCCATCCTTCTTTGCGGATATCGCGTCCGCATCCCACAAAAGAAATTGCGACTCTTACTGAAACAATATCTTCTGGCTTCTTTAATGATACAGCCCAGACGCTTCCTGTTTCGAGTTTATCCAGGAAGTCCCGCTGCTCTTCCGTCAGGTCATTGTAATTATCAAGAATGCAGCATTCGGTGAAATATGGTGTATAACATGCCTTCTGAATTGCGAAATACTTTTCGTACGGCTTTGTCAGAGGCATCGATAGCAGCTCTTTTTCGCTTTTTTCGAAAATCAGGTCTGTTATCATTGCGCAGTACGGCACGCCGTTAATTATGATATTGCCATCTTCGTTTTTATCATCGATGTCAAAATCACGCAGCATTACAAGAACAGCATCTTTTCCGTCATACGGAACGCAGTCATCCAAAAAGCTCCACAGCTGGTCTTCTGGAGACATTGTAAGCATTTTTGCAACTTCCGGGTCATTGAGTGGATTGAGATTTTTATTGTTTTTCATAGTATTTTTCCTTTCTTTGTGTGAAATTTTTATTTGCAAAAATAGTATGCAGAAAAAATACCATGTGGGAAAATTGCTGTTCAGTTATATCTCGCTTCATACCTTTTTCTGTCCAGCGTCAGCTTCTTTAACCCATCTGCAAAATCCTCTCTCAAACAGTCACACACCGCAACCGGCGTCATCTCATCTACCGCATTATCCAGCAGACATCCATTTGAATCAATTAACACATACGAGGCCTTCATATCCGGCTCTACGACAATCTCCCGTCTTGCTGTTTCTGTCCCTGCCTTCGCTCCCGCTCTCACTTCTTTTCCAGCTTCTTTTTCTTCTTGCTTTTCCATTTTTTCTTTATTTTTCTCTCTATTTCTCTCTACAAACTCCTCAACATGTCCTGCAGTATCTGCTGCTGCTGTCAGAGGAACAGCAAACATCGTTGCCAATGCAGCAGACGCAAAAATGAGACTGATTTTTTTAGTTTTCTTTTTTGCATTTTTCTTTAATCCTTAAATTTTAGCAAGTTGTTTTGTTTCTCTATATATACAATATGCTGAATTTTAGAGAAAAGAGATTCTTTTTGGATTTTTTTTAGGCTTTTAATAACTCCCCGGTTTTGCCGGAGTCGCATCATCGTTATAGAACACAAAAAAAAGAGGCGAGTCATTTCTGGCTCTCCTCTAAAACAACCTCCTTTCTGGTAGATGGCCAATTCTGTCAATCGCCATAGCCTGCAAAGATTTTTGCTGCTTTGATTATTGACGGAATTGTTGTATCATGCAGTGGAATATAATACATTGCATCAAAACGAATGAACTCATCGATGTCATGCTCGTTGTAGTCGAGCTCCAGAAGTTCAATCGTTGGAGCTATAGCTGCCGGGACATGTAACTCTGCAAGTCTAGCCTTATATTCAGGCTTGGACTTTACGTCGTCGACAAAACCAAACCAGTTGTTTTTGTCTATATATTTTGTCAACGGACCATAATATACGTCATCTGAGAGAGCTTTAAAGCTCTGTAAACAGATGGCGTATCCACCGTCCTTACAGCATATGGCAAAACTAAAAGGCTCCAGTTTCGCCAAAATAGACTGAGGCAATACTGCCTCAAATGCCTCTACCATTTCACAGTTCACGTTTAAACAACGTGAACTGGGTGTCATTGTTATCTTCATATTTTCCTCTCTTTCTCGACGATAATACGGCGTAAACAAATTACTATTACAAGTTTTAATATGACAAACTTATCGCATAATAAAAGCTCAAATTCTTCATCCGAAACCTGAATATCCAGGTTTGAGAAGCTGCCATACTGAAACGGCTTCATCCGTACGATTTTCCACCGGTCAGTGGCGATTTCGTGAACCTCACATGACTTAAGTCACGTGCTTCAAGTAATGTGTCATGTCCCCTCTACCTTTTTAATCGGTAAAGCGCCATGTCTCTGAATACGGTTTAAGCTTAGTTAGAGTATCCCGGAGGATACTGAATCTC
>OCHA01001677.1_pt1 | contig 15864 bp, 18 predicted proteins | sample 1538591 | NCBI WGS metagenome assembly OCHA01 (sample SAMN04571710, study PRJEB22368) | human gut metagenome | biome: human gut; material: stool | host: Homo sapiens | place: Luxembourg | collected 2012-09-06 | reverse complement strand
ATTTTGTCGATCTGGTCTTTTGGTACTTTTCTTAACTTCAGACCAAATGCCATGTTATCATATACTGTCATATGTGGATACAGAGCGTAGTTCTGGAATACCATTGCGATATCTCTGTCTTTTGGCTCTACGTCATTTACTACTTTGTCCCCGATCTTCAGTTCTCCGGAAGTAATATCTTCCAGACCGGCGATCATACGGAGTGTTGTAGATTTACCACATCCGGATGGTCCTACGAAAATGATAAATTCTTTATCTTCAATCTCAAGGTTGAAGTCTTTAACTGCTTCAAATCCGTTTGGATAAGTTTTGTTAATGTGTTTTAATGATAAACTTGCCATTGTTATAATTCCTCCTGATTTATAATCATTTTATTTCAGTTTTGTTACCTGTGTCGTTCTGATAAAGAGTATATAAAAAAAGTTCAACCTGGGTAATACCCAAGTTGAACAATCTTTTTTTCATTTTCTATACAAGTTGACGAATGGAACGTTATTTATGGTCAAAGTGTCTGTAACAGTGCCTGATAGACGTCTCTTTTCCCTATACCCCTGTCTTTTGCCACCTGTTTCATCGCAGATTTCTTATCCATGCCCTGTCCGAGATAGAGTTCCATATGCTCTTCAATACTCATCTCTTCCCATCTGGCTTTTTCTTCACTCCTGATCTCTTCCCTGCTTTTTCCTTCGATCACCATGACGCATTCGCCCTTCGGCTCCTGTACGTCATAATATGCCAGTGCGTCTTCGATCGTTGTGGCAAATACCGTCTCATGCTTCTTCGTCAGTTCCCGGCAGATGCTGATGTGTCTGTTGCCAAGCGTCTCCCGAAGTGTCTTCAACGTGCGGACCAGTCTGTGTGGGGCTTCGTAGATCACCATTGTTCTGGTCTCGTCTTTCAGTTCATCCAGGACAGCCTGTCTCTCCTTCTTATCCGCAGGAAGAAATGCTTCAAATGCGAACCTTCTCGTTCCAAGCCCGGATATCGTAAGCGCTGTCACACATGCACATGCTCCCGGAACAGCTGTAACCGTGATCCCGGCCTCCTGACACATCTTCACCAGTTCTTCTCCCGGATCGGAGATTCCCGGCATACCTGCGTCTGTGATCACTGCAATATCTTCGCCATTCTGCAGCCGTTCTACAAGCTTGTGTCCTTTTTCAATCTTATTATATTCATGATAGCTGGTCATCGGCGTCTTGATCTCGAAATGATTCAGAAGCTTGATACTGTTTCTGGTGTCTTCTGCTGCGATCAGATCCACTTCCTTTAAGATCCTCACCGCCCGGAAAGTCATATCTTCCAGATTCCCTATCGGTGTTGCACATAAGTACAATGTTCCTGCCATCTTCTACTCCTCCATCTTGTATTCTTACGTTCGTTCCGGCATCGTTCCTATCCGCATATTTTTTCGTTCTTCAGCCCGGATATCTGCCATCTTATGTCTAACTCATCCCGTACATCTCAAGCAGCTCTTCCGTATAGCTTCCGTCCTTCTGATATACGATCAGCGGCGGCTCCACCTGCATTCGCGGATTGCCGCCTTTCATTCCCTCGATCAGAACCATGTTCGGTTCTTTGTCCATATGCGGATATACCAGCCGCATACGCTTCGGTTCGATTCCATATGCACACATCTTCGTCATGATCTCCGGAAGGCGGAATGGTCTGTGGACCATGTAGAATCTTCCTTTGACCTTCAATATCTTCGCACTTTCCCTTAATATATCATCCAGCGTGCACAGTGCCTCGTGTCTGGCGATATACAGTGCCTTATTCTGATTCTTCAGTCCGTGGTCTCCGATCATGTACGGGGGATTGATCGTAATAACTCCAAAAGAGGCGGCTCCGAATATGGATGCTGCCTCCTTGATATCTCCCGTTACAATGTCGATCCTCTCTTCCAGTCCGTTATGGCTGACGCTGCGCCTTGCCATATCTGCACTTTCCTCCTGGATCTCCAATCCTGTATAGTGCAGCCCCGGATATTTTGCTTCCAGAAGGATCGGAAGGATCCCCGTCCCTGTTCCGAGATCCAGTGCTTTTTCGTGCTTTTTCACATTTGCAAATGCGGACAATAGCACTGCATCCATTCCAAAACAGAACCGTCCCGGACTCTGAATGATCTCATATCCTTTGATCTGCAGGTCATCCAGTCTTTCATTCGGAAGTAATTTAGTCATCATTTAACTTTGACGCTCCGTTCTTTTCTTCTAACGCCTTCAGTTCCTTCATCTCTTCTTTGGAAAGTCTTACGTCTTTCTTCTTACGTCGCGGCTTGAATCTCAGTTCTGCTGCCGGATACTCGCGGATCTCTTTCTCGTCATTATCCAGTGTTACAACAACCTTTACAAGCTGACGGAGTACATTGACAGACTGGACATCTCCTTTTAAGCCTTCCGGTGTTGTGACATGATCACCATTTGCCGGAAGATGGCTGTTCAGTTCTTCGTATGTCTCCTCTTCATTCGTCAGACAGCACATCAGTCTTCCGCAGACACCTGAGATCTTCGTCGGATTCAGTGAAAGGTTCTGCTCTTTTGCCATCTTGATCGATACCGGTGCGAACTCGGACAGATACGTATGGCAGCAAAGTGGTCTGCCACAGATACCGATCCCTCCGCGGATCTTCGTCTCATCACGCACTCCGATCTGTCTTAACTCGATCCTTGTACGGAATACACTTGCCAGATCCTTTACCAGCTCACGGAAATCGATTCGTCCGTCCGCAGTAAAATAGAACAGTACCTTGTTATTGTCGAATGTATATTCTGCATCGATCAGCTTCATCTCCAGCCCGTGCTTATGGATCTTCTCCAGGCAGATCTTGAATGCTTCTTTTTCTTTTTCTTTGTTCTTTTCTTCTTTTTTCTTATCTTCGTCTGTTGCAAGACGGATCACAGATTTTAACGGCTGTGTGATCTTATCATCTTCCACTTCCTTAGGTCCGGTGACTACAGAACCAAATTCCACTCCTCTTGCAGTCTCAACGATAACCTTATCGCACGTCTCTACCTCCAGTTTTCCCGGCGAAAAGAAATAGATCTTTCCGGCGGTTCTGAATCTAACGCCTATTACCTTCGTCATATGATTAGTTCTCCTTTATGGTCAGGAACAAAAGCTCCATAACCAGATCGAAGTTAACATTCGCTTTCAGTCTGGCCTTCGCTTTCTCAAGGCTCTCCAGGATCAGTTCGATTCCCTCATAAGAGCTCTTTCTCGCCTGTTCTTTTATACTCTGTAACTGGTCTTTGAATACGACCTTGTCAATCTCTTTTGTTGCTTTATATAATAAGACATCTCTGTACCAGATCATGATAATATCCAGATAGTCTGTGATTTCTAATTTATATACGGAAATATTCTTAACTGCAGCAACAATCTCGCTCAGTTCCATATCATGGATGTGTTTCAGAAGCTGTACCGCCTCTTCTCTGATCTCATTAAAATGATCCGAGTTTGCCAGCATGATCGCACGTCCCATATTTCCCTGGGCAAATGCAGTACACATATCTGCCTTATAATCCGGAATCTCCAGATTCTCCATCAGATACTTCTTGATCAGTGTGTCTTTGATATTACGCAGTTTCAGCATCACACATCTGGAGTTGATCGTCGGGAGTAATGTCTCTGCATTCTCCGTCAGCAGTAAGAATACTGCGTATGACGGCGGTTCCTCGATCGTCTTCAGGATCGCATTCTGTGCCTGCGGTGTCATCAGGTCTGCCTGTGGGATAATGTATACCTTGTATGGTCCCTGATATGGCTTGATATCTACAGTATTGTTCACCTGTGTACGGATATCATCTACACTGATGCTGTTCGGCTTCTCATGTGTCACACGAATAATATCCGGATGGTTTCCGCTCTCTGCCTGCCTGCAGGAATGACATTTTCCGCAAGGTTCACTGTTCCCGCTCTCACACAGAAGAGTCGTTGCGAACAGATTCGCCAGCATCTTCTTACCGGAACCTCTCTCCCCGTTCAGAATATACGCATGTGACACCCTGTTATTCTCCACTGCGCTACTGATATATTTTAATATGTCTTTGTGGCCAACCACATCTTTAAAGCTTCCCATCTCGTATTACCTCTACTATCTCTTCTTTGCATCGTACTTTGTCGTCATTCTGATATCTTCTCGTAATTCCTGCTGCCGCAAGATTCTCTTCTGAGAAATCCTTCTGATCTGCCAGAAATCTTCTGCAGACTTCTTCGTATCCCGGATGCTCCTGCTGTCGTTCTCTTGCGATCGCCCGCATCAGGCGTTCCCCGTCTTCCACTTCAATATAAAGCGGAACCAGATTCTCCTGTCCATAATACGCTTTCATCTTCATATAAGATTCCAGCGTACCGATCATCAGATAATCAGTTCCGAACAGATTAATCTGTCCATCATCTATTGTAGCATATTTCCAGTCACCATACACGGTCTGATAGGTACGAAGTTCAATTATTTTGCCTTCTTCTTCATACTTTTCCAATATTTCGTTCGAAACAAAATAATACTCCACACCGTCTTTTTCGCCTTCCCGCATCGGTCTGGTCGTATATAAAGTTAACGTCTTAAGTCCGGGAAGCTCTTTTCTGATCTCTTTGTAGATCGTATCTTTTCCCGAAGAGCTCTTTCCCATCATGTAATATATCTTACCCATCTATCCACACCTCTATGCCATCCTCCGACTGAAGGCCTTCAATCGAAAAATCATGTTCCTGATACCAGTGAAGAATCTCCACCGCTTCCTGTGTAATACGTTCTCCCGGAACGATCAGCGGACTTCCCGGCGGATAGAGATATGCATATTCCAGGGAAATGCATCCGATGCTCTCTTCAAAGCTACGTTTTTCTACTTTGCCCGGATGTCCGAAATGCAGGATTTCCTGTGGATCCTCCTGACGGCTCTGTGCCTCATCTCTCCGGTTTACAACCTCTGCGATCGTCCATACTTTTTCGAGTGACGGCTGTTTTCCGGAAAGCGGGAGATCGGTATCGTCTGTCTTCATAGCAAATTCTGTATCAAGCTCTGCATCTATCTCAAGCAGCGCATCTTTCAGTCTGTCCAGACCTTCCTGTGTATCCCCTACGGTTGTCATGGCAAGGACGTAGGTTCCAGCCAGCATCTCCATCTGCAGATGATATTTCTGAAGTAACGTCTCATACAATTCATGACTGGACATCGGTGCATGTTTTACGGAGATCACGAATTTGGATCTGTCGTACCTTTCTGTATTTTCCGTCTCGATGATCTTCAGATGCTTCAGTGCTTTCAGCTCTTTTCGGAGAGTGTCAATATGTGACGCATATTCTTTGAAAATATTATGCGTCCGCATCTGTGTCTGCTCTAACAGATGGATACACGCATCAATACTCGCCATCAATATATACGACGGGCTGCTCGTCTGCAGCATATCCAGATACCGCTTCACTTTCCTGCGGTTCACCCGTCCCCCGTTCACATGTAATAACGCCGTCTGTGTCAGGGCCGGAAGTGTCTTATGAAGACTGTTGATCACCAGATCTGCACCGTGCACATTCGCACTCTCTGGAAAATACGGATCAAATCCAAAGTGTGCCCCGTGTGCTTCATCTACGATCAGCGGACAGCCCGCTTCATGTACGATCTCTGCGATCTTTTCAATGTCTGATACCACCCCGTCATAGGTCGGTGACACGATCATTACTGCCCGGATCTCCGGATGCTCTTCCAGTGCTATTCGCACATCCTCTACATCAATCTCTATACTCAGTCCCAGTTCTGTATCGAACTTCGGATAGAGATAGACCGGATCCAGTTCATTCAGATATATTGCATGATACACAGACTTGTGGCAATTTCTTGCCACAAGTATGGAATCGCCTTTTTCAGTTGTTCCTAATATTGCACTCAAGATTCCGACGGTACTTCCGTTGACGAGAAAATGTGTCTCATCCGCATGGTACACTCTTGCCGCTCTTTCCTGCGCTTCTTTTAAAATTCCTTCCGCGTGATGCAGGTCATCAAAGCCATCGATTTCTGTAATGTCGATCCGGTACGGAGAGGTCCCGTCCATCAGATCCAGATTCCTTTTATGGCCCGGCATATGAAATGCGTAGTAGTCGGAATCGCTGTAATTCTTTAGTTTATCAAATATATTATTCATGCGTATATTTTAACAAAATAAACTTATATTATCAAGCCATAAACTCCCGCAGGATCTGTCGGATCATCTCATCCTTTGGAAGCTCTTCTGAGGTCTCTTCCTCCGTATCTTTATTTTGTATTTTGGTATTCTGTATTGCGGCATTTTGTGTGTCAGCATTTTGTATGACGGCATCTGATGATTCTTTTGGTCCTGTCTCTTCCGGACTTTTACTCCCGTCCGCACCGGCAAGTCTCGCCGATGCTTTTGCCAGATTTCTTGCGGTACCTTTGTTTCTTTCTTTTCTACGGTTTTCCCGCTGCATCCGGACTACACTGTGATCCGATGCCTTTGCAAATGTCTCTTCTGCTCCGGCTTCCGTCATTCTGTCTTCTGTGTATTTATCTTCCGCGTATTTGTCTTCTGCTGTTCTATCTTCTGCTGTATCCTGCTGTGTCTGCATTGCCGTTTTCTGTACCTGAGCCACATCCGGCTGTACTTCATCTTCAGCCAGTCCACTTACCATATTCACCTGTCCGGCGCGTTCCTTCTGGTTCACCTTTTCATATTTGTGAAGACATACATTTTCCAGATAATCGACCATATAATTCTTTGCCATCTCCATGCAGTACTTCTCATCCGTTGTCAGATGGAACAGCCACACCAGAATTCCAAGTCCACAGCCGGCTGCACCCGTCCGCAGCACTGCGTCTCCCATTCCGTAGACCTGATATGTAAGTCCGGCTCCCACAAGCCCCGTTACGATCAGAAGACCAGAACACATCTTTTCCAGCCGCCGCAGCGTGTGCAGACGTAATCCACATACTTTGTACTCGTACAGATACTTATCCACAAATACTCCTACATTTTCCACCGTATCACTGATCATACATGCATGTTCGAATTTCGCCCGGACCAGGCGCATCAGCGGGTGATTGCTTTTGCTCATACTTCCCGCCGCCTCCACCATACGCTTCATCGTCATACTCACGATACACTTGTCCGCCACTCCAAGTCCCGTCAGAATCCCCATGAGCACGAACAACAACTTCTTGTCCAATAACATTTCCAGCATAATAAAAGCCCTCCTTTTTGATATGCATTATACTGTATATCAAAGAGGAGAGCGCTTTATTTCGTTCTTCATATTCTGCACGGGAAATGGCTCTTTCTGCCACATTCCCGCATATCTTGTAATATCCTGTATTCTTCTTTGAGCACCTTATTGCTTAGATCATCGGAAGTAATTCCTTCATAAGCCTTACGCTGTGGGCAATTGCTTTCTTTTCGAATGTCGGATAGTCCATTGTCGCGCTGTTGTCAGCTTTATCCGAAATGGCACGAATGATGACATACGAAACTTTGTTCAGGTAAGCTGCCTGAGCGATTCCGGCACCTTCCATCTCCACACACATCGGGTGGAATAATGACACGATCTTTTCTTTTGCAGCTTTATCGGAAATGGCCATATCTCCGCTTGCAACTCTTCCGGTAAATGTATGGATGTCCGGATTGGCCTTTTCATTCGCTGCTACAGCCTTCTTCACCAGTTCTTCATCTGCCGGGAATGACAACGTATCCATTCTCGGGATCTGTCCTGCCGGATCACCGAATACGGTGGCATCCATGTCGTGATGCAGTGCATCTGTAGAAATGACCATATCTCCGATATCGATCTGTGCATCAAGTGAACCTGCGACACCTGTATTGATCAATGTATCCACACCGAATTTATTCACCAGGATCTGCGCACAGATTCCGGCATTGACCTTACCGATCCCGCTTCTTACGATGACAACATCTTTTCCGCCAAGCGTTCCCTTGCAGAATACCATGCCCGCCATCTCTACGGTCTCTTCAATCTGCATATCTTTCTTCAGTTCTGCAACTTCTTCTTCCATTGCACCGATAATACCTATCATATATTTATATCCTCCTGTTTTTCCGCAAATTTATCTACGCCTTATTATAGACGATAGGAAAATGGATTTCAACCAACGAAATGTGTGGATAATTTAACGCTTTTCTGTTATAATCGGGAGGTATGACAGTAAGCAGATTTTTCCTTCTGTTTCTGTCTGTTGACACGAATCATGTAGGAACATGTAAGAATATTATCAGGAGGTATCAGATATGGATTACAAACCAACTGGAGTCTGTTCTCGTCTTATCCACGTAGAACTCGACGGAGATAAAATCGCTAATGTAGAATTCGTAGGCGGATGCGCCGGTAACACATCCGGAATCAGCAGCCTTGTGAAAGGAATGGACGCTCACGAAGTCATCAAACGTCTGGAAGGAACAAAATGTGGCGCAAGACCGACATCCTGCCCTGACCAGTTATCCAAAGCTTTAAAACAGGCACTTGGCGAATAATTATTCATTTTTATATTTCACATATAATGATGCAAGAGAAAAAGGATACTCGTCCTCCGAACGGAGGATCTGTATCCTTTCTTAGGTAATTGGTAACTTTTTTGGTAATTTTTTACTTTTATAATTTTCTTTTTATTTTGCACTGTTTCCGGTTAGAACCCCAAAATTCACAAGTTGCAAATTATTATTTTTAATAGTTACATTTTTTATTCAATTTTGATTAAAAACTAATTTGCTCTCGTATTTGGTATTATTGCATTACTTATCGATGATATAATTATGGATACTATTTAGTTATGGTTTTTGTCTTTTTTTAAATTGCTTTGTCTTCTATCCTGTTGGATTATAACCTCTGACTTTTTTGCTTTAATTGTTCCTTTTCCGTTTTTCGTACAGTATTCTTATATTGGTTTTTCCGTCCACTTATTGTTTGATTTGTAATTTCGTAGATTTGTTTTTCTTCTCTGTTTTCTTCTTTTCTTTTTTATAGTCTTGTGTCGATTCCTTTTGCTTTGAAGGATTTTTTTAGTCGATGTAGATACCGTCGGTAAATGAGCTGCTCATGTCGCTGTTGGCAACATGGGTACAACGGACACGATAATAATAATCTCCGTCTACATAAAGCGTTCTATTAGAGCTCACTCTGTTTGTATTCTTATTTTCTTTTTGCCATCCATCATAATATGACCATTCTGTATCCTCTTTTTTAGCACGTTCTACCATAACGGCAATTTGTACGCTTTTTACTTCCTGTGTTGCAATTGTAGTTCCACCAGCATAGATTTTTCCTTTTGCCAGTTTCGTACATTTAGAATAACCAGTCAGCAAATCCGCCCCTCTAGTAATTTTAGTGTCATAACCAATAGACTCTTCATCATGCGTCAATTTCGAGCCATCTATCTCTTTTATTTCTGCAGCCTTAATTTCCTGCATAGAAGTCATTGATAATCCACCAATCAACATTACTGTTAATAACATAGATACGATCCTTTTTTTCATAATTCACCTCCATTCTTTTCGTCCCTCATATATAAATACACATAACTTTTCAAAAACTGTCGCTTTTATTTTGAAAAAATTAAATTATTTATTATTTTTTCAAAATCATCCTTATTAATTATTCCAGTCAATACATATTCTATTCCTTTATATTTAAATCTTGCCACGCATTTTGGCAATTTACTTTGTTCCACATTATATACCTCAATCCCCACATCACATCCATTTACCTTTTTCTTATACTTCATTTCTAAAGAATCTTCAAAATCTATTCCCAGTGAATTTTCACTATATGAAATATTAATAATATATGCTATTGTTTTTTTATTATACTTATAATATAATTCTGCCGTTTGTTTGTTTTCGTCTAAATTCATTGTGTCAAATTTCATTCCTGGCAAACATACAAACACCTTAACTACATCTGTATTAAACGTATCACATATTTCCTGATATGCATTTTCTTCATCTTCATTATTGATAGTCTTCACATCTCGACTCACACTGGATTTCTCCACATCTCTATTCCCAACCGTCTGTGTCATCATCTGCACGACTCTTTCAGGTCCACCCATACTGGTAATTCCCATTGCCATAACACAGACGATCACTGCCGCCAATGCCAGATATAACTTTAATGGTTTCTTGCGATGACGTACTTTCTTTTCTTTATCTTCATTTTCCCCGGATTCACTTTGTCCAATCTCAGCCTTCAGCATCTTGCGGCCAAGTTCTAATGCTTTGCGGTCTTCCTCCGACAGATTATTAAGCGCTTCTTCTCTTTCTTTGGCTTCTTTTTCTGCCTGTTCCTGCTGATATGCCCGGATCTGTTCTTTTACTCTCGCAAGGACTGCCTCCTTCGTCCCTTCCGGTACAACAAGACTCGTGTCATTTTTCAGGAATTCTTCTTCTTCTCTGGCGATCTCTTCAAATTCTCTGGCAATGCATTCTTTAAATTCATCTTTCTTATCATTCATTTTGCTACCCTCAAATTTTGACTGGTCTGTAAATTTCTCCATAGTTTTGCCACTTGACCTATTTCTTTCAGAAAGTATAATATAGATATAATCTTTATTATATTTTATTGATTCGAGAATAATACATATTCAAGTCTGGAGGTAATTATGAAACGTATTATCTTAACCGGTGGCGGCACTGCCGGGCATGTTACACCTAACATTGCTCTTCTGCCACGCCTGAAAGAATTAAACTATGATATTCACTATATAGGTTCTTATAACGGAATTGAAAAAGAACTGATCGAACAGTTCGGTATTCCGTACCACGGAATTTCAACCGGTAAGCTCCGCCGCTATTTCAGCGTGCAGAATTTTACTGACCCATTCCGTGTGATCAAAGGACTCGGCGAAGCGAAAAAACTCGTAAAAATTCTACATCCTGATGTAATCTTTTCCAAGGGTGGCTTCGTATCCGTTCCTGTTGTTCTTGCCGGTAAAAGCCGTCATGTTCCAACTATCATTCACGAGTCAGACATGACACCTGGCCTTGCCAATAAGATTTCCATGCCATCGGCATCAAAAATCTGTTGTAATTTTCCGGAAACCATTGAGCATCTTCCTGCTGGAAAGGCTGTTCTCACAGGTTCTCCAATCCGTCAGGAACTGTTATCCGGTGATAAATATAAGGCATTGGAATTTCTTCACTTCACACAGGACAAACCAGTGATCATGGTCGTCGGTGGAAGTCTTGGATCCGTTGCCGTCAATGATGCTGTCCGCAGCATTCTTCCTGAACTGCTTCAGTCTTTCCAGATTGTTCATCTCTGCGGTAAAGGTAAAGTTGATGAATCTCTGAAAAATCTGGAAGGTTATGCACAGTTCGAATATATCAAAGATGAACTGAAAGATCTTTTTGCTCTGACCGACCTTGTTATTTCAAGAGCCGGAGCAAATGCAATCTGTGAACTGCTTGCACTGCACAAACCAAATCTTCTGATTCCTCTTTCTGCCAACGCAAGCCGTGGAGATCAGATCTTAAACGCACGTTCTTTCGAACGTCAGGGATACAGTGTCGTTCTTGAAGAGGAAGAACTGAATCATGATGTTCTTCTGAATGCGATCACGAATCTTTACCAGAACCGTGAGACGTACATTCAGGCAATGAAGAATTCTCCTCAGCAGAATTCTATCGACACGATCATCGACTTAATTGAGTCTGCTGCCAGACATTAATTTCAGATCCTGCCACTGGCAGTTTCTTTTGGACACATAACGATAAAAAAACAGGTGGTTGTATATCCCACCTGTTTTTTTCTATATATCGTGTAAGCGGTCATACAGATCTTTATACCTTTTTATCGTCCATTTTCTTGCTCTTTTCAACATACCTTCTAAAGCATATAATGTGATACCCATTTCCTTCGCAGCTTCTTTCTGCGGAACATCTCCGTAATAGACAAGTACTACCGCTTCATACCATCTGGCATTTTTCTGATACAACTCCTGAAAGATATCAATTCCAAGTTCACGGAAGCACCTGGTTTTGATCATGGCAATTACCTGTTCTTCTGAACTGTCATCAATCAATGCAATTGGATATTTATCATCCGACATCGTTACTTCCGCCAGCGAAACCTCCCGCTTGTGATCTCTTACATAATTCATGGATCTGTATCTTGCAAGCATAAGCATTCTTGTCTTAATCTGCTGTTTCGATTCATTTCCACACTGAACAAATGCTGTAAAGAAGGCATCCTGAGCAATCTCTTCTGCTACATGATGGTTTCCAGAGTATTTAAGTGCCTCTCTGTATACAGCATCAAAGTATTCGCTATATGCATCCACAAAGGCATTTTCCTCTGCAAACTCTCTTTCCACTTTACGCTCCTATCTTTTACCTACTGAATTTTCGATAAAACATCTTCTTTTTCTTCTTCTGTCAGTTCATGCATTGTCCATCCAAGACCGACTTTATCGTCCTTATGTCTCGGAATCATGTGTACATGATAATGAAATACCGTCTGTCCTGCCGCTTCACCATTGTTCTGAACAATATTGTAGCCGTCGCAGTCCAGTGCTTTGGTAAGCTTCGTGATCATTTTCTTTGCAAGTATCATAGATTTTCCTGCGAGCTCATCCTCGAGCTCATAGAGATTTGCATAATGTTCTTTTGGCAGGATCAGTGCATGTCCTTTTGCTGCCGGATTTGCATCCAGGATCACGCGAAAATCTTCATCCTCATACACCGTAGCTGTCGGAATATCTCCGTTTGCAAGTTTGCAAAAAATACAATTATCATCTTTCATAATTTTATCCTTCTTTCTCTGAAAATTAATGATTGATTATTTAAACCGCCAATGCTAAACTGATACCTCAGAAAGGGGCGGTAGTTATTATGTTATCATCGACAGACTATGACAAATTACAACAGATTATGCAGGAAAAACCTGAAACAAAAGAACTTCTCGGCAGACTTTTAAAGTCTCATCAGATGGAGATCAGCAGCATCAGTCATGAGATCCGGAATCCTCTGACACTTGTCTACAGTACTCTCCAGCTAATTGAATCTCAACATCCTGAAGTACTGGATTTTGCTCATTGGTCCGAACTTCATCAGGATATAGAATACATGAAATCTCTGTTAGCGGACCTGTCTTCCTACAATAACGGAGAACGACTGGAACTTATCCCGGTAAGCACAAGTACATATCTTCGTAGAATTGCCCTGTCTTTTGCAGCTTCTATTATCGATACGGATATTGAATTTACTTCCTGTATTCCGGAAAACCTTCCGGAAATATCTGTAGATTCTGTAAAGCTTCGTCAGGCAATCTTAAATCTTTTGCGCAATGCCTGTGATGCATTGAACAAAAAAGCTTCTGATTCCCAGAAGCCAGCAATTACATTCTCTGTCACTCTCGATGCAGATGCTCTGCATATTGAGATCAAAGATAACGGATGTGGTATTTCTCCCGAAGATCAGAAGACTGTCTTCGAACCATTTGTTACTCACAAACCGGACGGAACCGGTCTCGGACTTGCAATCACCCGTCGAATCATTCAGGCACACCACGGAACAATTGTCCTCAATTCAACTTTACATGTCGGAACTGCGTTTATCCTTACGCTTCCGGTACAATAACACTCCCATCAGGAAACCAGCCACAAGACCGCCAATGTGAGCCATATTGTCTACACCGCCACTTGTAAATCCATAATACAGTGTCAGTACAACCATAAATACCAATCCTCTTCCGGATATTTCACCAATTCTTCCCCTGTTGCGGATTGCAACATACAGAAGCGCACCAATAATCCCGAAGATTGCACCGGATGCTCCTGCTGATATAGCCATACTTCCTGTCTGTATGTCCCACCATGCAGACAGAACATTTCCTGCAAGACCACTCATAAAATATACAATGAGAAATTTTACCTTTCCTATATCAATTTCCAGATTCCATCCCATTGCAACAAGAACAACCATATTATTAAAAAGATGATCATATCCAAAGTGAAGAAACATGCTGGTAAACAGCCGGTAATATTCTCCCCTTTCTATCAGATATGGAACATACATTGCTCCGTGCTGCAACATGAATCTTCCATCCTCAGTCATTCCCTGAAAAGACAATGCCAGAAAGACTATTACATTCACAGCTGCCAACACCACAGTACACGGTGCTTTTATTGTGTTCTTATTCATTTTTTATGATCCGTTACCTTTCGATATATTCATTTTCTGTCTCTATTAGTATAACATAGATTACTCAGATTCTTCACCCTTTTTATTCATTATTATTAAATTTTATTCATTGTTTGAATTTAACTGTTAATAACCTCTTAATTATACAATACTTCTCCGATATTATAATTCCTCTTCTTCAATATGTAATCCATCCCAGTCGCCCCACTTGGATTTTTTATGTTTATTCAGAAAACGTTTAACCGGAACCCACAGATTATCTGTTTCTCTCATGATCGAACTGCCCATTTCCTGTTCTGCGATCCAGTCATGATCTTCTGTATCGTAATAAGACGTCTGCTCTCTTTTTTCTTCCAATAATTCATCTATCATTGTTCTTTTTACCGTTTCATCCACTTTCTTTTCACACTCTCTTTTCCCACATTCTGTAATTAATTTTTCCAGGCTGTAATTATCCTCCATCGTTTCTTTATGTAACAGAAATGTAAGACGTATACACTCTTCTTCCTCATAATCAGCGACTTTCACCATATATTCCGTCAGTATATGAAACTGCTCCCATATATCCTGCCTGGCCGGCGGATAGTAGCAAAAAAAGAAGCGTCCTTCCTCATAAAATATGTATTCCGGGTCTAACAGAATACAGTGAATATCCAGCAGATATTTTTCTGTTTCTTTTAAAACATTTCCCAACTGATCCATAAATTGCCGGACATCTTCTGCCTTCATTTTTGCCCTTGCATACATTGCCTGCATCGACACTTTTCCGCTCACATCATAATCATAATAGCTGCTGCCATTCATTCCTCTTCCCGCTACTTTCAGAAAACCTTCAGGAGAATTGGCTTTCAGCATTTTCATCTGATAATCTTCTTTATATAATACGTGTTCTTCTATCGTTATCTTCCGTTCCATTCTCTAATCCTCATTTTTACTTTTTTATTCTGCGAATATCCCGTATATATTTTTCTGGTTCTGTTACTGCTGCGCTGCTTTCTACCGTAAGTATCATATGTCTTCTTCTTGAAACTGCGGACACATGGATTTCGTCTTTCTCAATAGAAATTACAGCACTCGCCCCCGGAAACAAAATACACTTTTTTCCCACCCGATCCTTAAATAATGTATTTAATTCACCCTCACTGATTCCATCTTTTTCTCTTGCTTTTGTACTTCCCGTAACCGCTGTTTCATATGCCGCTCCTGCCAAAATATTTTTATCATGATAATAAAAGCAGGCCAATATACACCCCATGATCAAAAACAATATTATTGGCATTATCAGAGACATTTCCACGGTAAAACTACCGTTTACATAATTTTGCCTATATATTTTTTCCCATTTTCCTGTTCTTTCTTTTTTCAGGCTCACCTTATAGTCCTCCCGCACATACTCCAAACAGATATCCCATCGTCAGGAATGGATAAAACGGAAATGCCAGATTTCTTTTTTTATCTCTTATCACCAGACATATCAGGGCAATTACCGCCAATATAAAAAACGATGTCACAAGAACCACCAGAAGACTCCATATTCCCAGATAAATTCCTAAGATCAGAATTGCCAGACTGTCTCCGTATCCGATTGCTTCCCGTGTAAGTCTGCTCATGATCAGAAATCCCGCTCCAACAAATCCTCCCGCCACTGATAATCTCCACTCTACATCTCTTGTCACCACCTGATAAATAACGGATCCTGCCATA
>OCHA01001664.1_pt1 | contig 15949 bp, 6 predicted proteins | sample 1538591 | NCBI WGS metagenome assembly OCHA01 (sample SAMN04571710, study PRJEB22368) | human gut metagenome | biome: human gut; material: stool | host: Homo sapiens | place: Luxembourg | collected 2012-09-06 | reverse complement strand
GCCGGAGCGGTGCTTAAGCCGTAAGGCGGGAATTATGCGGTGTTGCCAATACTTTCTCAAGTTGCAGGCCATCTACTATTGCTTAAATCGTCAAATTATTCCCGCTTGGTTTCCAAAGAGATTCTCTGTACAGAAATACGAATTGTATTATTTAATAAGTTTAATACAAAAATAGCGTTGTATTCCCGCCATTTCACATCACGTTTCCACGTTTTTGTCTATCAAGCAGCATGCCAACCTCTGCCCTCGCTTTCTCCATATCAACTTTCGCCTTTCTCCCTATCCCGCCAAATCCCATCGTTTGGTCGGCCGTTTTAATTCCAAATCGTATAATATGGTTCATATATGCCATTTTGTTTTAGCGTTTTCCTTCTACTCCGCCTGACAGAATAACCAATACCCTGTGTAAAATTGCAACTCTTCCCTTTCGCAGCGTACAGTGTTGCATCTTTACACAGGGTATTACTATCCCTGTCGTATTATAAAAAGGTAATTCACCCTGCAGATTGTTGCCATTTACACAGGTTTCCCCTCTTTTTTGGTTCCCCGCACCTGATTCACCCAAAATCCGCTTTATTTTGCAAACGCTGCATCGCGCTTTTCCTCATGTTTTGCTCTGTAAACCTGTGTAAAATTCCAACATATTTCTCCTTTTTTCCCATTCTCACCTTCTATCCGTTTTGTTGTAATTTCGCACAGGTTTATGTTTTGTAGTATTTTCAGGCTGCTTTGCATACAAAACGGCACCGCGTCTTTCAAAAAACGCGGTGCCGCCTTTGATTTATTCAAGGGCAACACCGCACAATTCCCGCCTTGCGGCTTAAGCACCGCTTCGGCGGCTGCGGCACGGCATCTGCGTTGCCAAAATACTCGATAATGTCGGGTTGCGGTACCCGCATCGTGCTTCGGGGGCAAAAGCCCCTCGCACTCTGCGACCGCTGCCCCTGCTTCGGTTCGCTGTTTCCGCCACTGGCGGCGCTCACCTTTGCAGCATCCAGTATTATCTGCGCTTTTGGCTTAGCAGCTGCCGCACCTTGCTCGCCGTATCGGCACTTAGAATTATGCGGTATTTCCCAAGATTTTGAAGTGCTTACCCTGCCGTGCTGTTCTGCTCTGTCAGCCCCGTAAACACCGGGTCGTTCAGCAGCATTCCGGGAACAACATATCGGTAGGTGATTGCCTGCCTGCCGTTGATCACACGCACACTATCGTTGGCCAGTGCCAGCTCTTTCAGGGTTTGCATATCCTCATCGTTCAGATAGATGGAGATCTGCTCCAGGCCAGATGTCTGCTTATATTTTGTCCCGTTTGTAACGGGAACATAGCGGCTGCTGACGGGGTTCAATTCGTAATTCTGCACCCCGCACAGGCGCGCTTTCGCAGCCTGTTCATGGATCAGCTCCGATGTCAGGGTGCCCAGCCGCGTGCCGCGCCAGTCCGCTTCGCTTTGCAGCACTGCCCGCACAGCCAGGTGCAGCCGGATGACAATTCGCTGTTTCATATCGTGGATTCCTGTATTCCTATTTACATGGATTTTTGTTGTTTGCTGCTTTCGTGGATCTGGATTATTCCACAGCATCAATCAGTGCTTTCAGCTCCTGCGCTGCCGCAATCAGCTCCTGCATCTGGTCCGACATTGCTTTGCGGTCCTCTGCCGTATAACTGCGGATCTTAACTTCAATATTTTTTGCCGCTGCAATTTTACGCAGTTTGCGGGCCGTGGTAGGCAGCTTGGCCGAAATAAAGTTGTGGTCTTTATCTACTGCCGCCGCCTTGTTTTCCTGCGTCTTGGCCTGACCGATTGCATCCTGTGCATTTTGCAACGCTGCTGCAAATACGCTCTCGCGCTCCTGCATGCTGCGGCGTTCCACTGCTACATCCAACATGGCGGTGGTCAATGCGTCCTTAATGGCGCGGCGCTCATGGCTGCGTGGGTCAAGGGCTGCGATTTTCAAAAACACTGCGGCTGCACGGGCCTGTTCTTCCAGGGTCAGGCGGAGATAGGTTTCGCACTCGGCTCGGTTCAGGAATTCCTCATCCAGCAAGCGGCGCAGGTCAGGGTTGAGATCATTCTGAATCGAAAGCGCCTTATCAATCGTGCGGGAATTCAGCGGGCTGACCTCTTTCAGCGCTTTTTTCGCTTCCGCTGCGCTCAGGTTATACGGTGCTTTCTGCAGGTTTTCCACAAAACGCGCCGCCGCCTGGCGCATCACACGTTCATTGCTGATGCCGCCGCGCACTTGCAGGTTTGCGCTGTCAATATACACAACTTTTTCGTTTTCCGTCAAGTTGCGCACCACTTTGCACTGCACTTTCTGCCATTCACTCATGCGGTTGGGCAGCTGTTTTTCTTCCTGCTCGCGTTTATCCTGCTCCACCAACAGGCGCAGCGCACGCAGGCGGCGCTCGCCGGAAAGCAGCACATATTTTCCGCCAAAACCGGTCTTAGGGAACACAACCAGGTTGTGCAACAGCCCCGCGCGGCGGATATCATCGGCCAGCAGCGCAATATCTTCCTCGGTATCCAGCTCACGGTAAAGGGCATTATCCGGGTTTTCTTCAATATCATTGATATTGATCTCGCTGTATTCACCGCCCGGCTCCTGGTCGCCGCGCGCGATCTTACTTAACGCTGCTTCGTTTACTTTAAAGCCTTTCTTCTGCAGTCGGTCCAGTTTGCTTGCCATCACTCTGCCTCCTGTTCAATGCGCGTTTTCAGCTCGGCATACACCTTTGCATAATCCTTTGCCGGGTTGCTGCTGCGCGCACATAGCACAACCGGCGCACCAAGGCGGGTGCTATCCTTTACAGCCTGTCCCTTACGGATTTCGGCAGCAAACAGCTTGCTGCCCAGCTGGCTTTCCCGCAGTTCATTGCGGATCACTTCGGTCAGGGCAGTTTTTTCCACCATAGTCAGGATAATGCCCAAAACATCAATTTTTTCGCCCTCATCGTGCTCCAACTGCTGGCACATGGCCACAGTGCGGTACACACTGTCACGGCTGTAGTCATCGCACACGCAGGGGATCAGCACAAAGTCACTGGCCATCAGGGCGTTGGTCACCATTACATCGCGGGACGGCGGGGTATCGATCAAAATATAGTCGTATTCGCCGGCAACCTGTGCCAGGCACATGGCCAAAAACATATTAATACTGGTGCTTTCGGACTGTTCCAGGATTTGCAGCTGCTTGGCCGCCATTGGGGTGTTGCCATTTGCCGGAATTATATCAATATTATCAAACTGCGTGCGGGAAATATAGTTCTGCGTGCCGCTGATGCCATAGGCACGGAACATATCATACACGCCAGCGCGGTCAAAAGTATTATCGGTTACACGGGCGCCCGTCAGGGTATAGGTACAGTTGCCCTGGGCATCCATATCCACCACAAGCACCCGCTTGCCGTCCTGCGCCATCAGCGCCGCCAGGTTGCAGACGGTAACGGTTTTTCCCACGCCGCCTTTTTCAATGCAGACTGAGATACAATATCCCATTGTTTTCCTCCTTGCGAGCGCCTTTGTGTAGGCATCTCTTCGTTGCTGTCGGTTAATCTTTGCCTTTTGTTCGGTTCTTTTGGCGGTACCGCACGCCGGCATCTTAATCTAAGGCAATACCGCGGGTTGCAAAAACGGGTACCCCATGCCGTGCGGCATCTCTTCGTTGCTGTTATAGCTTCTATTATATCATATGCTTCGCGTGTGTCAACGGATATTTTGACGAATATTATGCAGGCATCTCTTCGTTGCTGTTCACGTTTTTTCTCTGCCGCTTTTCCTTCCCATCCTTCTTCACTTCATCCAGGCATTCCCGCTCACCTGCCTTCATTCTCACCCATTATCCCAAGCTCTATCTGAAATCAAAAAACGCCGGATATTTCCATTTCTCAGCTGCACCCCAACAAAAAAGCAGCGGCCAGCAATCTGCCAGCCGCTACTTACCTTATTATAATAGCGCTCCCGGATGTTCCGCTCCGCTTCATCTCAATTACTCTTCGCTGTCATCCGGGATATCTTCCTCAAAAGCATCCATCCAGCTTTCGTTGTGCCACTTATCTTTTTCACCTTTTTCCTTGGCGGCAACCTTCTGCCGTTGTGCCTGGTCGTTCATTATGGTGCCGATCGGGTTCAGCGCGCGTTCTTCGATAATGTGGTAGAACAGCCCCATCGGGTTATTCACGTTGGGGTCCTTGGCGGCCTTTGCCCAGAACACATCAAAGTCCAGTTCATGCGCCATAGCTTCCATCAACGGGGTCAGGCTGCCATACTTTTCAATCACTTCATTCATGCAGGCCAGGTAATGCAGCCGCATTTCGTCTTTCAGCCCATTGCGCAGGCTGGAAGGCGATGGCACGCACCGCGCTGCCAGGTGGCGGTAAATTTCGTGGTAAGCGCCGCGCTGGCCGCTCGTCAACGTCTTTTCCAGGTATCCATCATCCACAAACTTTGCAAACTCTTTTCGCATATCCTGCCGTTTTACAATCGTTTCGGGAATCAGCTCTACCTTGGGCGGCTCAGGCTCCGGCATCGTTTGCTGCACCGGCTCGTCCATCACATGGTACTCCGCTTCCAACAGCTCCTCTTTGGGTTCTGCTGCCGGCTTTGCCTTGCGGAAAATATAAATGCGGTAGTTATCCATATCCTCGCGCAGCACCTTGTTCAGGTACCGCGCCGGGCTGCGCATCGTCTGCGACCGGGGAATGATTTCCTGTGCATAGCGGGGTGCCACACCGGCCAGCCAACTGGTCAGCCCGCCACAATCCAGGATGATGGCATTCATCTTTCCAAACACCGTTTTGTTGCCGCCGTCCTGCTCGCCATCGCCTGCCTGGATGGTGCAGCAGGCATCTGCCAACACATCAATGATCACTTCCACCGCGTGCAGCTCTTCGGGCGTAATCTCCGCGCGCAGCTGATCCATGCGCGCTTTCACAACAATTTCCTCCCGCAGCTCGGTGCGGTGGCGTCCAAAGGAATAGGGGATCGTTGTTTCCGGTGCCGAAACATAATCAAAGGTGATCACGCTAGGGTCATCCAGCAGCGAATCCTCAATCGCCACGGTGGGGCGGCCCTTCTTTTTGCTCTTTTTGCGCACTGTGCTGTTGATGCTGTCCAGGTTGGCCTGTGCAGCGGCATCATCCACCGGGTCAATCGTTACCACCAGCGAAAGAACCTTCTGCCCTTTTTTTTCGTACACATCGTAATTAAAAATAATATCCGTCTTTTCGTTAATTTCCGCCTTTGCCTTTTCCAGTGCCAGGCGGCGGAAATCCGACCATCGGTTGGCCGTATACGAAAGCTGTTCATACAGCATGCTCAGGTTCCATACCAGCGGTTCCCCGGCCGCTTTCTTTTTCAGGTACAGGCTCTGGTAGCTCTTGCACAGCTCGTAAATGCGGATGGAATAGGTGGACCGCATCAGCATGGTGTAGGTCACATCCATGGTGGTATACAGGGTTTTCAGCTGCACCAGGTGCGGTTTCAGCACCGGATCCAGCGTGATGGTCATGCGCGCGCGGCCCTCATCAATGCGCACTTTATCGATCCAGCGGAATGTTTCCACCGTAGAAGTTCCGTTATTCTTGATCCACTGGATGGGCGCGTTGGCCAGCTCCTCAATATTTTTGCGCACCTGCTTGTACAGCGCCCCGCTGTGCGGGTCCATGCCGGTCATCTTGATAAAATCATAAATGCTCAGCTCATAAGAGGGCAGGTCCGTATCCTCCGGCTTAATCATCGAAAAAATATGCAGCATCAGGCGCTGCTGGCTCAGCGTCAGGTTGTTGCGCGTCATCTGTACAAGGTCATTGGATTTGCGAACGATGGTCTGGTCCCCGCGTTCTTCAAACGTAACGACAAACGGATCATCTTTTTTCTGTTTACTTGCCGCCATAAGCAGGGGCCTCCTATATCGGTTGCTGTATCCCGGGTGGTCACGCACATCATGCTAAACATTATAGCACATCCTGTTGTCCAGCGCAAGAATTGCAAATTTACACAGGGTTTCACCGTCATTACCCTGTGCAAAATGCAACACCCGCGTTGTGGTTTGCCATATATCCTGTGGGGGTTGCAGCCCGGGTGCAGGTTACACAGGGTTTTATTGTGCTTTTCTGTCCTGCTGTTTCAGGGTTCTGTAACCTGATGGAATGGCAACACCAATTTTTTCCCGTTCTCCCCCATCTCCCGGCTTACCTCTGGTTGTTATTATGGCTTAGATGTTTAGTTCTATATTAGTAATAGGTAGAGCCTGTGTAATTTAACAACGCAAACCTGTGTGTTCAACCAACTGCAGCCTGTGCATTCCACCACCATTTTCCTGTGCGGAAAGCAACCTGCGTAAAGTTGCAAATAAGCCAAAAACAGCCAAACCTGTGTAAATTGCAACACGGGGAACGGGCCTATCCTGTGTGGTTTTCCAACAGGTACGCGGTCACGGCGGGGCAGGGGAGCGGGAATACCCTGTGTAAAATGCAACTGTTCCGGGGGTAACCTGTGCGTTTTTCCAACGGTAAGCGGCATAGGGAAACAAGGCAATCCTGTGCGCTTTTCCAACACGTTTCGGGAATGTTCGGCACAGAATGAGGGCAATACCCTGTGCAAAATTGCAACAGCTCACAGCTGCTTCAAATAGATCAGTTGCAAATTCACACAGGGTAGCACCCCTATATTATAAGGTAAGTGCCGCACAGAATGGCGCGTGAGGGGTTGCAGTTTACACAGGATAGATTGAAAGCAGGGAGCTGGAGGTGTATCTGAAAACAAAGAAAAAGCTCGTCTGTTTCAGTAAACGCAGCCGGATTCTGTGCTTGCGAAAGATCCGCTATTTTCGTTGCTCTCAGAGGCACCTCAGGAGCTGGCGCAAATAGAGATCGGCAATGGGAAACCGGGAATCAGGGGCAGGGCAGGGGGGACAAAAAAGCGAATGGCATATCTGCAGCAAACCCGCACCCCGTTGTAAAGGGAGAACGGCGTCCCGTTAGCGGGCGTGCAATCCACCAAACACACACCCGCCGCCGCAAACACCGCAAACCGTTTGCAGGGGCGCGGTGTACTCATCGCGCCGCAAAAAAACGGGAACCGTGCGCCGCAAACCTGCCATCCCTCCCACAAGGCGCCCACCCAGCCGCCAGACCCCGCCACAAAACAGGCGCATGCGAAACAAATAATTGCGCAAAAACAGGGAAATGCAACAAAAAAGGCGAATTTTGCCGCAAAGTTGCGCTCTGTGTGCGCAGAGGATCATAAACGCGCGGTCAAAGTATATAAAAGGGACCGCTGCCAAAAAGAAAATTAGGAATAAATTATACAAAGGCTTTGAATACATTGTATAATTGGAGGAAAACGCAATCAGTAAAAGTGCTGAAAAACAGGAATTTACGTGGATTGTATTGCCTTTCTGGTATAAAGGTGCTATACTTTAACACTGAAAAGTAAATGCGCAATGAGAAGACTCGATGCGTAATTTTTTTGAAAACAACATGGCAACGGTTGCGCAAGTAAAAGAAGCTGACTTCTTTTATTGTTCCACAGGGATCCCCTGTGGAACAATGTGCTTTCATCAAGCCAGCGCGAAAGGCGAGTGAGCAGATTGAATAGAACAGGGAAAAACACAACAGGTTGGGCGCGCCGGCTGACAGCGCTGCTTGTCACCGCTTGCCTGGTTATGGCAATGGCCCTGCCTGTATACGCCGAGGTGGATCTTCTGCCCGACGCACCTGACGAAGTAGAGCTGCTGGAGGATGAGCCGGGAACGGCCTCCGGGGAGAATACCGCTCTGCCGGAGCAGAACGCCGCCACCCCGGAACCGGAACAAAGCGCCGAGCCGGAGCAGCCCGCCCCGACCGAAACGCCGGAGCCCACGGCAGAACCCGCCCTGACCCCGGAACCGGCAGCCACCGCAACGGCCACCCCTGTGCCGACCGTGACCCCCACCGCCACCCCGGAACCGACCGAACAGCCGCAGAAGATGTACGCCGCAAAAAGCGTGGATAACGTGCAGGCAGTTAGTGAGGGGGGAGCGGCAGAAGGATTCACGGTTTACTTTGTCGTTCCGAATACGATGCCAAATGATAAAAACCAAGATGTGACCGTTTTAGATTCCGATGAAATTAGGTTTAATGTAAATACTAATGCATATCCTACTGGTGATTGTTGGCAGTCGCATACAATGGAGCCGACTGGATGGGAAACAAATGGACATAAGATTTATGCCGTTAAAAATTGTAAAGATATAAAAGGAGAGAAATTTAAAGAAATACAGTTCCAGTTATACAGGAATGGTACATGGACAGCACAGATTACGCTAAAGCAGTCGGAACCGAAACCTATAAACTCCTACAATAACAAAATGTATGATCCAACTAAAAATGCCGATCCAACTAAAGGTGAATGGACAGACGATTCCATCCTGACGAGTCATACATACTATGCAGGCAAACCCATCAAGTTCGAAAACCGCAGTACAGCTAATTTGACGAACGTAAAGGCAAATTTCTATATCCCTGATGAAAATGGAAACTTAAAACCGGTTGATGATGGCTCAGAAGCTAAACCTGTTCCTAAGGGAAAATTCGTTACTTTTACCATCCCAAACGTGGCATGCTCTTATGTTCAGTTTACATGGAATGAGGGCGGCAAAAGCAAATACTATAACTTCTATAACGAATCTGTTAGTGGTAATGATAAAGAATCCTTTATATACAGTGAAACAAGTAACTGCTTTATCTATACTGACGCAGACAACGTAAGATGGGGTATAGAAAACTCTTTCCGTATCTATTACGATGCTACTTTCTCAAAGATGGCATTGACGGGAGATACCGGCGACTATTCAATCCCCAAAGCCAATCAAAGTATGGTTTACTACGGCTTAAAAGGAGATGGCCAAGAAAGCAAATACGGCACAATGAGCCGGATTGAGGGCACAGATTACTATGTAGCAGATGTGCCGGATGGCTATACCCAAATCGTATTCGCTTCGTATCCGTTGAGTGACAATAGTAGCCTTGCAACCTGCGGCAACAGTACAGGTTGGGAAACCATCCCTTCAGACTATCAGAAAACGGAACAGTGCTTCTATGCGGATACGAATGACGATGCAGTATATAGCAATGGCCAGCGTGGCGGCTACTGGGCTCCAAAAGATACCTCGCGTGCCGAAACGTGGAAAAATACTGGCACTAAAGTAGTAGATATTGCATCCGATAATTTTACGGAAGAAGCAAAGACAAAATATGTTACCAGTACGCTGTATGACTATTATACAGACTATGAACTAAATGGGAATAATAGAGATAAGTATAATAGTACATATTATACACCGGGAGAAAAAGGCGGCTTTGCAAGTCAAAGAAGCTGGGTCGTGTTCCGCCAATTTGACAGCGCATTAAGTGATTATTACAGGAACTGCAATGCGCAATATCCGATTTATACCGGTCATTTCCAACCTACTTATTCAAACTGGGGAATTAAGTTTGAGGAGATTAGTGCTGCATTGAATCTTTGGGGGTTTAATAGCGACTTCGATAAAAAAAATCGCTTCATGGCAATCAATAACTCCACAATCAATGAAGATGGAAATGGTACACGTTATGACTATGCCTACCAAGGCCTGGTCGAAGATCATACCTCCACAAGTGATGCAACAGGTGAGCCGCTGCTGAAGGATACACTGAAGGATACAAAAGTAGTAGAACCGCACTTCAACAAAGAGTTCCTGAGCGGCACCAACAGCAAAAAGGCAAAGCTTGGCGATGTGTACGACAATGTTGCGTTCCCCTTTACCAAGAGACAGATTTTTGATGAGGATAAGGGCGTTGATTACTGGTACTTTGACAGCCAGGATACGACCCTGTACCTGAAGCAGGATTCCAACACAGAGCAATATTTCCTGAAATCAAGCAAAGAGAACCGAGAACGGTCACGCAATCTTGATGCTACCTCCGCACAAAAAACGATAAACAAAAATGGTGAGAATGTAAGTTCCTATGGCTACTTCCCGTTCAACGAAACCGCAACGGAGGGCCGGGCTTCTACCTACAATTACGGCTTTGGCACCAAGCTGCAGATGGATTTTACCCTGACGGATAACGGTATGGTGGAAACCAAAGAAAATGGTAGCGACGGGAAACCCATTTCCACCAATATCAAGTTCTTCTTCTCCGGTGACGATGACGTTTGGGTATTCATTGATGGCAAGCTGGCGCTTGACGTTGGCGGCGCCCATGGTAAGGTTTCCGGCCTGCTGGAATTTGGCGAGACAGGCGATAAAAAAAGTAATAGTGTAACAGCCTATGTCAGTAGGGTCAAAAAAGGCGGAACGTCAGATAATGATAAAGATGAAACAAATAGCAATCGCGCTGTCAAGACCGTAACATATAATGGCGAGAAAATCTCTTTCTACGAGAAAAGCATTCCTCTTGTAGCGGAAAACACTCCTCTAGTACTCGACAAAGGCAAAAAGCACACCCTTACCATGTACTATATGGAACGCGGTATGTGGGAGTCCAACATGGCGGTGGCGTTCAACTTCCCGGATAATAACGAGCTGCAGGTTCAAAAAGTGGTCGATCTGAAAAACGTTACTGATGATGACTTCCGAAACTGCTTTAAAAACCAGAAAATCTTCAACTTCACCATCCAGAACCAGGCAACCCATTATGGAGAAAAAGAGGCCGCTAAACCGAATCTAAGCGATACCGAAAAGGTGAATTTGACTGCGAAAGAAAACAAGATTGAACCCGCAACCCCAGATAAGGTAGATGACTACATTTTCAGGTTGGATAAAAACCCCAAGCCAGATCCCGGGAATGAAAACGAACAGGTCCTTCACTGGTACGCACGCTATACGGATACGGAACCCGTCAGTGCAGCGCGTGAGAAACGTTATGGCATCCTGACGCTGAAAGACCCCATCAATATCAAAGACAAGCGCTTCCTTACGTTCCAGGTTTACGTTGCCAAAGAAGATGGTGGAGGTGACCTTTCCCTCAACAACCTGTATCTGGAACTGCTGGATGATCAAACACCTACCCCCGTCCAAAAAGGCAGCCTTGGCACATCAGGCATTAACGGCGCAACGTATGGCTCGGTCGAAGTGAAGACAGGCGAATGGGTCACCGTAAAGCTGGACCTGAACAAGATGAAAGCGCAGGGCGATTTTAGCGGCAACGTCAAAACCATCCGCGTGGGCGATAATTATAGCCGCCACATCTATTTCAGAAACTTTACCTTCATTCCCAAAGCGGTGCCAAAAACGATGACCGGCTTTACAACCGATCAGAAGGACATCCCGGATTACGGCTCCGTCCAAAGCGGTCATTTGCAAAACGCCATAAACGCACAGTACACCTCCACCAAGGAGAACGACACCCAGTTGGTGGACGATGACGGACGCTTTGTTCTGGAAGATGGAGAAACCGTTACCTTCAGCGACCAGTTCCGCCGCGGCAGCTACATTTCGCTCAAAGAGGAACTGAACCAAAGCCTGTACGACACCACATGGACCGTGTACGAGAACGGGCAGGCGGTTGCCTGGACGGAGCCGACGGGTACGAGTAGTTCGCACGTAACATTCGGAACGCCCAGGTCGCTGGATGGGCAGAAGGTTCCCGCCGACGGCCCCGATGATGACCGAACGGAAGTTTATGTCGATGAAGATGGGGTAAAGAATGATGGCTACACGAAGGACGAGAAGCCCGGCACCAACACCATCGTCTTCCGCTCCTATAAGGACCCGGACGAAACAAGCTCCACGCTGACAAAGCTAAAGGTAAAATACGTCAACACCGTCAAAACCGGCGGGCTGAAAATCCAAAAGAAGGCCGCAGCTGGTGAGGTAGATAACATTAAAGGCACCTACAAGTTCAAAGTTACCTTTAATGATGTTGGCGGTGAGGGTCTGGAAAAAAAGGACATCATAAAGTATGTTGAGATCAACATGAGCGATGGGAACAACCCAGAGCACACCGTGACCATCACCGGCATCCCCGTTGGCACCCGCTATACCATCGAGGAAGAAACACCGGAAGATAAATCCAGACTGCAAAGCGTAACCGTTCCGCCTAATTGCCATTCCGCCCAAGAGATCGGCAACACCATGGTGGAAGGCGTGATTGTGGCGAGCGAAGATCCGGAACTTACCGCAATCTTTACCAACACCCAGCGCAAACTGATCAACATTGAGTTCGATAAGCTCTGGAAAGATGCAAATGATACGGTCCTTGGTACAACGAACCAGCCGAACGAGATTTACATCCAGCTCCAGCGCCGCCTGGCAAACAGTGCTGAGGATGCCCCGTGGGATGTTGTTGACTACCCGACCTCGGGCAGCAAATATGTTACGGTTCACCATACAGATAACGGCTGGCTGTATCCCTTTAACAACCTGGATCAGTACCCGGTTGGCGGCAGTGCGGATAATAACTATATTTACCGCATTGTGGAAGGTACGGTAGAAAAGGGCGAATTTAAACAGGCAGCGGAAGACGGAACCATTACGATTGACGGCAAAACGTATGTTGTAACGGCTGAGGCAACAGCAAACAGCGAAACGAACAGCGAAACCGGCGCAACTACAACGCCAGCCACAGCCACCGATGGAACCATCACCGGCGGCAGCGGCAAGATTGTGCTGACCAACACGCTGCAGAACCCGAAGTTTGCACTGGATATCATCAAGAAGGACGCGGAACCCAATAATGCGGGCGAAGAAGTATTCTTGAAAGATGTTGAGTTCAAGCTGGAAAAGCTGAAGCAAGCAAAAACTGGAGGAACGCAGTGGGAAGTAGATACTTCCTATACATTCAACAACAACGACAACCTACATTATTTGACCGGTACAACCGGAACGGACGGCGAGATTAAAAATAACCCGTTCAAGGATCTGGAACCCGGCAGATACCGGCTGACGGAAACCAAGGCACATGAGGGGTACAACCTGTTGTCCAAGTCGATTGATATCGAATTTACCCAAGACGGCAAGTACAAGATAGACGATGGTCCCGCCCAAAAAGCAACGGGCGATGCAGCCAGCGGCTACACAGTTACCTTTACCGTTCTGAACCGTAAAACGCCTGAGCTGCCCCACACGGGTGCAGACGCGCCAAGCCTGTGGCTGCTGATCGGCATGCCGCTGGCGGTGGCAGGGGTGTTGATATTCACATTCCGCTACAACAGGAAAGGGGGCCGGCGACATTAACCATCCCCCGGAAACCCAGCAACCCCCAGGGTACAGCCCGCTAGTGCGCGCCCGTTTACGGCAGGGCGCAGCCTTAAGCCAAGTGGGCAAGCGGCCCAGTTTTTCCTCCTTTTTTCTTCACGGCACAGTGCGGGCGGCGCGGCAGCGTTTCCCCGCTGCAACGCCCCGCACTGCACGCCGTGCTGATGCAGACCCCCTAAGCCGGGCGGCCCCGCCGCCCATCCGATGATGATTTTTTTAAGAGAAGAGGTACTGAAATGAAAAAAGCAAAACGTTTTCTCACAGGCCTGTTGAGCGCCGCCCTGGCCCTCAGTCTGTGCGCCATGCCAGCAATGGCAGCCGAGGGCGAAGGCAATGCCCAAACACCTGAAATCAAAACCAGCGTAAGTACGATTGATAAAACAAAAAAAGGCTCTATTACCATTTATAAGTATCTCCATAGCACAGAATTGACAGGTTCTGTAGCTGGAACTGGTGAGCAGCAGGCTGTGCCGAATGAGGCTACGCCGCTTAAAGATGCAGGTTTTACTATTTATCAGGTTAAAACGGCAGATGAGCTGGTAGCATATTATGAAGCTGCTAGTGATGATAATGCTGTTACAGCGGATAGCTTTTTTAAGACTCCTGGCGATAAAACCGCAGCAAATCTGAAAGAAGGTATCGCTGACAAAGCTGTTAAAGGTAAAGACGGCAAAACGGAAAGAAAAACGGATGCTAATGGTTTTGTTAAGTTTGAAGACCTGAACGTTGGCATGTACCTGGTTATCGAAACAACGACGCCGGATTCCGTTGTAAAGCCCGTGGATCCGTTCCTTGTTTCTATTCCTATGACGAGAGTTCAGGTTGGTGAGCAAGCAACGGGAGACCAGCTTAAGGAATGGCTCTATGATGTTGTTGTTTACCCGAAGAACAGCTCCGCGAAAGGTGACATTACGCTGGTAAAGAAAGGTAAGACAGACGGTAAAGAAAATGAAATCGAAAATTTGCCGAATGTTATCTTTAAGTTGCAGCGCTACAACGAAAATTCAACGAGCAAGGATAAATACGATGATTATACTGTAAATGGCAAATGCGAGTTTACAACAAATGGCAGTGGCGAAATCACCGTTCAGAATTTGCTCAAGGGTAAATACCGTTTTGTGGAAATTGGCTATGCAGAAAACAAGGAAAGCGGCTATATTATCAACAACAATGTGGCATATGAGTTTGAAATTAATGATCAAGGTAAGCTTGTAACGCCGGATGGAGCTACCCCGAACAGCGATTTTGTAATTAACAATGACAATACCATGACGGTTTATAACCATAAGCCGGATTTGGAGAAAGACGTAACTAAGCGTAATGATGGCAAAGGCACTGACGAAGGCAACGATACCGACTATGCTGTTGATGATACCGTTGAATATACTCTGACCATCTATGTTCCTGAAAATGTAGCAAAGCTGAAAACCTTTAAAGTTGTTGATACAATGAACAAGAATCAGCTTAAGCATAACATTAACAGTGTTACCATTAGCGGTAAAAATGCAGACGGTCAAGATGTAACCTTTGCTGCGAATACTGATTACACGTTGACAGATACCTCTGATAGCAATAATTCTGAAATTACGATTGATTTTAAAGCAGGAACGAGCCAGGATAACCTGAATGCAGCTGCCGGTAAGACCATCACGATTACTTACACTGCAACTTTACAGCCGGGCGCAGACACTACCACTGATGGCAATGTGAACGAAGCTCACCTTGATTACTCCCGTAAGACGGATATTAAGCATGGCGAGGATGATACTCCCTACGAAATCCATGATAAGGCTGTTGTTTATACCTTCAAAACTGGTATCCTGAAAAAGGGTCAGGATGGAAATACTGAAAAACTGCTGAATGGTGTAACGTTTGACCTTTATAAGAAGTACGATGCAAAGACTGACAAACTGAAAGAGGGTACGACCGATACTGTTATCTTTGGTATAAAGGAATGCAAGTTCCTGACTGCGACAGAGGCCAAGGCACTGGGGTTGAATGCAACAGAAGCTGAGAATGAGCCGAAGTGGTTTAAGGTAACCACACTTACGACCGCGGGTGAGGGTGTAAATGCTGGTTGCGCAACTGTCAATGGTTTGCCCGATGGCGAGTACAAATTGGTAGAAACCATGACAAATAAGGGCTATAACTTGCTTTCCGGCCCTGTTGATGCCAATTTGACTGTGGATTATGCTACTAGTTGGACAGTTAACGATAAATTTTCTAGCGATGGCAAATTGATTAAGCGTGACGTAAAGACCACTACTTTCAAGAATGGCCAGGACGATTATACGTATGCACCAATTACCATCATCAACCGCAAGGGCTTCGACCTGCCCACCACCGGTGGTTTCGGCACCCTGCTGTTCAGCGGCATTGGTGTGCTGCTGGTTGTGGCCGGTGTTGGCGTGCTGCTGAGCCTGAAAAAGAAGAACCGCGCCTGATGCGCCCGCCGCAAGGCAAAACAATGTTACAATTCACCAATAGGGTATAGAGGGATAATCCATCATACACAGGGGGAGGGCCGGATTTGGCCCTCCCCCTATGGTGGGTTATTGGGGAATAAATTTTTTTGGGTGTACATGGCCGTTGTTCGGTTGATTTTTAGGCCCTGCGTGGGGAACCACCCTACGGGTTAGGTTTGTGGCGGGGAACCACCCCTCAGGCCGCTCCGCGTCCAGCGCAAACAGCGCCCCGTCCCCTCTGTCGCTTCGCGACATCTCCCCGCC